>Ga0209598_10004419_pt1 | contig 10348 bp, 8 predicted proteins | sample M_140807_EF_Meta_FD_187317 | JGI IMG/M metagenome (GOLD analysis project Ga0209598, IMG submission 187317) | Freshwater microbial communities from Lake Montjoie, Canada to study carbon cycling - M_140807_EF_MetaG (SPAdes) (version 2) | ecosystem: Environmental > Aquatic > Freshwater > Lake... | reverse complement strand
AAAACTGCAATTGATAGTCAATACTATTACTCCAATAAGCTTTGTTGTGCCCTCCTGGCCTTTCGGTATAATCATGATCAATTTTATTGGTAAGTAGCAATTGATGCAATGAACGGTTTACTTCAATAAAAAAATCAGAAACTCCACAATCAAAAATAATATTGAGTTGGCCTGGCCTGCAATTTTTTGCAATATTAATCACAGCATAATCTTCCCAGTTTTGAGGTTGATCTGTGATGGTCCCAAGTGATTTTTTAATATCCCAACTATTTGGAAACGGCCTAATATCTACACCACCACATACACTACCTGCATTACCAAATAAATCCGAATGTCTGATGCCTAAAAACATTCCACCATGTCCACCCATACTTAGCCCAGTTATGGCACGGTGATCTTTATTTGCACTTGTTGGAAAATTTTTATCGATGAAAGGAAGTAATTCTTTGGTAATAAAAGTTTCATATTTGATAGAATCATTAATGGGGCTATCATAATACCAACTACCATATCCACCATCAGGACATACGAGCATAACCTGGTATTGATCTGCTCTAGACTGTAGCTGTGGCGCATCTTTTAACCAACTACCATAATTACCACTATACCCGTGCAACAAATAAACAACTGGAAATTTTACACCCGTTTGCAACTTAGCATTGTCTGGAATTACAACTGCCACTTTAATGTTTTTATGCATGGCATTACTGTATACTAAAAGTGTATCTACACGGGCAGCATTAGAAACAATAACAAAACATAAACATACAAAAAGGAAAAAATGATTTTTCATAAGCATCGTTTAATAAAAAAAGCCACTTGAAGATAATTCAAGTGGCTTTAATATGAGTTGATCTTGTATTATTTTTTCTTTTCTTGAGCAGCTTGCATTGGATTTAAACCAAATGATTGGCCTCTACCCATTGCTCGTTGCTTAAACAATGAAAACTTGCTAGGCTCTGCACTAACAGCACCCCAAAAATTATTGGTTTCATTGATATCAGCTGTTTCACGCATTGGGTCTAGTTTAATACTAGCCACTTCTTTACGAGACATAAACACACGTGATACTTTGTTTTCATTTTTACGCCAGATTTGTGCACCAATACGCTCTGTTTCTTTGGTACCGTCTTTATACGTAAACTCAACAATGATTGGCATTACAAGTCCACCTTTATTGCTAAAAGTTATTTCGTATAAATGCACATTGCTATAGTTTGCTTTATCTGCATCAGTAAGTGCTTCTGGTGCGCCAAATGAAGGCATACTGTTTTTTGTTGCAGTATCATAAGGCTCAATACCTCTTGCATAACGCCAGTAAAAATCTCTTAAAGAGGTATCGGCATCCGTTGCAAAAATGATAGACTTATCTTCTCTATTTCTAATTTTAGAAATGTCTTCAAAACTATTAAGTGTTGGCTTATCTAAACCCATTTTCATTCCGCCACCATTTCTGCCAGCACCCATTCCCATTCCCATTCCGCCGCCACGTGGTTGAGCAGCAGCATCATACACAGCATGTGCAACTGTATCAATAGCAATATCACAAGCATCGATGCCATAAAACCAACCTCTCCAGAACCAATCTAAATCAACAGCACTTGCATCTTCCATGGTTCTAAATAAATCAGCAGGCGTTGGATGTTTAAATGCCCAACGTCTAGCATATTCTCTAAATGAAAAATCAAACAATTCTCTACCCATAATGGTTTCACGTAAAATATTTAAACCAGTACCAGGCTTAGAATAGGCATTAGGGCCAAACTGAATAATGTTTTCGCTGTTGGTCATAATTGGCTCTAACTGATCTTTTGGAGATTTCATGTAGTCAACAATTCCAAAAGCAGGGCCTCTACGAGAAGGGTATTTATTATCAAATAATTCTTCGGTTAAATATTCAACAAAAGTATTTAAACCTTCATCCATCCAAGACCATTGGCGCTCATCAGAGTTCACAATCATTGGGAAAAAGTTATGTCCTACTTCATGAATGATAACACCAATCATACCAAGTTTTGTAGCTTCACTGTAAGTACCATCTTTGTTGGTACGACCGTTGTTGAAGCAAATCATTGGATATTCCATACCGTTTGAAGCTTCAATACTTTGTGCTACAGGATACGGATAAGGAATAGAGAATTTAGAATAAGAACGAATGGTATGTGCTACAACTTTTGTAGAATATCTTCTCCATAAATTGTATGCTTCTTTAGGATAGCCACTCATACACATCACTTTCTTACCTTCTACATAAGTTGGCATAGCGTCCCATACAAATTTACGGCTCGCAGTCCAGGCAAAGTCACGCACATTGTCTGCTTTAAACACCCATGTTTTTTTAGTAGTACTTTTTTGCTTTTCAGCATTTTTTGCTTCTTCAAGTGTTACTACTTCAACAACGTCTTTTGCAGTTTGCGCCGTTTTCCAACGAGCTAATTGTGCTGCAGATAATACTTGCGCGTAGTTTTGACACTCACCCGTTCCTAAGATAACATGGTCTGAAGGAGCTGTAATAGCTACATTATAATTACCAAAAGTTAAAGCAAATTCGCCTCTACCGGTAAATTGATGATTTTGCCATCCCTGAAAATCAGAGTAAACACAAAGTCTTGGAAACCACTGTGCCATGGTAAATACGCTATTCCCATCTTCAGGGAAAAACTCATATCCACCTCTACCTCTAAATACCAAACGATCAGATATTTTATAAGACCAATCAATATTTAAAACAAATTTTTGACCAGGTAACAATGTTGTTGGTAAATCAACACGCATCATTGTTTGGTTGATGGTGTATTTTAAAGCTTTACCAGAAGCATCCGTAATTTTAGAAATAATATGACCATAGCCATTGTCTTTTTTTGCATCTTCTAAAGCTTTAATGGAAGCTTCAGATACTTGACGCAAAGAACTTCCGTCCTGAAAATCTGCTTTGTTAACAGTACTATGTTCATTCTCGTCTAACTGTAACCATAAGTATGTTAAAGCATCCGGAGAGTTGTTAAAATAAGTGATGGTTTCACTTCCTTTTAATTTTAAATTGGCTTCGTCAAGTTCGCACTTGATGTTATAGTCGGCACGTTGTTGCCAGTACTTTGGTCCTGGTGCACCACTAGCGGTTCTGTACTCGTTGGGAGTAGATAAAATGGTTCCTAACTGCTCAAACTTGTTTCCATGGTTTGAAGTTGGATTGTTTTGAATGTTTTGGGCAAATGAAACCGTGCTCACTGCAACAAACATTAAAAATGCAAAAAATTGCTTCATAGCATAATTGATTAAAGATGAATATACCGCTCAATAGCCATTTGAAGAGAAAGTGCAAGAATGCCACCACTGACAATTAAAACAAAGTCTCTTCTCGGAGCTCTTAAAAGCGAAACGAATATAAAAGAAATAACTAAAATAGCCATCACTATTAGAATTTGGCCAATTTCTAGCCCTAAATTAAACGCCAGTAAGGCTGGAGCTATATTTTGCTGTATTCCCAAGAGGCTTTTTAGGTAAAAACTGAATCCTAACCCGTGAATGAGACCAAAAAATAGGGCAAAAAAGTAAATGATAGGAAATTTGGTATTAAAACTAAACTTCTTAACAAACATATTATTAATTGCTGTAATAAGTATGGTCACTGGAATTAAAAACTCAATCCAGTTGGTAGCAAAATCGAGGTAATTAAAGACACTTAAAACAAGGGTAATGGAATGACCAATGGTGAATGCAGTTATTAAAACCAACCATTTTTTCCAATCAGAAAATTGATACCGGATACATAAAGCAGCTACAAATAAAATATGATCCATGCCAGACAAATTGGCGATATGATTGAATCCTATTTGCGTATACATCCAAAACTCATGCATAAAAATCAATTTTTAGTTAGACATTTGTGTCTAGATCAGGACACTATGGTAAATATACTAATTCATTGGACGCTCACGAGCCTTCTGGCCATTTTGCACCCATTTTTTGTATCTGTTATTGATATTACCCATAATCCAAAAGAGAGAACCATAGAAATGAGCGTTCGCATTTTTAATGAGGATTTAGAAAAAACCCTTCAAAAATATACCAGTACCAAAATAGATATTTTACAACCCACCAATAGGGCTTTTGTAAACGAAGAAATTCAAAAATACATGTCTAAGCATTTGACAATTTTGGTAAATGGAACGCCCATCAAATACAACATCATTGGTTTTGAACAGCAAAAAGAAAGTACCTGGTGTTATTTTGAAGCGCAAAATATCAATAGCGCCAACACGGTTGGAATAGACTGCGATATTTTATACGATTTAGAAAATACGCAGGTCAATATTATACATGTGAAAAGTAAAGGCACTGAAAAAACCTATAAGTTAGACTACCCTAGCAGAACCGCAAATTTTGTATTTTAATTAGTCTTGTTCTGATAGCGATACCAATATTTTATCAATTCTGTGCTGATCCATATCAACAATTTCAAAAGTGAATGTTTTCCAAGAAAGGGTTTCTCCAGTTTTTGGAATTTTTTCCAAAGAATGAATGATAAAACCTGCTAGCGTATCAAATTCTTGATCGCCCTGCAACATAAATTCTGTTTTATCAAAATAACTTAAGAAATCATAAAAAGGAAGTTGTGCATCAATTAAGTAGCTACCGTCTGCCCTTTTGATGATTTCATAATCAAGGTCTTCTTCTTGTGGTATATCTCCTACAATGGCTTCTAGTATATCATTTAACGTAATCAGGCCCTCTATAGACCCATACTCATTAACAATAAAACAGTGGTGAATTTTTGACTGCTTAAAGCTCTCTAATACCTGATAGGCAGAGTTGTTTTCCGGCACATACCTTGCCTCTTTAGCAATATCACGTAAAAGTTGTTCGCCATCCGCAACAAATAAATCTTTGAGTGATACGACCCCTTTAATTTGGTCAATACTACCCTCACATACAGGATACATCGAATGCAAACTTTGAGGCATACTAGCCCTCACTTGAGCAACAGTTTTGGTAGATTCTAACCATAAAATATCACTTCGGTGCGTCATCAATGATGTGATATTTCTATCACTCAAATGAAATACCCTTTCTATAATTTCTTGCTCTGCTTCCTCAATAGTTCCTTGTTCTGTCCCTTCACTAATGATGGCTTTAATTTCTTCTTCCGTTACCTGATTATCATTGGGCTTCATTCGCAAAATGCGCATGATCAAATGAGAAGAGGCGCTTAACAACCAAATAAAAGGATACATAATAAATGTTACCGATTGCATTACTACTGAGACTGATTTTGCAATGCCTTCAGGATTACTTAATCCAATTCGTTTTGGAACAAGTTCTCCAAGTACAAGTGAAACATACGTTAGTAAAACAACAATCATAATAGTTGCTATTGTTTGCGCATAAGGCACAAGAAATGCAAATTGAGTTAACCAATTCGTAAGTGGCTCTTTAAATGTACCTCCCGAATAAATACCAGTGAATACACCAACTAGTGTAATACCAATTTGAATAGTAGACAAAAATGTGTCTGGGTGGTTGGCTAATTTAAGTGCACGCTTAGCATCTACATCTCCTTTGTCTGCCTGAGCCTCTAGTCTTGCCTTTCGCGCAGAAACAAGCGCAATTTCGGCCATAGAAAAGAACCCGTTAATAAGTATCAGTCCTAGAATTATAAAAATCTCTGTCATTGATATAGTATCGTTTGATGTAAATCTAGTTTGCCAAAGTTACAATAATATATGGGGTTACTTCCTTTTCTCGTGTAGCAGGATTTAAAAAAGGCAGTGTTAGCATACTCACCCCAAAATAAGCATTTTTGTGCAGTATGGTTGATCCTCGAAATTTTTGCTGAAGCTGGGGGAAGCTCGACGCATTTGTAATGAGTATTTGCTGCGGCTTTAACAGGCTGCTATCAAATAGTCTTTCAAACGAATGGTTGCCATAAAAATGCAGCGCCCTACTCTCATCAATTTGATATAAGTAAATATTATTTTTAGGTAACTTATTTTGATTGATAAATATTGCAGCAGATACACCTAGCTCGTACTTTAAAAGCCTTGGATAAAATGAAGTATTTAATATAAAGTTAACCCCCAAGATGGTATAAAGGGCAAGTGAAATGAACTTTGGCGTTTGCCCTTTATAGCTGAACAATAAATACAAGTAATAGACACTACCCATGATGGCGACTATTTTTACATAAACTGGCATGTCTGTAAATACAAATAGAACAATCATCAATGCAGCAGACCACAACAAAGTAAATATGAATCCATGAAAATAGAGAAGGGTTTTTTGGAGCTTCAAAAAGCTTTGCGAAAAATAGATTTGCTGTAAGCCCTTAGCGGTAACAATTGCAGCAAGTGGCAATACCACAAAAATATAATGCGGAAGTTGTGCTTGACTTCTAGCAAGCATACAATAAGTTAAAATAAAGCCACCTGTTGCAATAAACTCCTCATGGCTTTGGAGCTTACATTTGGCCTTAATAAGATTCGTGAAAGATAAAACAAGCGTAGTAAGAAATATAAATATCCAAGGTAAAAAACTCCAAAGCATATTTTCTAATAGAAAAGTAAAATGATTCATTTCATTGAATACATTTTCACCGGTATACCTGCCAAAACTTTGCGTCCAGTAATAAAATCGAAGTCCCGATTGTATAGATACGCCATGAATAATTTTTCCTGGATGTAGATCAAACTGCGTATAGAGGCCAATGCTCATTGGAATGAGCAGAAAGGCTACAATAACAACACCGAGTATATATTCCCACCTAAAAAATTGTTTCCAATTTCTTTGCAATACAAAATGAATGGCAAAGCTCACCCCAGGAACAACGAGGGCAATAGGCCCTTTGGTTAACATACCAAGTCCAATTCCTACAAAAGCTAAAATAAAATGACGCCAACTATTGCTTTGATACCAAGCGGCTAATTGCCATATACTAAAGATTACAAAACCCATTAGCATGGTATCACACCTAACATCATGCGCCATTAAAATAAAGGCCTGCGAGGTAGCAAGTACCAATACAGCAAGCTGTGCTACAAGCTTATTATAATACAAAATTGTAAACCTGTAAGTAGACCATAAGGCTAGGCCTAAACATAAAATGGAAGGTAAACGATATGCCCAGTCATAAACACCAAATATTTGAATAGATAAAGAAGATAACCAAAATAACAAAGGCGGCTTGTCTAGGTAATCGACACCTAAATCAAAGAGTTGTAAATAATTACCGGTACTGGCCATTTCCCTACTCATAGAAGCGTATTGCGCTGCATCTATATCAATTAATGGAATACCAAACATGCCAATTACACAAACGATGCAAGCGGCTAATAATGATACAAGAAAGAATTTATGACTCATGCGCTGGATATAAATGATCTAATTGTTGATACGCTTTATAAACAAGACTACCAATGATATAACCAAGTATGGCACCCATAATAACGTCTAAAGGATAATGTACACCCACATAAACCTGTGCATAACAAATGAGTGAAGCCCACACAAATAACAAGTATTTCCAATTGCCAAAATATGACCCAAGTGTAGCAAATAAAAAAGTAGCAATACCAAAATGATTGGTAGCATGAGAAGATGTAAAGCTATAACCACCAGAACAGTGGTCTAATAACATTCTAACATGACGGTAAAAATTTGGATCAGAACAAGGTCTTGGACGTTGTACAAAGTTTTTAATGAGTCCACTACTCATCTGGTCAGTTAACAAAACAGTTAACAATGTAAACAAAAGCCAAACCCAACCTTTTTTCCCAAAATTTACAAAAACAAAAATGATGAAAAATAAATATAGAGGGATCCAAAAAGTTGATTCACGTATAAGTGGCATTATTGAATCAAAAAAAGGATGTACTGCTTTTTGATTCATCCATATAAAGAAGGATTGATCTAGCGCTTTCAATGATTCAAAAAAAGGTTGCATAAGCAATTACATGATGATTAAAGATACTAAGAATTTACATGTTTTTGAGCCACTATAATTAAACGATCAGAACGCTCAGGCGCATATGCTTCTAATTGATAATTTCCAAAGGTTGTTACAATGTTCAGACCAGCATTTTGCATAAAACCTATAAAATCTTGTAAGCTATATTTTCTAACCTTCTCTTCAAATTCACCCAATTCTTGATGGGTAACAGCATCGATTACTTTAATTTCTTTGTACAAAAACAAATGGTCCTGCCACTTTTTTATTTGAAAAATAATAGCATCCATTTGGGTTTCTGTTGTTTCATCCAAAGCAGTATCGACAATACCAACATTTAAATAATCTATCACAAGCGTGCCACCCTCTTTTAAATTATTAGACATGGCATGTATGGCCAATTGGTGCTCATCGTCCAAATTAAAATAACCAAAACTTGTAAAAAAATTAAACGCGTAATCAAAATAATTTTGTCTAAATGTTTCACGCATATCATGACACGCAAAAGACAAACCATTTGTTTGCATAGAAGCAGCTGCACTTATAGAGGCTGGGGATAAATCTATTCCAACTACATCAAATCCAGCGTCATGTAAAGCTTTACTATGCCTTCCCTTTCCACAAGCTATGTCCAACATGGTTGCATTTGATAGAGGCTTTAAATAAGCCAATAAATTATGGATAAATTGTAGCGCCTCCGTATCATCACGGTGCTGATACAATGCATGATAATAGCTAGAATTAAACCAATTGGTAAACCATCCCTTTTTGCTCATATAATTGTTTAAAACTCATGCAAAATTAGGGTAAGCAAACCAACAAATTTGATTTATGTTTGCAGCTTTAATGATGAATAGATATGGCGTTAATTAAAAGTATTTCAGGCATTAGAGGTACCATTGGTGGTGCACCAAATGAATCATTGAGTCCACTAGATATTGTTCGTTTTTCGGCAGCTTATGGCTCATGGCTTTTGGCCAGTTCCAATGGCAATAAAAAAGTAGTGATAGGCAGAGATGGAAGAATTAGCGGTGAAATTGTACAATCATTGGTTGTTAATACCCTATTAAGTTTAGGCATCGATGTGATTGATCTTGGCTTAAGTACCACGCCAACTGTAGAAATGGCGGTTGTTTTTGAAAAAGCGGCAGGAGGTATCATTTTAACAGCTAGCCATAACCCCAAAGAGTGGAACGCCCTTAAATTACTCAACCACAAAGGTGAATTTATTAGCGGTGCTGATGGGGCTGCCTTATTAGACATTGTAAAAGAAGATAAATACATTTTTGCAAGCGTAGATCATTTGGGTACACAAACAAAAAATGAGTCTGCGTTAGATACCCATATTAAAGCCATTCTTGCACATCCTTTAGTTGCAATCGATGCTATTAAAGCGAGTAATTTTTCGATTGTTGTGGATGCCATTAATAGTTCAGGTGCATTTGCTGTTCCTCAATTGTTAGAAGCTCTAGGTGTTACAAATGTTACTGTCATTAATGCCGAAGTGAATGGAAAATTTGCACACAATCCGGAGCCACTCCCCGAAAACTTAAGGGAATTGTGCAGTGAGGTTTTAAAACAAAATGCAAGTATGGGAATCGCTGTAGACCCAGACGTAGACAGGCTTTGCTTTGTTTGTGAAGACGGAACATTATTTGGCGAAGAATATACACTTGTTGCAGTTGCAGATTATGTATTACAAAACAAAAAAGGCAATACGGTAAGTAATATGTCATCTACTAGAGCCCTTAGAGATGTCACCGAAAAACATGGGGGCACTTACACGCCAAGTGCTGTGGGAGAAGTAAATGTAGTTGCCAAAATGAAGGCAACAAACGCGGTAATTGGCGGCGAAGGCAACGGCGGCATTATTGTACCTGAACTACATTATGGCCGAGACGCTTTAATTGGTATTGCATTATTTTTATCGCATCTAGCCAAAGAGAAAAAAACAGTACAGCAACTAAGAAATACCTATCCAGACTATTTCATGAGCAAGAATAAAATAGAATTGACGCCAGGCTTTGATTTAGAAAAAATATTTACAAACCTCAAAGAAAAATATAAAAACCACTCAATCAACACGGAAGATGGTTTAAAAATTGATTTTGAGTCGGATTGGGTACACCTCAGATCTAGCAATACAGAGCCTATCATTAGAATATATGCCGAAAGTAATTCTCAGAATGTGGCCGATAATATTGCCCAGAAACTAATGAAAGACATCCAAGAGGCGGGTATGTAAGCCAATAAATAACAAATTCTTATCTTTGAAGGCATGGAAAGGATCTATCTAGACAATGCGGCCACTACCCCACTAGACCCTCAGGTACTGGAGGCTATGATGCCCTATTTAACAGTACACTTTGGAAACCCTTCCTCTATTTATAGCTATGGACGTGAAAC
>Ga0209598_10004414_pt1 | contig 10355 bp, 8 predicted proteins | sample M_140807_EF_Meta_FD_187317 | JGI IMG/M metagenome (GOLD analysis project Ga0209598, IMG submission 187317) | Freshwater microbial communities from Lake Montjoie, Canada to study carbon cycling - M_140807_EF_MetaG (SPAdes) (version 2) | ecosystem: Environmental > Aquatic > Freshwater > Lake... | reverse complement strand
ATCAACAGGCATTCCTGTAAAAATCAACATCATAGAATATAATCCGATCGCAGAAGCCGATTTCATGAATGCCGATCCGCAAAGACTGGATGCATTTAAGGCAAAACTGGAGTCCGATAAATTGGTTGTGAACATCCGAAGAAGCCGGGGCAAAGACATCGATGCTGCTTGCGGTCAACTTGCCAACAAAAGCAACTCCTGATTATTCCACTACCACCCTTTCGGTAAGTGTTTTTCCACCCGATTTCAGGCTGATGAAATATGCCCCCGGTGTGGTATTCGATACATTAAACCGGTAGCTGCTACCGGTTTGCGCACTGATTTGCATTTCCTGCAAAATCCTTCCGTCTTTACTATGAAGACTTGCTTGAATCCGTCCTTTTAAGGCTGGTTTCTGAAGGCTGAAATACACAATTTCTCTGGCCGGATTTGGGAAAATCCTGAGCGCATTGTCTTTCTCTTTTCCAGTTCGGGGGTCAATACTGCCCAGCACAATGTCTTGTTTGCCAATTCTTGGAAATCCAAAAGGAGATAGCCTCCAGTCTTTACCCGTAAATGTGCTTGCAAACAATATATTTCCCTGAGGTGTGGCAGCAATATGCTCCACACGGCAAAGTCCTTGCCCGCGCTGTCGGTAAAGGAATTTTTCATTTCCGGCCATATCGTAGCAAGCGATAAAACCATCTTTGTCCTTTCCGCTCAGATCATTTGTGTTGCCAAGAAAACTTGAATCTGGCGCGAGATAACCCGAGATATAGATTTTACCCTCCGCATCGTGGCAGGCAGAAAATGCCTCATCGGCCGTTTTTCCACCAAAACTCCGCTGCACCAATTCTTTTCCTTTTGAATCCCAGATGCCAAACCAAATATCGCTTGCTGAATTTCCTTTTATAAAGGAACCAGCAAGCAAACAGTTCCCGTTTCCCAGCATATCTACTTTGCGGATCTTCACACCCTCGGGCAATTGAATATCCCAAAGGCGGTTGTTGTTTCCATCCAGATAAGCAAGGTTCCAGTCTGGATTACCGGGTAACGACATAGCAGAACTCCGACCGTATGCGAGGTAGGAATTGCCATTGCTGCTTTCTGATTTTAAGTTTTTTTGGCCGCTTGAAGTTGCTGAGAGCAAATCGAGGAACTTTTCAGGAATTGAATCTAAAAGTGAAATGTCTCCTCCTTCCTGAATGGAAAATGCCCTCGTATTTGAGCTGTCCGTAAAAGGAAATTCTCGTCTTCCTTCCATTAGATTCTGGTCGGAACGGAGAAATAGCCATTGGCTGTTCCCATTTACTTTTAAGCCTTCAAGTTGCGCTTTCGAAGTTTTTCCACCCAGGTGCTTGACCCACAAAACCTTTTGCGCCATCAAGTTGGTGGGCAAAAAAACCAGACAGAAAACTGTACGGATGAAGCTTAAGAGGGCAAATCGAAAATTCAAATCAAGGCTGGATGATAAGCTTGGCAAGGTATAATTTTCCTGCCAACTGCACACGAATGGCATACATGCCTGCGGACAAACCTTCTTGGGCTACATCCAAGTCAACGATTCCACCAATTGCATTGGCCTCGAGCTTTCTTGTTCTGCCAGAAACATCGCTGATGGTAATTTGGGTTTTGCCATCCACAAAATAGGGCAGACGAAGAACAAACCGATCTTTTCCCGGATTAGGCCAGATTTCAATTCCCGCAATGTCCGTTGTTTTGGATGGAACAGAAAGCACATTTCCGCAAGCATCGGTGTTTGGTGGATTTGTGCAACTCACATTTGAAAGCATTTGAATGTAATCTGCCGGACTCATCCAGGGCTGGTTTGAATAGATGCGGTATTCGCCTCTTTCCAAAGTCAATGGGTCTGTGGCATTGTTCACCTGAATACTCTGACCGGTAAAGAATTCATACCAGGTACCGGTGTTCTGAAAGTTGGGACTCATGGTTCCCTGGGTTACTCCGAAGTTGCCAAGTACAACCACATTTCGGTTGGCATTTGTAAGCACAATTCTCTTCATGGCCAAGTTGCCCACGCTGAGAGAAACAGTGGTTCCTTCAGGACTGAAAGCTGGCTCAAAGCGCTTTAGGGCAATGAGTGCGCGGGTATGGTCATAAAGGCTTCTGCGTCTTGCTTCATTCAAATAATCCCAGCGGATTGGCTTTTGGCCCGTACGATTTGCACCGTTTGTACAAGGGTTTGTACAAGGATAATTGATTGAGTATCCATAACCGAGCTCGCCAAATTGCCAGATCATTTTAGGACCCGGTATTGGGTAGAAAAAGGTTGATGCTAGTTTTATTCGACTCAATATGTTGGTGGTGTCCTTCAGGTTATAACCTTGGGCAGACTGGGTGGAGTTTCCAAATTGGAGGCTTTTGTACATCATCCTTTCCTCATCATGACTTTCCATATAAGTAATTAAGTTGGGTTGCTGCCAGTTGCGATTCCGGTAATAGCCCCAGCCGAGGTCAGATGTATTTGTCCAGCCCATAACGGCTTCGGTGTAATTGTAATTGAGGTTTCCCCAGAACATCATTCCGTAATTGGCAAGTTCTGTTTCCTCGTTATTGTTGGCAAAATGTTCAAGAATGCAATAAGAGCAGGGCGAATATTCCTGCATATCGTTGTAAATGGATTTCCAAATCGCAACTCTCGAGGCATCGTAATTGCCCCAGGCGCCAGTGTTTCCAAGGGTATTTACTTGTGTAAAACCTTTCGACAAATCCCAGCGGAAACCATCAATTTTATACTCCTGCAACCAGTGCTTCATTACCCTGTCGAGGTAATAGCGTGTGTCAGCACTTTGGTGGTTGAAATCATAACCCACATTAAAATCGTGTTTGGCCACCGGGTTAAACCAAGGACTATTATCGGCCGGCCGGTTAAGTGCGCTGTTCCAATACAATTGCACCATGGGATTTTGACCAAAAGCATGGTTCATGGCAATATCAAGTACAACCGAAATACACATGCCATGGGCTTTGTCTACAAACTCTTTAAATGAAGTGGCTGAGCCGTAGTATTTGTCCAGTGCAAAATGGTGACTTGGATTATATCCCCAACTCAGGTTCCCTTCAAATTCCATCACCGGCATGAGCTGAACGCAGTTGATACCGAGTTTTTTAAGATAAGACAACGTGTCTGCCAGCATCTTGAAAGTTTTCTGGCTTCCAAAGTCTCTTACAAGCAATTCATATACAACCAGATCCTTTTTTTCGGGGCGTTTGAAACTGGTATTTTGCCATACAAAAGCATCCTGCTGTGTCCGGAAAACAGAGACATTGCCATTGGTTTTTCCGTTTGGATAGGTTTTAAGTCCTGGATAAATGTTGGAGGTAATAAATCCGTCGTTGGAGGGGTCGAGGATAATTGCAGAATATGGATCTGCTATTTTGAGCTGCCCGTTTACAAAATACTGGTAAGCATAAGATTTACTGGGATCGAGGTTGTTGAGTTGTATCCACCAGAATTTTCCATCCGGACTTTGCTTCATTTGGTTCTCGTCTTCCAGTGCCCAGTTGTTGAATTCGCCAATTACATAAACATTGTTTTTTGAAGGAGCTCTTAAACAAAGAATCACGGAGCTGGGGCTTAGAATGTTAACACCATCTTCAATTCCTGCAGGCAGCGATTCTATCGTGTTGGGTTGATTTACACGAACCGTAAATGAATCTACCAGAGTCGGGTTGGCATCGCTTTTCAACACTACTTTTTTCGTTCCTCCGCTGGAGGTTGGAACAGTTCCAGAAATAAGGCTGTCATTTGTTGCAGTATTTACTTCGACTCCGTTTATGTAAACGCGGAGTGTGCCTGGAAAACTCGCCGCACCTGTATATGTAACTGCTTGGTTCTGATTGGCTAGAATGGTTTTTGATTCCAATCCGACAAATGCCAAAATCGGTTGTCCAGCCTGGTAAATGGGCGTGAAAATATCACCACCTGAAGAGGATTTGCCGGTAATGGAACCAGTCTTGTTTCGAAACACGAAACCAAGTCGGTAAACCGTTGTGGCTGGGCTGATGTTGTAAAATGTGGTTGGACGAAAGCGGTACCTGAATTTGTTATTTCCAAGGTTGCTTAATTTCCATTTCGCATCGGGTGATGCCCATGCCATGGGAACATTGCTCCAGCCAGTTGCATTTGCTCCGCCGGTGATAACTCCTGTGTGGATGTAAATGTCGGTGCAATCTTTAAGTCCTGCGCTTCCCTGGCTGGCATCATAAGTGATGGTTAGAGAGTCCGTAGTTTTAGGAAATGAAGGGCTGATGGTAAGAATTTGCCCCTGCGCATTTATGCCAAGGCATAAAATGGCAAATAGAAAAAGCAACCTTAATGGTTTCATAAATCGATAAAGAAAAAATGAGTGTAAAATGTTAATTGGAATCCAAAGATACCCAAGCCACTTCATTTCTTCACCCTTCTATTGAAAATTACCCCAGAGACTTTTTTGTCCGGGTATTGAATCTAAAAAGGATTCTTAGAATTTATTTTCGAAGGCCCAGATACCCATCCAGAAAATGGTGGACCAGGTAAAGTAGGGGCGTCATTAAAACAGCAACCGAAAATTTGTAGATATAATTGATAATGCCGACAGCCAGCACTTGAGAAAGCGACCAGTTTCCCAATAAATAAAAGGCCACTCCTAGTACCACAAAGCTGTCGATAAATTGGGAAACCAGGGTTGAACCCGTAGCTCTGAGCCAGATGTGCTTACTTCCCGTCATGCCTTTAATCCAGTGAAAGGTATGCGCGTCCAGAATTTGTCCGATCAGAAATGCCGTAACCGATCCCACGATAATACCCAAACCCTGCCTGAAAATGCTGCTGAAAGCAAAGTTGATGTCGAAATCCTCGTGACCCGGTGATTTATTCACATCCAGCCAGAATTGTGCAGGCGGGAGTTGGGTGGTGGTAAAAACTGCCAGAAAAACATAAGTAATCAGAATGGCGGTGAGATAGCTTATCCATTTAACCCCTGATTTTCCATAATATTCATTGATAATGTCGCTGGTCACAAATACCATTGGCCAGAGTACCACGCCTGCAGAAAGATTGAAGTCAAGAACAAAATCAAAAGGAAGATGAAGCTGAGTTGGTTTGGTTCCAAGAAGCGTTTCCAGCGAAAAAATCTTAACTCCAATCATTTCAGCCAGAATGGCATTGCTCAGGAAAACTGCGCAAAGCACAATGTAAAGTCGTTGAAGCTTGATATCGGTGGAGTTTGTAGATTTAATTTCGCTCATGTCTGAACTTGATTTTTGGCAAAAAAAGGTCTTTTTATTCGAAGCAATTTGCTTTGCCTCAAATTCGTGCCAAAATTTCACTTTGAAGGAATCAAATCGCCATAAAGCCTGATGCATTCTGCCCATTTGACACAAAGGTCAAACAGTCTATTCTTTGAGTTTCCTTGGCACAGAACTTGACAGATTGCAAAGTACAATTCAATTAATGTTAAAAAAACATGTCAGTTAGTATTAAGCCTTTGGCAGACAGGGTCTTGGTAAGGCCTGCTGCCGCAGAAGAGAAGACCGCTTCTGGTATCATCATTCCCGACACAGCCAAAGAAAAGCCTCAGCGTGGTGAAATCGTCGCTGTTGGGGAAGGTAAAACAGCCGATAACGGCGCACTTGTAAAGCCTCAGGTAAAAGTTGGAGACAATGTTCTCTATGGCAAATATTCCGGCACTGAGATTTCAGTTGAAGGAAATGATTACCTGATCATGCGCGAGTCAGACATTTTCGCCATTCTATAATTGAGTTCGTTTCACATTAAAATTCAAAATCTATAATGGCTAAGAAAATTTTATTCGACACAAGCGCCCGCGAAAAGCTAAAAGCAGGTGTGGATACTTTGGCAGATGCCGTAAAAGTGACACTCGGACCTAAAGGTCGCAATGTTATTTTGGACAAAAAATTTGGTGCACCAACTGTTACAAAGGATGGTGTTTCTGTTGCGAAGGAAATTGAGCTGAAAGATCCCATCGAAAACATGGGTGCTCAGTTGGTTAAAGAAGTTGCTTCCAAAACGGCTGATTCTGCCGGAGATGGAACAACAACAGCGACTGTTCTTGCTCAGGCAATTTTCACCACTGGTATTAAATCTGTTACAGCAGGTGCCAATCCGATGGATTTGAAAAGGGGCATTGACAAAGCAGTTACTGCCATCGTAAAGAACCTGAAGGAGCAGTCAAAACCTATTAGCAACAATTCTGAAATTGCCCAGGTGGCTACCATTTCTGCCAATTCCGACAAGGAAATCGGCGATATGATTGCCAATGCAATGGAAAAAGTTGGAAAGGATGGTGTAATCACCGTTGAAGAGGCAAAGGGCCGCGAAACGGAGGTTAAGACTGTAGAAGGTATGCAGTTCGATCGTGGCTATCTTTCTCCTTATTTCGTAACCAATACAGACAAAATGGAAGCCGAAATGGATCGTCCATATGTGTTGATTTACGACAAGAAAATTTCCTCAATGAAGGAATTGCTTCCTGTGCTTGAATTAACTGCTCAGACAGGTCGTCCGCTTTTGATCATTTCTGAAGATGTGGATGGAGAAGCACTCGCAACTTTGGTTGTGAATAAAATTCGTGGTGCCCTGAAAGTGGCTGCTGTAAAAGCACCAGGTTTTGGAGACCGCCGCAAGGCCATGCTTGAGGACATTGCTGTTCTTACAGGTGGACAGGTTATTTCTGAAGAAAGAGGCTTCAAGCTCGAGAACGCTACCCTTGATTTCCTTGGCGTTGCTGAGAAAATTATTGTAGACAAAGACAATACCACCATTGTAAATGGTTCCGGCAAGAAAGAAGACATCACAGCCAGAATCAACCAGATCAAGGTTCAAATTGAAAATACCACTTCCGATTACGATAAGGAGAAATTGCAGGAGCGTCTTGCAAAACTATCTGGTGGTGTCGCAATTCTATACATCGGTGCTGCTACCGAGGTAGAAATGAAAGAAAAGAAAGACCGTGTTGACGATGCACTTCATGCAACCCGTGCTGCAGTTGAGGAAGGAATTGTACCAGGAGGTGGCGTTGCTTTCCTTCGTGCAGTGGAAGCCCTTGACAAAGTGAAGGGCTACAATGAAGACGAAAACATTGGTGTGAACATCGTTCGCACAGCCCTGGAAGCTCCACTTCGTACCATCGTTGCCAATGCAGGCGGTGAAGGTTCTGTGGTTGTAAACAAGGTTCGTGAAGGAAAAGATGATTACGGCTACAATGCCCGCGACAACAAGTATGAAAATTTCTTTGCCGCAGGTATTATTGATCCAACCAAGGTTACGCGTCTTGCCCTTGAAAACGCAGCTTCTATTGCTGGATTGTTGCTCACCACTGAGTGCGTAATTGCCGATGATCCAGAAACAAAAGATTCAATGCCTCCAATGGGCGGCGGCGGTATGGGAGGAATGATGTAATCATTCAAACACACTAATCTCAATAGTAAAAGGCCTCCGGAAACGGGGGCTTTTTATGTTTTTACTGATCTCTTTTTTTAAGAATTAGAAGTCCTGAATTTTCTCCGGCTCTATTCTAATTTGAATGTCGTATTTGCCTTTCTTATGCAAGAAAAAATCCTTCAGAATTTAAAGATTCAAAATTTGAATCCCATGCAGCTGGCAAGCATTGAATCGGCGCACTCGGGGCGCGACATGTTGCTGTTGTCTGCTACTGGTTCTGGAAAAACTCTGGCATTTCTACTGCCATTGGTAGAAAAACTCCAGGAAACGAAAAATACAGTTCAGGCACTTATTCTGGTTCCTTCCCGTGAGCTTGCACTTCAAATAGAACAGGTATTCCGGCAGATGGGCGTTAAATTCAAGGTGAATTGTTGTTATGGCGGTCATGATTTAAAAACAGAGAAAAACAACTTTCTGCAGCCTCCGGCGCTTTTAATCGGGACTCCCGGAAGAATCGCCCATCATCTTCGGATTGGTACTTTTGATACGCAGGATTTGGAAACGCTGATTCTGGATGAATTCGATAAATCTCTGGAATTTGGTTTTCAGGATGAAATGGCATTTATCATCGGCCTGCTTCCAAGATTGAAGCAAAGGATTCTTACCTCCGCCACCGATTTGAGTGAAATACCGGCTTTTACTGGTTTGAAAGCCCACACAACACTAAATTTCTTAGGAGGAAATGCACCACTTGAAAACCGCTTATCCCTGAAATATCTGCGGGCCAGCGACACCGACAAATTGCAATTGCTGTTTGGTTTGTTGTGCCACCTAGATCAATTGCCATCGCTTGTTTTCTGCAACCACAGAGATGCTGTTGAGAGAATCAGTCAATTGCTCTATGAAAATGGAATTCCTCATGGCATATTTCATGGCGGCATGGACCAGGAATTAAGGGAGCGTGCTCTAATAAAATTTCGAAATGGTACTTACCGAACGCTCATTACAACCGATCTGGCATCAAGGGGTTTAGACATCCCGGAAATTGGGGCTGTTATTCATTATCAATTGCCTGGAAGCGAGGAAGTTTTTACCCACCGAAATGGCCGCACAGCCAGAATGCAGGCGGATGGAACCGCATTTCTTTTGCTTTCTGTGGAAGATTACCTGCCACCATTCTTAAATGAAACCCCGGAACTTCTGGAACTTTCACCCACTGAAGACCTACCGGCGCCTTCGGCTTGGAAAACCCTTTGTTTGGATGTCGGCAAGAAAGAAAAGGTAAACAAAATGGATGTAGTTGGCCTGCTTCTTCAAAAAGGAGGTTTGAAAAAAGAAGAGCTTGGTAGAATTGAAGTGCTTGACCATGCTGCTTTTGCTGCCGTATCTTCAGAGAAAATTAAGGATGCGCTTGGCCTTATCAAGGAAGAGAAAATTAAGAACAGAAAGGCCAAGTTCTGGATTGAATGATTGGATCAAAAATTTGATGGTTTGTAGAATCTGGACTTGAGTTTTTATTCATGACTCTAGTTTTTTTATATGGTTTTGGGATTTTTTTTATTTTTGAAATCTAAACTAAAAACTATTGAAAAATGACTGCATATCATTCCCTACGGCTATACCAGATAGCCAACAAGTATTTTAAAAATCAGGACGACAGCCGCGATTTTGTTTCCGAAGTTGAGGCCGTTGTTCAAACACATTTCGGCATGGAAACAACTCATTTAGCAACAAAAACAGAACTCTTTGATGTGAAGGACCAACTTCGGAAAGAGATTCATGAATTTCGTGATGAGCTGAAAAATGAGATCCATGAACTCCGAAGTGAATTAAAAGGTGATATCCACGATCTTCGAAGTGAATTAAAAGGCGACATAAACCGTCTCGAAGTCCGTGTGGAAGCAGGCTTCAAAGATCAGCTGAAATGGATTATCTTGCTGATGTTGGGCTTTTCCTCCCTGATTATCACAGTAGTGAAGTTTTTATGAATTTGGCCTCCATCTTTTCATAACTTTCTATGGCAAAAACCTGGCAACAAAAATTCGATAACGGCCATAATCCCAAGTTGGCGAGTACGGAAAAGGATTGGGCAGGCATTCCTGCCGGAGAAAAATTTCTTATTTCCTCTCCTGCCGAAATCGATGCCTACATCCGGCACATTCCCAAAGGAAGGGCCGTTTCGTTTGCCACCCTTAAACGCGACATCGCCCTCGAACATGGAACAGAATACATGTGTCCGCTTACCGCTGGAATTTTTACCCGGATAGTATCCGAACTGGCGCATGAAAAAATTAGCCTTGGGAGTTCGGTAGAGGATGTTACTCCATTTTGGCGGGTAGTGGATCTGAATATGCCCCTGGCGAAAAAATTGTCCTTTGGGACAGATTTTATCCGGCAAAAACGAATGGAAGAAGGGCTGACGATTTGAGTTTAATCGAAAATTTACCTGCAATAAGAAAATAACAAACTGCTGATTTTTCGTACTAATCCCGGGCAACTGTCACTTCCTTAAATTCATCGTTGGAAAGGTTGTATTCAAAAAATAGGCCCTCTGATTCAACCAGAAAAATTCCAGGTCCCTTGATGGAAATATTTTCAAATTGTGGAGGAAAAATGACCTTACCGCTGAGGTCGAACAGGCCAAATAAATTGCCCTTCTTTCCCCCAAAATAACTCATTTTACGATAACGGGTTATGAAAGGAATTTCTTCAAATTCAAAAGGAATGATGATGCGGTGTTCCTCATCAAAGATGCCCATCATATTGTTTCTCCTTGCAGAAACTACCTGTACATGGCATCCGTGCACCAAATGGTCTTCAAAATTCTTTCCACATTCTGAATAGGATAGGGGAATAATAGGCTTACCATCTAATCCGATAAATCCTTCCTTTCCATTCATGCTGACAAAAGCCAATATTTTGTCGTTCACTTGTACAAAATCTCCCGCTTCTTTGTACATGGCAGGAATAA
>Ga0209598_10004413_pt1 | contig 10356 bp, 8 predicted proteins | sample M_140807_EF_Meta_FD_187317 | JGI IMG/M metagenome (GOLD analysis project Ga0209598, IMG submission 187317) | Freshwater microbial communities from Lake Montjoie, Canada to study carbon cycling - M_140807_EF_MetaG (SPAdes) (version 2) | ecosystem: Environmental > Aquatic > Freshwater > Lake... | reverse complement strand
GATAGGTAATTCAGGGATATTGTTTTCTCTGAAAAATTCTTTGGCAGCAAATATGGCTGCTTTTGCATTAAGGGTGTCAAATATCGTTTCAATTAAAAGTACGTCTACACCTCCATCAACCAGGCCTTTAATTTGTTCTTTGTAAGCAACAACTACTTCATCAAAAGTGACTGCTCTGTATCCAGGATTGTTTACATCTGGCGATAAACTCAGTGTTTTATTTAGTGGGCCAATGGCACCTGCAACAAACTTGGGTCCGCAATCTTTATTTTCAGCTGTAAATTCTGCTACCGCTTGTTTAGCACATTTTGCTGCTGCAACATTAAGTTCGTAAGCGTAGGCTTGCATATCATAATCGGCCATCGCAATAGTAGTACTACTAAATGTATTGGTTTCTATAATATCGGCACCTGCACTTAAATATTGTTTGTGGATACCTACAATAATAGCTGGTTGCGTAATGCAAAGCATATCGTTGTTGCCTTTAACATCCGTGTGCCAATTTTTAAATTGCTCACCGCGGTAATCGGCTTCTTCTAATTTGTGACGCTGAATCATGGTACCCATGGCACCATCGATCACTAAAATTCTTTGTTCTAATTCGTTTTTAATACTCATTACTATTTTTATTTTTAAACGGACAAGCCATTTAATAAAAAAATCTAGCTAAAAACGTAGGGAGCTTTTTAGGGGGAGGTGCTATCATACGTTTATTAGTTCGATTGTATTCGAAAGTAGGGGGCTACCCGAATAGCCAGGCCGAACAATAAACAAATCCGCCTGTGCAGGACGCAAAGATACGTAAAACCCTATAATTGTGTGTAGTTGCAGCTAATTTCTAGGTCTACTTTTTCAGTAACAGCGCTCGCATCAATATTAAAATCAGCCATTAAGACAATTAAAGTAGCTGTTGCAGCAATCTTTCCCTTACTCATGTTTAAGGTTGCAATGGTTTGTACTGGTTTTGTTACACCATGCATGGTTAAAGTTCCAACAACTTTGGCTGTATACTTACCATCTTTAGTAAGGTCAATACTTTTTATATTTTGAATGGAACCCACAAAGCTTGCCCTTGGATATTTTTCGCTCTCTATATATTCTTCATTAAAGTGGGTTTGCATTTCTGCATACTTAAATTGAAATCCTTTAAAAAGTAAACTAAAACGAATATCACCGGCAGCACTAATTTTACTAGATACTTCATTGTTAATGGCGCTTACATCAGGATCGGTGGGCGATACAAACTTGATACTTCCCTTTTTTGTACTAAAATTTAGAATGCTATCTTTTTGAACTGGCTCAACATTTGCTACAACTCTTTTTGTTGTATCTGTTTTACCTTTAAATAAAAGCACCGCTTCATTGATAACAATATTTTTTTCTTCCGGAAAAAAACCAGCACAAATACCCTTGTAAGTTATGCTATCAAAGGGTTGTATAGAATCTTGTACATTACCAAAAGCGACCGTTATACTTCCATTTTGTGTAGGGCTCTCAATATTTACAACCCATTTACCAACTTCATTTTTGGATGCATCTTTTACAATTCCAGATAAGGATAATACTTTATCGATGTACTGTGTGCTAGCTGTTTTTTCATTCTTATTAAAAGCTTCCAGCAAGGTAGTGGTGCTAATAGTAAGTGCTGTTTCATCGTTAATGTTGCGGTGTGGCTTATTATATACCCACCATACAAATGTTGCACCTGCAATACCAATTATTACAATTAACCCCAGGGTCCATTTTAACCAAGTTTTCATATCGTTCAATTTATTTTACGTATTGACCTACAGGTAGTCTGTTGGTAATACTTCTAGCAAGTGTCATTTCATCTGCATATTCCAATTCACCACCAAAAGCAATGCCTCTAGCAATGGTGGTTACTTTACAACCAAGTGGTGCTATCTTTTTTTGGATATAGTAAATGGTGGTATCCCCTTGAATGGTTGGGTTGAGTGCAAATACAATTTCTTCTGTGCCCTCTTTTTCAATTCTAGTGATAAGCGCTTCTATATTTAATTGCTCTGGGCCAATCCCATCCAATGGCGAAATAATGCCACCCAACACGTGATAAGTACCATTAAATTGGCCGGTACTTTCTATGGCAATAACGTCTCTAATATTTTCAACCACGCATATCATTTGCTGGTTGCGGGCGCTATTGGAACAGATAGAACATATATTACCATCACTAATATTAAAGCAGCGCTGACAAAATTTTATTTCATTGCGCATTTTAGTGATGGTTTCACCAAACATGGTAACGTCTGCTGCATCTTGTTTGAGTAAATGTAATACTAAACGCAAGGCTGTCTTTTTTCCAATACCAGGTAGCTTAGCAAACTGAGCTACTGCATTTTCAAGTAAGGAAGAGGGTAGTTGCATATATTACTATTTTACCAAGATACTGTTATTTCGTTGTCCCAATTATTGCGAACAGAAATAGGTTTTGGAATTTCTATAACAATTTCTGGCTGTCTTTTGTTGAACTTAAATGAACCCGTATCCCAAACGCCATTTTTATTGGCGTCAAATAAAATCCTTAATTCGTAACTACCCGGTTTGTATCTTTTAAGAACAAGTTGGTTGCTCGTTAAAGGATAGCTATTTAGCACTTCATTTCTTTCTGTTATTTGTAAAACAGGGTGGCGTGAAGTGTCTATGTTTGGGAACTTAAACTTGATAAGCCCGTAGTCTGTTTCTTTTTTGGTGTAAAAAGAAAGTGTATCCGATTTAGCCGTTGTGTTACCTAAACTATCTGTTACCGAGCCCTTTGGAACCAATAGTTTAAAGGGTTGTGCCGCTGGCCAATTGTAGCCAATACTTAATTTAGTAGCTGTACTATCTTTTGTAAACGTAAAACCTTCCATACGAACAAAATTGGTATCTACTAGTAAAATGGCTGCACTATCTTTTACAATAATTTTTTTAGCAAAATTTAAATCTAAAGGGCTAAGTAAATCTTGTTCTCCATTGTTAAATGACGCCTGATATTTTAAGCGCTTATCTTCTTTAGTGTCTTTACTACTGCTGGTTGCGAAAATTCTTTTTTCTATTTTTTTAACTTCTTCAAACGCATAAATTGTATCAGGTTTTGTTTGATCACCCACTACAACGAGCTGGTTTAAAAATCCAAAATAGCCCGTACTATCATCGTACTTTCTAGAAAAATTGTTAGGAATAACATAGGCTGCATACTTGCCTGGTGCGAGGTTTCTAAAACTAAAATCCCCTTTCCCATTTACACGAGTATAATACCTTGGCGTGTTTTTGTAAATTGAGGTATCGTTTACATTATTGTGCAAAACAACAATGAGTGTACTATCAATTTTTCCGGAAGCAGCTATCACAACACGACCGCTATAACTACCATTGTCTATAGTAGAGCCAGTAGAAAAAATATACCTAAAACCCAAAGCCATATTAGACTCGTTAACGTCGATAATTGCTTTTCCAAAATCTAATGCATATGTCGTATTGGCTTCTAAACTGTCTTTAAACTTGATGGTAACATTTCTTAGTTTGTAATCGATGATTGGCGTGTTTTTAACCGTTGGTGACACAATTAAATTTTCTTGAAGCCCTTGTAGGGTTAGATACTCATCAAAACTGAGCATGAAATTTTGAGTGCGCACATTGGTGGCAGAATCTTTGGGTAAGGCTACTACAAGTTTAGGAGGCAAACTATCTCTTGGACCGCCACCAGGTGGTATAATATTGGCACATCCTGTTATGTACATGCTAATAACCACTAAAAGCGCTCCCGCACCAACTGTTTTAAACATCTTTTGTATTGAAAGCGCAAACATAGGCTAATCTCCAGATTCGTCTTGGTCTTCATTTAGTTCATGAAGCGCAATGGAAATCTTATTGGTTTTGACAAAATTACACCAATGACATTCGTTTTTGCCACAACCGGTATAAAATTCCTTGTTTTTAATTTTTTGCCATACGGTTTCTATCTGATGGGTAACCGTTGCAATGTCCTGTGGCGTAACAACTACTTTTTCCTGCTTATAAGCTCCGGTTTTATCAGGTTCTATAAAGTCAAAAGTGGCACTAATAGCTTCCCAGTCTTTGGAAGGGTAGTTGTCAATTAAAATTTTATAGAAAACAGCCTGTCTCCAATAGTCGCCTCCGTTTGGGTCTTTGTCATGCGGTGGTTTTAGTTTGGGTCTGGCTTTATCAATATCGCCGGTTTTATAATCTACCACATTCACACTTTTGCCATCAAACTCAATTTTGTCCAATTTACCTTTTAACGGTACATCTTTCACAACCACATTTCTAATATTGGTTTCGGCGAGCACTACTTTATTCCAGCTATTAATGTTAGCGTCGTAGTAGTTGTTAAGCACAATTTCACCATATTCTATTCTTCTATCAAATTGTTCTTTGGTAAAATTTTCTCTGTGTCTATGCATGTACCAATTAAAATCAGCAACAAAAAGCTCTTTGGATTGAAAAACATTATTGTTCTTTTGCATTTTTTGAAATAGCATTTCAAGTGCAAAGTGAACGGCAGATCCAAACTCAGTGGCTTCAGATTTTCCTGAAGGAACCCTTACTAAATTGTTATAATAAAATTGTAAAGGACATTTAAGATAGTTGTTAAGTGCAGTAACGTTCATAACAAACTTATCAAGTAGTTTTTCTACAAATGCTGCTTCCTCTTTTTCAATTTCTGGAGCTTGTTCTTTACTAAAACCAATCAGCGCAAATTCACTTAACTGATCTTCGGTAATATTAATTTTATTGGGCACCAACTGATAGCCATCAATAATTTCAGCAACAAATAATGAGGGCTCTATTTCTTTACCATCATTTTTATACTGCGTATAGCTAATGCTTAAATGCTTTGCAGCCCTTGTTAATGCTACATAAAATAAGCGTCTTAGTTCTTCTTCCTCCTTAAATACTGGGCCAGAAACAAATATAGTATCTGGTAATTGGTATCCACCGCCGGGCTTCTTTTTCTTTTCCCAATTGCTAGCATTGCAGCCCACAACAAATACGTGTTCAAACTCTAGCCCTTTTGATCCATGTGCTGTTAATAGATTTACAGCGCTGTGGCTTCCACTTATTTTAGCTAATGGTAATGCAAGCCCTTCTTTATTCATCAACGAAAAAATAGTAACCAGTGCATCTAAAGTGAGTCTTGGATTTCTGCGCGTTTCATCTTTAATAAAATCAAAGAGCCCAGTTAGTAATTTTAATTCCCAGTGCTTATCTGGGCTTTCCATGATGCAGCGAAGCAGTCCCGATTCTTTAATACAATTTTCAAATACAGTTTGTAGTGTTTCATTGGGAACATCACCAATCATTTTTTCTATGAAAGTGGCAGCTGCTGATAGTCCTGGAATTTCTTTTGAAAATAAATCTTCTCCTTGGCCCGTTAATTTTTCTGCAATAAGCCTACGCAGCGATGTTTTGTTATCGCCAAATCTTCGGTCTGCAACAGCAGCGCTTAGTTTGGCAATTTCAATAGGAGGAATTTGAAACCAATCAAAGTGTAAAATTTCAAATAATAACTCATCGCCTCCATAAGGGATATCATGTTCGGCGGCTAAATAGGTTAATAGCTTTACTAGTTTTTTGGGCGTAGGTTGGTGTAAGATGTTAACGCTCCTTTTGCTATAGTAAGGGATGTTTTTTTCTTTAAAATAAGTGGCTAATTCCTCTCCATACTTGTTTTCTTTATAAATCACGGCAATTTGTCCGGGTGCAGTGCCAGTTTGTATGAGGGTTTCTACAGCGGTTATAATGCCAATCATCTCTGATCTTGGTGATTCATACACTTCAATTACCGGTTTGTGCGTGAGGGGTATCAAATTTGTATTGGAGGCCACCAAATCTTTACTGAGGCCTTCAATTTTATTGACAAGTCTTTCCTCGTTTTTATCGATGAGTGCTTTTGAAACGTCCAGTATGGCCTGCGTAGAACGGTAGTTGTTGGTAAGCACCACAGTGAGCAATGTGTCTGAAAATTTATCTGCAAAAGCTTGCATGTTTTCTATGTTGGCGCCCTGAAAACGATAAATACTTTGATCGTCATCTCCAACCACAAAAATATTAGGGGTGTCCCAAAAACTAATCAGTTGTTCAACAATTTTATTTTGTGTTCCACTGGTATCTTGATATTCATCTACCAAAATATATTGGTACATCTCTTGGTAACGAAGTAATAAATGTTTGTCTTCTTCAAACGCACGAATCACCCAGTTAATCATATCATCAAAATCATACCTGTTTTTGGCGCGCATCATTTGTTGAAAAACTGGAAAAGCGGCAACGGCTGCACGTAATTTTTCCATTTTTTCTTTTGCTTCTTCAATCTTATTTTCTTTGAGGTCACCGGCTTTAAATCCTTTGTAGGCGCGCTTATACACAAATTCCTCTCGGTTAGGCATATCCGCAATAAACGCATCAATACAGCCATCAATATACTCAGGCGTCCATCCTTCTTTTTTCATGGTTGAAAAAAGTTGCTGTAAATTATTGATCTCAAAATAAACGTCGCCTCTATATCTTTTTAGCGGATGATTTTTTGGAAACTGATCAATTAAGGTTTTAAAAAGTGCAATTTTTTCTAAATCTGAAATAGGATCTAAAACTGTTTTTTCAAACAATGATAAATTTTCTTGGATAATGTCATTACAAAATGCATGAAAAGTATAGAGGTTTACTTTATAAGCATCAGGTCCAATAAAATCGAGTAACCTTTTGCGCATGGCAACAACACCAGCGTCTGTATAAGTAAGACATAAAATATTTTCTGGCCTCGTATCGCTTTCTAATAATATTTTTCCAATCCGTGCGCCTAAAATTTGCGTCTTACCTGTACCAGGGCCTGCAATCACCATGACAGGGCCTTCCATATTGTCTACCGCTTTTTTTTGAGCTGGGTTAAGCCCATTCATAATTTTATCAAAAGCAGCTTGTTGTTCTATTTTAGTGACCATAATTAAAGGTAAAATTTCTGCGGCTACTTATTAGCCAACGCTTTATATTTTTAATTAAAATTTAGCCAAACATTTAAGCTCCAATTTTGTTCTAAGCTAAACTACCACTATGTCTAAGGTATATACCATCAAAACAGTTCAAAACATTCCTATTTCACTAGAAGAAGCTTGGGATTTTTTTAGCAAGCCGTCTAATTTGGCTGCAATAACCCCAGACAACCTAGGTTTTAATATCATTAGCAAACACCATGGTGAGCGTATGTACCCAGGTCAAATTATCGAATACACCGTAAAACCTGTTTTGGGCATTCCACTTTATTGGATGACCGAAATTACCCATGTAGAAGACCACAAGTATTTTGTGGATGAACAGCGTTTTGGACCCTACACCATGTGGCACCACCAGCACCATTTTAAACAAATTGAAGGGGGCGTTGAAATGACTGATATTGTTCATTACAAACTTCCACTTTGGATACTAGGTGATATCGCACATGCTTTATTTGTTAAAGCACAGCTTACCCATATTTTTGATTACCGGTTTGAAGCGGTAGATAAAAAATACGGAAAGTTTTAGTTGAGCTCTACAAGGGCGCTTACATTGTTGTTGAGATCTACTGCTCCAACAAATAATTTTTCGTCCTTTTTGTGTGCAATGCTAGCAATGTCAAGTATGCTTGTTTTTGTTGCTACAATAATTTTTACAAGTTGTGCATTTTTGATATTTGCTTTTACGCCTGTTGCGCAGGTAAACACACCAAAAGATTTAATTTTTTCTTTTCCATTATAATTTACTACAAAGGTACCTGCATTCTTTTTTTGGATGGTTGGCGCATCAGGTGCAGTGTCATCTAGCCAAGGCATGGGCGGAACGAGAGCCGGATATTTGTAGTAATTATTTTGTAAACTATCGTTCCATCCATTTGGATTTTTTGCAAAAGTATTGCTATTGTAAAACACGCTTCCCTGCGTTGTTGTAAAAGAACGCAATAAATTTATTTGATCCGGAATTTGATTGGTGCTTTTCCAAGCATCATTGGTGCCGCCTCTATAAATGCCATGGCCTATGTATAAATGTTTTCCATATGCGTAATCGTTCCACCAATTTAAGAGTACATCATAGTCTGCTAATTTATGACCACGTTCCCAGTATAGTTGTGGCACTACATAATCAATCCAACCTTTTTGAAGCCACAATAATATATCGGCGTACAAATCATCATAATTGGTTTGTCCACCTTTTGTTTCGCTACCTCTTGGGTCTTGTGTTTTATTTCTCCATACGCCAAACGGACTAATGCCAAATTTTACGCGCGGGTTATTTGCCACAATTGTTTTTTTAAGTTCTACAATAATGCTGTCACAGTTGCTTCTTCTCCAATCATCTTTAGACAATCCTTTACAATATTTTGCAAAACTTGCTTGGTCTGGAAATTCTTTTCCTGCAATGCGGTAAGGGTAAAAATAATCATCCATATGAACGGCGTCAACCGCGTATCTATTTACTAAGTCCTTAACAATGGCAGATGTGTGTGACCTTACAGCAGGTAGTCCTGGATCAAAATATTTTTTATCTCCATAAATTAAAAACCATTCTGGATGTTGTTTGGTAATATGATTGTCTGCTACCGATGATTTGTTGATATTAAAAACTGCACGGTACGGGTTAAGCCATGCATGAAATTCCATTCCACGCTTATGTGTTTCTTCAATCATAAAAGCTAGCGGATCATAAAACGGAACAGGTGCTACACCTTGTGTACCTGTTAAATATTCGGACCATGGTTCAAAGCTAGAAGGATACATGGCATCTGCGGCAGGGCGCACTTGAACAACAACAGCGTTCATGCCATTTTTTTGATGCATGTCTAAGAGCTTGATAAACTCTTGTTGCTGTGTTTCTACAGGAAGTCCTCTTTTACTAGGCCAATCAATATTTTCTACAGTAGCAACCCATACGCCTCTAAATTCAAAATTGCGAACAGGTTGTGCGAATACATGAAAAGTGCTGGCTAGTAGCACTAAAATGGATACTATTTTTTTCATGCCTTAAAGATAAATGGAGATACTTAGGCCTGCGCGTTTGTGGATGAATTATCTAATAGGTTTGCGTAATTCACAATTACAATTTTTAGTCTTCCCACACGCTGAGGCCCTCGCTGCAATTGGCGCAGATATCAATCGATTTTCTGGAGGTCATTAGGTTTTTTCGAAAAGCGTGGTACTCGCTGCTTTGCCAAACCTCTTTAAAAGGTTTGTTTGCTAAATTTCCCAACTGATGCGTGGCGTCTTTATCAAAGCAGCAAGGCACAACAATACCATCCCAAGTAATTACATTGGCATGCCATAATTTCCAGCAGTGGTTGCCTAATCCATTTTTTACCTGCATTTGACCAGTACTGTCTTTTTTGTACCTGCTATATTTTTGGATGGTTGGAATAAGTTTGTGTGGATCATTACTATAATCATACACCTGTGCGGTTTTAAACCTTACGGCATCTACACCGATTTCTGCTCCAAGTGCTTTAATCGCTTCAATTTGATGTTCGTTGGGTTTAACCACCAAAAACTGAAAAAATATAAATGGCGTTTTGCTTTTTAATTCTTTTTTCCATTTTACGATGTTACGGGCACCCTCAATTACTTTGTCTAGTTTACCGCCAACCCGGTATTGCTCGTACACTTCTTGGGTGGTTCCGTCTATAGATATAATGAGCCGGTCAAGTCCCGATTCAACGGTTTTTTTGGCATTTGCTTCGGTTAAATAGTGTGCATTGGTAGAAGTGGCGGTGTAAATACCCTTTTTGTTGGCATAAGCAACCATATCCAAAAACGAAGGGTTTAAATAAGGTTCTCCCTGAAAGTAAAAGATCAGATATATTAAATCTTTATATATAGAATCGATGGTTTCGTTAAAAAACGAGGGTTGAAGCATCCCGGTAGGTCTTGTAAACGCCCTTAACCCGCTTGGGCACTCTGGGCAACGGAGGTTACAAGAAGTCGTAGGTTCAAACGATACGGAAATGGGTAGCCCCCAAACAATGGGCTTTCCGGTTAAACGGCTTAACTGGTAACTGAAATAAACTTTGGCTCCATTCCATAACCGCCTTAGGGTTAGTTTGGATAAAAAATTAACGGAGTCGTTGAAGTTAAATTGCGGCACATTGTAAAGTTAAGGCAGGGTTGAATGCCATTAAGTAGGTTTTAACAAATTATTTGTAAAGGTTTATTTTACAAATCCAATAAAAAGTATGAAATTTAGTATGACTTCCAATTAGGAGTCGCAAGTAACAAAAAATTGTAACTTTTTCTCATAAGCAGTTAGTTTTGGTTATGGCCCCAATTTCTATTGGGGCCTGTTTTTTTAGGACTTCTCCCGGCTAAAAAAACTTAC
>Ga0209598_10004409_pt1 | contig 10357 bp, 12 predicted proteins | sample M_140807_EF_Meta_FD_187317 | JGI IMG/M metagenome (GOLD analysis project Ga0209598, IMG submission 187317) | Freshwater microbial communities from Lake Montjoie, Canada to study carbon cycling - M_140807_EF_MetaG (SPAdes) (version 2) | ecosystem: Environmental > Aquatic > Freshwater > Lake... | reverse complement strand
GGCCTTTGCGGCCAGGCCCCGGCGGACGGTGTCCGGATCACCGACAATGGCCCGGGCGATCACGCCGGCCAGGCGGGGGTCGTCGCGGCGGGCTTCCAGGAAGGCGAGGGCGTCCTCGATTTGGGCGAAGCGGGGGCGCTCGCCGTCAGCGGCGGGGCCGTCCAGCCCGGCCAGGGCGCTGGCCCGCATGGGGGCGGCCAGGCGCTCGGCGACCTCGGCGGTCTCGGCGGCCAGGGCGATGGTGGCCACGGCGGTCCAGCCCTGGGACCGGAAGGCGGAGGGGGCAAAGGCGGCGCGATAGGCGCTCACCGCCGGCCCGCCTTCGCTGCGGGCGATGAACTCGGCAAAGACCATTCCGACCCCTGCGCGCCCGGCGAAGTCGGCGGTCTCGGGCGAGGAGCAGAGCAGGAAGATATCCGGATGTGAGGGTCCCGAGGGCGAGGCGTGGATGCCCCGGGCCGGATGGCCCTCGGTGATCGGCTCCACCCCGCCGGCGTCCAGCAGCCAGGCGTTCAGGAGGGCGAAGTACTGGGGAAAGGCCTCGGACCCCGCCGAGCGCAGGGCCCCGCCGGTGCGCCCGTCCGTGCCCAGGGCCCGGCCGACGCCCAGGTCGATGCGGCCCGGCGCCAGGGCCTCCAGGGCCATGAAGACCTCGGCCACCTTCAGGGGCGAGTAGTTGACCAGCATGACCCCGCCCGAGCCCAGGCGGATGGTCTTCGTGGCCTGGGTCAGGGCGGCCATCAGGATCTCGGGGGAGGCCGAGCCCAGGCTGCGCATGTTGTGGTGCTCGGCCACCCAGAAGCGGTCATAGCCCAGCCGCTCGGCGGCCTGGGCCACGGCGATGGTCTCGCGCACGGCCTGGGCCTGGGTGGCCTCGCCGCCCACCGGCGACAGGTCGAGGACGGAGAGCCGGGCCTTCACGTCCGCTTGCCGGTCTTCTTGATCACGGCGGAGAAGGCAAACACCGTCTGCCCCTCCACAGTCATCAGGCCGCGCAGGAAGACGAGGCTGCGCCCGCCCTTCACCACCTCGCCCCGACACTCCAGCAGGGCGCCGGGCGGCACGGCCCCCACGAAGTCGGCATTCAGCGAGGCGGTGACGCTGGAGGCCTCCGTCAGCTGCTCCCGGGCGAAGATGAAGATGGCGTAGTCGGCGAAGGTCATCAGGGCCCCACCGTGCATGAAGCCGCCGCCGTTCATGTGCTTGGCCTCGGTCCGCATGGCGCAGACTGGCGTCCCGGTCTCGTCGATCCGGTAGAAGAAGGGCCCGGCGTGGTCCTCGAAAGGCTCGCCCGTATAGACCGTCCAGCCGGCCCAGGGGCCGTCCTCGAGCGTCTTGTGCACGAATGTCGGATAGCCCGTGTCGCCGTTGGCCATGGAAGTCCTCCCCGCGCCGCCTCCGACCACCGGAAGGCCTGCCTCCCAGCCTTTGCCAAACCCCGCGCCCGGGCGCCAGAGCCTACGGATAGATGCCAGAGAGCCTACCAGACCCGCTTCACCGCGAAGTCGTCGAACCGCGTCTCATTGGACACCAGAACAAGGTCCTCAGACAGGGCCTGGGCGATCAGCAAGCGGTCGAAGGGATCCTTGTGATCAATGCCCATCTCGCCGGCCAGGCGGGCGTGGGTGTCGAGCAGGAGCCTTACGTCAGGCCCCAGCCTTCCCGATCCTCAGGCGGCAGGGGATCATTGAACCGGTCGTCCAGGGCGATCCGGCCCTTGAAGGTGCCGAACTGCCGGCGACCAGGCGGCGTGACCGGAGACAGCCGTACGACAGGTATCTTGCCCAGCAGGATCACAACCTCCTCGCCGGATACGGCTTCGGCGATCAGGCGCGAAAGGTGGGTCTTGGCGTCATGCACGGAGTATTGGGCCATGAAGCTCTCCTGGGTGGAGGATGTAACGAACCTTCCGGACCTTCAAGACGGTCCCCCCAAGCGGTGCCTCCGGGCAGAAGAAACGGCGGCCTTCCGCAAGAAGGGCCGCCGTTGCGGAATCGCAAGGTCAAACAGGGATGGAGACAAGCGCGGCGGCCGGGCCCGGCCCGGGGGGGGCTGGGGGGGCGATTCAGGGTCCGGAACCAGGTCCGACCGCCGACGGTCTCAACCTGGCGGTCGGATGTGGCGGCGTCGGGTTCGGATTAAGGCGGTTTCGGGGCTTTTCAGCCCACCTTCCGCCCCGCCCGGAACCGCACGGGCATGGTCCGCGGCCCCGAGATGAAGTTGCTCGCCAGCCATTCCGGCGGGGCCGTGCGCTCCACGTCTTCCAGGCGGGACAGCACCTCCACCAGCATGGCGTCGATCTCGATCCGGGCGATGTGCTGGCCCAGGCACACGTGGGGGCCGTTGCCGAAGGCGATGTGCTCGGGTGCTGCCCGGGCCAGGTCCAGCTGGTCGGCGCGGTCGAACTGGGCGGGGTCGCGGTTGGCCGACCCAAAATACATGACCACCTTGTCGCCCTGGCGGATCGTCTTGCCGCCCAGCCGGGCGTCCTTGCGGGCGGTGCGGCGCATGTAGATCACCGGTGTGGTCCAGCGCAGCAGCTCCTCCCGGGCGGCGGGCAGGCGCGCCGGCAGGTCGGCCTTCAGCCAGGCCATCTGGTCGGGGTGGTCCAGCATGGCGTCCAGGCCGCTGGCCAGCAGGTTGCGGGTGGTGTCGCCGCCGGCGTCGATCAGCAGCAGGAAGAAGAGCAGGAACTCCATGTCCTCCAGCCGCCGGCCGTCGACCTCGCAGGCCAGGAGGCGCGAGGCCAGGTCGTCGCCGGGCCGGGCGCGCTTCTCGGCCATCAGCTTCGAGCCGTACTCGAACATCTTCATCACCGCCTGGCCGCCGGCGCCCGGGGCCTGGGCCTCGGGGGCGGTGTGGATCACCTCGGTCAGCTTGTAGAGCTCGCGCCCGTCCTCCAGGGGCAGGCCCAACAGCTCGGCGATGACGAAGGAGGGCATTTCGCCCGCCACCTCGGACACGAAGTCGCACTCGCCCTTCTCGATCACCGCATCGACGATCTGCCGGGCCAGGGCCTGGATCCGCGCCTCGCGCAGCTTGGCCGTGGGCAGGGTGAACTCCGAGCGGATGAGCTTGCGAAAGCCCGTGTGCTCCGGCGGGTCCATCATGAGCATCATCTTGTAGGGCCCGAAGGCGGCCGCCTCCTCGGCCGGGTCGGGGATCAGGATGGTGGGCTCGGAGGAATAGGTCTCAAAGCCCCGGTCCACCTCGCGCACGTCGGCGTATCGGGTCACCGCCCAGAAGCCTTTGCCGCCCGGGTCCTCGTGCCAGTGGACGGGGTCATTGGCCCGCAGCCAGTCGTACTGGGCGAGGGGGTGGCCGGCGGCGAAGCTGGCGGGGGTCAGGAGGTCGATTTTCATGGCGGGGTCAGTCCTTCCACCAGGGATACTGCGGCGGCATGTCGGTGGAGACCTTACCGGTGAAATCGGGGGCGCGCTTCTCCAGAAAGGCCGCGACCCCCTCGCGCACGTCGGGGCCGGCGCCCAGGGTCATGGCCATGGCGCCGTCCACCTTCAGGGCGCCCCAGGGGTCGGGCTCGCCGCTGAAGCGCCAGAGCATCTGGCGGGTCAGGGCGACGGAGACCGGGGCGGTGTTCCCGGCGATCTCCAGGGCGATCTCCCGAGCGCGGTCCATCAGGGCCTCGGGCTCCACCACCTCCGAGACAAGGCCTCCGGCCATCGCCGCCTCGGCGGGGATCAGGGCGCCGGACAGGCACCAGCGCAGGGCAGTGGGCAGGCCCACCAGCCGGGGCAGGAACCAGGCGCTACCGGCCTCGGGCACCAGGCCGCGCCGGGCGAAGACGAAGCCCACCCGGGCACCCCTGGCCGCGATGCGGATGTCCATGGGCAGGGTCAGGGTGGCGCCCACCCCAACCGCCGCGCCGTTCAGGGCGGCGATGATGGGCTTGCGGCAGTTGAAGATGGCGCCGATGAAGCCGCCGCCCGAGCGTCGCCGCGCCGTCGTCCCGGCGTCGCCGAAGGCCACCGAGCCCTCGGCCTGGGAATCAAACGCCCCTGCGCCCGACGAGATGTCCGCCCCGGCGCAGAAGGCCCGGCCGGCGCCGGTGACGATGATCACCCGGACGCTGTCGTCCTCGTCGGCGCGGACAAAGGCGTCCTCGATCTCCAGGCCCATGGTCGCCGTGTAGGCGTTCAGCTTGTCCGGGCGGTTGAGGGTCAGGGTCAGCACCGGGCCGTCCTGTTCCCAGAGCAGGGTCTCGTAGGTCATGCGTCCTCCCCGGGGGCCGTGCCCCTCTGTGTCGAATGCAATTGATGCGGCCTGACCCCCGGTCAATCAAGGGGGGGTCAGGCAAGGGGAGTCAGGCCTCGCCGAGGGCCTTCAGGATGGCGGCCTGGAAGCGGGGGAGCAGGCGCTCGACGAAGGCGGGGTCCAGGCAGCGGGCGTCGTCGAGGGGGGTGTGGTGGAAGCGGTGCGAGCCGAAGACGCCGAAGGCGGCGGGGTAGCCGGCCTTCAGGATCTCGGCCAGCTCGCCCGCCGCGGTGGGGCCGGCGGGGAGGGGGGCTTCCAGCCCGGCCTCGCCCGCGAAGCTTTCCTTCAGCATGTCAATGAGATGCGCCGATCCCATCAGGACCCGGGCCGGGTCGGGGCGGTCGAGGGGCTCAAGGCCCTTGGGCGTCTGCGCCCAGTCCCGGGCGGCGATGCCGGCACCCAGGTGGACCCACAGGGCCGTGCGCTCCGGTGCGGGCGCCTCCCGGTGCAGGAAGGCCTCGGCGCCCAGGTTCTCGTACTCATGGCCGCTGGCGCTCACGACGACGATGTCGTGCCGGGTCAGGGTCTTCGCCATCCAGGGCAAGAGGGCCATCCAGAGGGCGATCCCGGGGCCCCGCTCGCCGGCGCAGGTGAACCAGCCGGACCTCGGGGTCGACAGGACCACCGTCCGCCCCGCGCCCCGGTCGATCCGGCCGATCAGGTTGAAGGCCCGGCGCCGTCCGGTCTGGCCGTCGATCACCAGCTGGGCGGTATGCCCCTCCCGGGCGGCAGCGAGGACCGGTCCGGCGTCCTTCGGGGCCAGGACCAGGGCGGGCACGCCAAAAGGCGGCGCCCCGGCGGGCGCGTTGAGGGCGATGGCCTCGCCGGTCGGGCCGTTGGTGACGAGGATGAGGCCCGCGGCGCCAGTTCGCCGGACGGTCTCCGCAAGGGCTGCGATCTCGGCTTGCCGGACGCTAGACCAGCGGCGGGCGGGCAGGTCGGCCACCAGCAGGGCACCCCTGGGCGCATCTTCCCCGACCAGGGCCAGAGGGGCGCGGACCCCCATCGGTCCGGTGACCCTTAGGGGAGCCTGGGGCCAACCCTCCAGGGACACATCCCCCAACGTCAGGCGAACGGCAGTGAGGCGGCCAGTCGGCGCCTCGAAGGCCTGCCTGCGGGTGCGGTAGCCGAACAGCCGCAGCCGGCTCTCCATCCAGGCGCCGGAGTCCGTATCGCCGGGTCCACCCGAGGCCTTGCCGCCCATGGCGACCCAGGCCTCGAGGTCGGTGCGGATGGAGATCAGGTCCGGCGCTGCCATTGCGGAGGTCGCCAGGAGGGGGCTTGCCGCCGCCCCGGCGACCACGCCCCGGCGGGTGGGATCGGCAGGCCCGGCTGCCGTCACGGCCTCAGCTCTCGAACCAGGACTCGACGGGACCCTTGAGCAGCATGGTCATCTGCTTGCCGCGCCGGTCCACCGTCTTGCCAACGGCCAGGCGGACCCAGCCCTCGGAGACGCAGTACTCCTCGACATTGGTCTTCTCGGCCCCCTTGAAGCGCACGCCGACCCCCCGGGCGAGGACGGCGGCGTCGTGCCAGGGGCTGTCGGGATCGACGCAGAGGCGGTCGGGGGGCGTGTCGGCGGCGGGGGTGTCAGTCATGCCCTCCTTCTAGCGCGCCCGGGCCCCTACGCAAATCCAACGAAAGGGGCTTCCCTGACCCGGGGTCTGCCGGTCAAGATGGTTCTTCATCGCCGCGAGACGGCACCAAGGAACGGGAGACGCAAGATGGGTGAAGCCTGGATCATCGACGCGGCGCGCACGCCGCGGGGTATTGGCAAGGTGGGCAAGGGCGCCCTGGCGGACTTCCACCCGCAGCACCTGGCCGCCACCGTCCTGAGGGGCATCGCCCAGCGCAACGACATCAAGACCGCCGAAGTCGACGACGTGATCTGGGGCACCTCGTCCCAGCGCGGCAAGCAGGGCAACGACCTGGGCCGCATGGCCGCCCTCGACGCCGGCTTCGACGTCCGCGCCAGCGGCATGACCCTGGACCGCTTCTGCGGCTCGGGCATCACCACGGTGAACCTGGCCGCCGCCCAGATCATGGCCGGCATGGAGGACCTGATCATCGCCGGCGGTACGGAGATGATGTCCTACACCGCCTCCAGCGCCCCGCAGGCTGCCGCCTTCTTCGACGGCCCGGCCCTGATGGACGCCGGAAACGCCCACCTGCGCAACCTGCACCCGCAGTCGCACCAGGGCGTCTGCGCCGACGCCATCGCGACGCTGGAGAATATCCCCCGCGAGGCCCTGGACGAGCTGGCCTATGTCAGCCAGCAGCGCGCTGCCCAGGCCATCAAGGAAGGCCGCTTCAGCCGCTCGCTGGTGCCGGTCCTGAACGAGGATGGTTCGGTGGCCCTCGACCACGAGGAGTTCCCCCGCCCCGAGACCACCCGTGAGGGCCTGGCCTCCCTGAAGGCCTCCTTCGAGGCCATGGCCAATGTGCCCATGGACAAGGACGGCACCACCCTGGCTGGCCTGATCCAGCGGGTCTATCCGGACCTGAAGATCACCCACGTCCATCATGCCGGCAACTCGTCGGGCGTGGTCGACGGCGCCGCGGCCGTCCTGCTCGCCTCGCCGGACTATGCCCGCCGCAACGGCCTCAAGCCCCGCGCCCGCGTCATCGCCATGGCCAATATGGGCGATAGCCCGACCCTGATGCTGAACGCCCCGGTGCCGGCCGCCCATAAGGTGCTGAAGAAGGCCGGCCTGACGGTGGACGACATCGACCTGTGGGAAATCAACGAGGCCTTCGCCGTCGTCGCCGAGAAGTTCATCCGCGACCTCAAGCTCGACCGCGACAAGGTCAATGTGAACGGCGGCGCCATGGCGCTTGGCCACCCGATCGGCGCCACGGGCTCGATGCTGATCGGCACCGTGCTTGACGAGCTGGAGCGGCGCGACCTCAAGCGCGGCCTGGTCACCATGTGCGCCGCGGGTGGCATGGCTCCGGCCATCATCATCGAGCGGATGTAAGACCCTTGGACCTCGCCCGGAGTGACGCAGACCGCGCCTTCCGGGACGAGGTCCTCGCCTTTCTCGACACCGAGCTGACCCCGGACCTGCGCGCCAAAGGGCGGGCCCTGACCCGCGTCTACGCCGACCCCGCCACCGGCATGGCCTGGCAACAGAAGCTGCACGCCCGCGGCTGGGTCGCCCCGCCTTGCCGCCGCGCCGCCGTGGCCGCATAGTCTTCGACAAGAAACGACTTACCCGGAGGAGACGACCATGGCCTACGCGCCTGCGGACCGCGATATCTATGACGCCGACAGCCACATCATGGAGCTGCCGGACTTCCTGAAGCGCTATGCGGACCCCAGCCTGAGGGACGAGATTCCCGAGGTGTCCTATTCGGCCTCCATCGTCACCGACGAGGAGGTGGCGGTGATCATGGACCAGGGCGGGACGCACAGCCCCGAGCATGTGGCGGCCCAGGTGGCCCTGGGTGACGCCCTGATCGAGAAGTCCAAGGAGATTCAGGCCCTGGGGGCCTTCAATCCCGGCGACCGCCGCACGGCCATGGACCTGCTGGGCTTCCGCAAGCAGCTGGTCTTCGCCACCCACAGCCTGCGCATGCCCTTCTCGCCGTCGACCAAGCTGGAGAACCGCCTGCGCTATGGCGCGACCCGGGCGCACAACCGGCACATGATCGATTTCTGCGCGGCCGACGACCGGCTGATGGGGGTGGGTGTCATCCCGCTGGATGATCCGGAGCTGGCCCTGCAGGAGCTGGACTTCGTTCTGGCGAGCAACCTCAAGGCCGTCTGGGTTCCGCACCGGGCGCCCCTGGACCGCTCTCCGGGGCACATCGACTTCGATCCCTTCTGGGCGAAGATGGCCGAGGCTGGGATGCCCTTTGTCCTGCACGTGGGCGGGGCGCCCCTGCAGCTGGCCAAGTCCTGGATGAACAATGGCCGGCCGCCCACCAAGGACTGGCTCGGCGGGGGTGAGAACCTGCGCACCAAGGACGTGGCCCTGCTGCACGAGGGCCCGGAGCAGTTCCTGACCATGATGATCCTGGACGGGGTCCTGAACCGCAATCCGGGCCTGCGCGGCGCGGCGGTTGAGCTGGGCGCCGGCTGGGCGCCGGAGCTCCTGCGCCGCCTCGACTGGGTGGTGAAGCACTGGAGCCGGAACGACGCCAACCTGCAGGGCCTGACCCGCACGCCTTCCGAACAGATCACCCAGCAGCTGGCCTTCACGCCCTTTGTCTTCGAGGAGGTCGGGAACTTCATCGACCAGTCGAACGAGGACCTCTATCTCTTCTCGAGCGACTATCCCCACATCGAGGGGGGCCGGAACCCGATCGGCCGTTTCGAGGCCTCCCTCGGAGAGCGCCCGGCGATGGTGCGCGACAAGTTCTACGCCGAGAACTTCCTTCGCATCTTCCCGAAGGCGCGGGTGGACAGACGGGCCACGGAGGCCGCCTGACGGGATTGTCCTAGAAGTTTTATGCTTATCACTTGTTAAAGCTGTTATTTTGGACAGGTCGGACCGGCTGAGTGCGGGCAAGGGGTGGAAATCCCCGCCCGCACAGGGGGGCGACGGACGGGCGATTTAACAGAGTGGGTTGCCCCGAGATCAAAGTTATTGCTTTGTAAACGCTCTGACCTCTGGAACCAGGAAGGCTTCATGATTAATCTCATTCTCTGCAACCTCTGGTGGCTGCTGCTCGGCGGCCTCCTCGGCTGGCTGGCCAGCTGGCTGCTTGGCCGCCCCCGCCTCACCACCGGCACGGTCGCTTCCGCCCCCGGTATCGACCACGCTGCGGCCAAGGCCGCCGGCTACGTGATTGGCGGTACTGACAACCTCGAAATCATCGAGGGCGTAGGCCCGAAGATCGCCCACCTCCTGCGCTCCAACGGCGTGGGCACCTTCGCCCTGCTGGCCGCGGCCAGCCAGGCAGCCCTGTTGGCTATCCTCAAGAAGGGCGGGCCTGCCTACGACGTCGCCAACCCCGAGTCCTGGCCCGAACAGGCTGGCCTCGCGGCAAAGAACCGCTGGCAGGACCTGCGCAATCTGCAGGAACGCCTCGACGCCGGCGTTCGGCGCTGATTGAAGGAGACCTGACCCATGTCTGATTACAACTCCAACTCCAATAACAACGCCCTCTCCGCCTGGAACCGCCTGCACCTGATCGGTGCGGCCCTTCTGGCCCTGCTCCTGGGCATCCTTTGGCTGTCGGGTATGGCCACGCCGCGCGGTACCTGTCCGGTTGCGGCTCCGGCTGCGATCCCTGCCGTTGTTGCGGCTCCCGTTGTCGAGGCTGTGGCCCCGCCTGCGGCCAAGCTGTATTTCGACGTCGATGTATCGGCCAGGATCGCTGAAGGTGACGCTGGCCTCGCGCCCATCGTCGCCTGGCTGGCCGCCAACCCGGCGGCCCGCGCCGTCGTGACCGGCTACCATGATCCGACCGGAACAGCGGAACGTAACCATGACCTGGCCAAGTCCCGGGCCCAGACCGTCCAAGCTGCCCTCGTGGCCGCCGGCGTCGCTGCGGACCGTATCGACCTGGTCAAGCCGATCTCGACCAATGGCGGTGGCGACCTCAAGGAAGCCCGTCGCGTCGAAGTCAGCGTGAAATAAGGTGAGGACGCCAGCCGCCTTCGGGTGGCTGGCGATCTCCATCGACGGAGGGCCCCGGGTTCCTGAACCCGGGGCTTTTCTGTTTCTGGGACTCAGGCGTTACGCGCCATGAGGCCGCCATCCACGGGGATGGTGACGCCCGTGATGAAGCTGGCGGCGGGGAGGCAGAGGCTCACGGTCATGTGGCCGACCTCGGCCGGGTCGCCGTAGCGGCCGAGGGCGGTCCGGCGCCTGGCGTAGGTGGCCCGGTCCGCGTCGGGTATCCGGTCGGTCATCCCGGTGAGGATGGGGCCGGGACAGATGCAGTTCACCGTGATCCCTTCCTTGCCCAGTTCGACCGCCAGGGCCCGGGTCAGCCCGGTGACGCCCGCCTTAGCGGCGGCGTAGGGGCTGTCGCGGCTGGTCGCACCCAAGGCCTCCGTAGAGGCGATGTTGACGATCCGCGGAGCCTTTGACTGACGGAGCCAGGGCAGGGCGGCGCGGATGGTCACCTGTTG
>Ga0209598_10004408_pt1 | contig 10358 bp, 5 predicted proteins | sample M_140807_EF_Meta_FD_187317 | JGI IMG/M metagenome (GOLD analysis project Ga0209598, IMG submission 187317) | Freshwater microbial communities from Lake Montjoie, Canada to study carbon cycling - M_140807_EF_MetaG (SPAdes) (version 2) | ecosystem: Environmental > Aquatic > Freshwater > Lake... | reverse complement strand
ACCCTTGATTCGCGGGTTTCCGACTGCTTGGGCGCAGAAAAAAAGAGGTTATAGCCTCTTTGTCTCCCGGGTGTTAAGGCAAAAAAAGCCGCTTTAAAGCCAGGATCTTCCTCCAGTTTTTTTTGAAATTCCTTCGGAAGAACGAGAACAGGATTCTTTTCAGTTTCTACTTTTAAACCTACTTTTTCCACTTCAATGGCCTCGAAGATATAAGCCTTCAAAATTGCCTCTGAAGCTGTTATTTCCTGAATTTGAGTGAATTTCATAATCCTTGAGGACTGCGTATTTTCTCCCGGTTTGCTTAGAATTCCCTCAGAATCCTGAAGAAGTGCGCCCTTAAAAAAACCAATGCCGCAATACGCCTTGAAACCGTGCAACAAGGCCACATTGGCGTTCTGAAAGGTGTAACAAGGGCTACTCCATTTCAATTCTTCTCTTAATCCACAATCCAGCAGGATTCTTCTCAGTAAGGTCAATTCTTCTTTCCAATTTGAAACAGTACTAAAAAACGCATCAACCTTTGGATTCATCATTTTGATTTGGCGAATTGGATAGACAAACTTAAAAAATTGGTCAAAAAGAAAGGCCACCATTTGGTGACCTTTCTTTTGTTTAGACTGAGATTATTTCTTACTGAAGCTTAGCGGCCCAAAGACTGGCATTTACCAGAAGGTTTGCATGGCTATAAACACCCCAGCCATTAAATAGCGTATTTCCAGGGGCACCTGTGCCATCATCTGTTGGTGAACTATCTCCAAGAAGGAATACCCGACCGGTTCCATAAGTGGCACTGGCACAAAGAACATTGGTGCTTGTTTGGGTAAATCCGCTTCTCCAAACATGGCCTTTTACAGTAGAATTGGCTGTTGTATTGATGGTTATCGAAGCCCCGCTGTTGTATTCAAGCTGAGTAACATTGCCGGCCAATCCACTTGTTATGGGACTTGCGGTGGTAGAAACATTGGAAGAAAGACCTGAAAAACTATTTGCATCCACACTCATTCCAAAAGGATTTGATTTCACACCATTGTTGGTAAACAAATCATTGAGGATGCGGGGACTATCCCAACCATCGTTGTCGCGGTCACTGACGTTGTGGTCAGAAACAATCACCAATCCACCTCCATTTTGAACGAAGCTGAGAATGGCTTGCTTTTCTGCAGTGGTTAAGGCTTTGTTTGGTTCATCCATTACAAAAACATCATACTTAGAAAGATCCTGCGCATTGGTGGTTGTGCCATAGGTAATCAAACCGGCTGCAGGAAGTGTTTGCACTGTGTGACCACGCTTTGCAAGTGCAACTCCCCAGGAAGAAATTGCACCGGTCCAATAGGTTTCTGATGTGGTGGAAGTGATGCCTGTCTGAGATGGAGTTGGTGTAATAATGGGAACACTATTGTCTTGATCGATTACCCAATCCGCATTACCGGCCGTTTCAGCCTGACTTGCATCAAACAAGTATTTTTTGGCAGTAGAAGTAGATCCGGAATTGATTGTAAAAGTCAGACCGTTACTTGTACCTCCACTTAGTACTGGATTGGTAACTGTGATGCTGGCCGTACCTGCTGTTGCAAGAAGTGCAGAAGAAATACTGGTACTCAGGCTTGTAGCACTGGTAAAAGTGCTTGGAAGGGCTGTTCCATTCCAGTTTACAACTGCACCAGAAACAAAGTTGCTACCAGAAACTACCATTGTAGTGGCAGCAGAACCAGCGGTGGCCGATGCCGGAGAAATTGAAGTAAGGGTTGGCGCCGGGTTGCTTGTGCCCGTGTAATCTGTGATGCTGATGTTGTCGAAGTTGATTCTGTTGGTACCGGCATCTGTTTTGCGGATGTCGATTCTCACAGAACCAGCAACATTCAAGGTAAAGGTTGAGGTGATCAATGTGCTTCCTGAACTTGTAATGGTAGCACCATACTGTGTATAAGTAGATCCAGAATTGGTCGAATACCACAATTGCCAGCTACCTGCTGCATCCGTTCCATAAGCTGCATGAGAAACGCTGACAGTTCCGGCTCCTCCGGTCTTGTCAAATTTCATGGTGAGCTTACCGCTGTTAACCACCCTTGCTGACTGGGTTCCGGTTTTCCGGTCTGAGGTAGAATTGCCAATAAGTGCATCGTTCATTGTCCAGGTGCCGCTGCCTAAGACCACATCTGCACTTGTATAGGCAGTTTTGGTTCCAATTTCAAAACCCTCCGACAAGGTTGCCGAAATTTTTAGAGGAGCGTTTGTGTTTTTATCCTGGTTTTCCGGGTCCACGGACATGCGGTTGCAGGCTGTGGAAAGGAAAAGTAAAACCGAGGCAATCTTGATTAACGAGTTGGTTGTCATTTATAGTTTTGGTTATTCAAAAGACAAATGGACATGTTTTTTTCCGATAAAAAAACTTAAGGATTGAATATCAGAGTCCCAGAGTAACTTTCCTTTCCAATAAGTTGGAAATGGTAAAGTCCAGGAACAAGCCATTCGCCTTTTATTTGAAAAGAAGATGTTTTGATGTTGGATTCTTTGCGCAAGATTTTACCCTGAGCATCTATTATGCTGAGGGTGTAAGGATTTCCTGCAGGGTTTGAAAAATGTAGGCTGGTTTCCTTCGAAAACGGATTTGGAACCACACTCATTTTTACAGAACCGGAACCCGCCTTGATTCGGGTAATTTCCTGAATGGGTTTGCATGGGCCAGCCAGCCTTGCCAGCATTTGCCGGCTCGGGCTCATCGCCGCCTGAATTCCGGAAATACAAAGTTGCGGGCCGTTGTTGTTGTCAAAAAACACCCTCAAAAAGGAAGTCGGCTGAATATGTCTTTGGATTCTGTTTCCAGTCATGCTTGCTAAAATGCTGCCATTTGGATTTGTGATCAAACGTACATTACCCGAGTCGGGCAGATTAAGAAATCGGGCAGAATCCGGCACAATTCCATTGAGCTTAAACTGAAATGCCGAAACCTCATCATTGAGGTTCTGGATTGTGAAATCGGCAAATCCCATAATTGTATTTACGGTGTCGATGGCAATTTTTACCAGACTTTCGGTGTTGTTGAAAAGTGGACCAAATGCACAAGCAGTGGCTTGTGCGGCAGAATCTCCTGCCTGGGCCAAACATTCAGAAACAAGCTGAATTTCAACCACATTTAACTGTCCGTCTCCATCCAAATCCCGGCAGCTTGAACTCGATAAAGTTCCGGATGGAATTGAGCCAAGGTACACATCCAGATCTTGCTGGTTCAGGAGCTGATCCGCATTGAGGTCACCATGCACAAGGGAACCATTGCATTCGCCGCTGCAATCTCTTCTGGCACCTCCAAAAACCTGGCCCTGACAATCCACATATGGATTGCACTCATCCAAAAGTTCTACAAACTTTCTTCCGGTACTGTTTTTGGAGATTTTAATACAAATCTGTCCCCAGTTGTTATTGAGATTGGATTCTATCCGGCCAAGCAGGTCGGGAGAATTGTCCCAGTTTACCCGGGCTACGAGCGTATAACTGCCGGTATCCACATCGGTAATGTCAACCCACTGGCATTTCAAGGCCCGGTCGTAAATGTCTCCGCAACCAGCAGTTACGCCCTGGTTTGAACAATTATATTTTGGAATTCCACCACCAATCGAGCAGTTGAGGTCCATCACACAAAAACCGGCCTTAAAGCCTGCGGGAATGGGATTCGAATTCTTGTCAAACAACAAATATTCGGCGTAACCCTTGTAATGCCAGTGACCGTGACAAGGATCCCAAATCCATTGTGTGGAGGGCGTTGTGGGTGTTGGAGGTGGTTTTCCAATGTAATAATCGGCATCTCCAATGTTTTCAATGCGCGTACTGAACCGAAGGATATGCCGCTGGCCCATTCCTTTGAGGCAGCCTTCCTGAATATAGCAGGGATCGTTGTTTTGAAGGCTGTCGTACTGAAAACTTGTGCGAAGCAAATCCGAGTTCACCACAAGATCTGGTTGCTCGGGGCAATCCGGGTCGGGGTTGTAAAGGCAAAGTGACGTATCCGAAACTGTGGCAAGCGGATTGTATGAACAAGAAGCCGGATCCATGCAACCGATGATGGGTCCTGTATACGAAAGAGCCCACTTAACCTGGTCGGGGTTGCAGGTGTTGAAATCGTCTCCGATGCGGATAAAATAAGTCGCCGATTTCATCAGCACCACATTCAAAACAGCCTGGGTCCCACATCCGTTGAATGAATAAGCCAGCGTACCGGCATTTCCCTCCGAAGGCTGAAGCCCAGTGCAGTAATCATACACCCAGATTTTCGTGTTACAGTTATTGCCCAAATCGCAGGTAGAAATTTGAAAATACCCGCTTGTATCTGGCACATAGCGGTACCAGGTGTCGTCGTACCAGGTGGTAAATGTGTCCAGACTTGCCTCAATGGCCGAACTACAATCGTAACCTGGAGGGCAGTTTTCAATTTTGTTTTCGAAAAAAGTATAATTCCCGCCGGTGAAAAGTAGGCTATCGCCAGAATAAACCCGGTAATCTCCGGCACCCTGGTTGCAGCAAATGCCGTCTCCATAAGAATCCAGCATTTTAAAACGCAAGCAGCCGCTGTTGGGCACGCAAAGGGTGTCTCCAAAAGTCTTACCTCTCGACAAAGTATCACCGTCCCCGTTCATCAGGTTCCAGGAAATTTCATTTGGAAAGCGGTCTGGATTGATGTAAACCCTGATTTTTCTTTCGCCTGGACCAGGCTCGCAACCAGCACAGCCCATCCACATTTGCTCAAGAGAATCAAATTTATAATTGCTTCTAACGAGCTGACCTCCATACCACAAGCTGTATTTCCCAATTCCTTCCGCACAGCAAAGTCCATTTCCTGCGGCATCATGGATGGCAAATTTGATGCAGGAATCGGCCGCAACACAAAGGCTATCGCTGTTGGCCAGGCCTTTCAATAAAGTGTCTCCGCCCAGGCCAACTAAATCCCAAGACACCTGACTCGGATTGTTGTCTGTGGTAATGGACACCTTCACCCGCTTTTTACCAACAGGACATTGTCCGTTTTGGGAAAATGCTGGTATCAGAACCAGAAAATATAAGCTTAGAAAAATTCGAAATTTCATGGCGTTAATTCAAATTTGGCATCAGGAGATTCGACCGCAACTTATCATAAATCAACGATTTCAAATACATAGGCGGAAGGAGATGCTGACCCTTTTTTTGCCAAGGGTTTTATTTTCGCTTTAAAAAAAGGACAGATTAACTTTTTTCTAAATTGCGAAGGCAAATTCGCCCTAAATCATTACTCAATCTTGCCGTTTTCAAAAGGAAATCTGAATCCAGACGACTTTCTGGTTTCTAAGGGAAATCAGTTGCATCAGATTATGATAAAGGTGACCATCCTTTATGGAATTGCCTTTAGCATTGTAAATTATGTGACCAAGCGGCCTGAGGAATTGGTCATTTCTCTGTGCCTGATTCCAATTTGCCTTATTGCCTGGTTCCTGTTTTTGAAAGGCTATACCTTAATTTCGAAATTGCTGGCCATCTCGCTCATCATGGCTGATATTTCCTTAGTAAGTCTGATTGTGAGTCCGGCTACATTTGTTCTTTCCTTTTTTATGCCAATTCTCATCGGCATTCTGATCATATTTCAAGGCAAGGAAAAGCGGATTGGGTATGTGTTCTGCATTTTTGGTCTGGGTGTTTTGCTGTTTCTTCTAACCACAAAAATTGTTATCCTCAGTTCCCGAACATTCACTCCCGATGAATTGAGAATAGACCAGAGTGCCAATCTGATTGGAGCTTCCTTTATGTGCATTCTGCAAGTGCTTTTTATTATGCAGGTGGGAAATTCGATTCAAGGAAAGTTGATAGAAAGTGGCTCAAATCTTAGTAAAACGAATAAAATGCTTCAGTCCATGGTCCGAAACCGGGAGAGTATGATGTCGATTTTATCCCACGATCTCCGGACACCTTTAACCCTCATTATTTCGGCTTTGGATTTGATAAGACCGGGTAGATTTCCATTGGATCAAATGGAAAACCTAATTGAAAAAGTAAGCAACCGGTCCCGCGGAACGCTTCTGCTTTTGGATTCCCTGATACTTTGGTCCCGGCAGCTTTCCGAGGATGGAAAAACGGAAATGGAAACCGTTTTGCTGCATGACCTCGGCATAAAGCTTAAGTCTTTTTATGCGCTGCTTTATTCTGAAAAGGAGGTTTTTTTCGAACTCGATTTTCCTAAATCAATGAAAGTTTTAGGAAATGCTTCCATGCTGGACACCATTTTCCGCAATCTGGTTTCCAACAGTTTTAAGTTTACTCCTGTAGGGGGAAAAATCAAGGTAAGTGCAGAAGCCATCGGTAATTCATGCAAGTTTACAATAGAAGACAATGGTCGTGGCATGTCTCCGGAAGCCCTTTTGAGAATCCGCAATGGAATCGGTTTTTCTACAGATGGGGTGGAAAATGAAAAAGGCAATGGCCTTGGTATTCAGATTGTCCGGGATTTTATTTTAAGACTCAACACCAGCATTGAAGTGAATTCTGAACTGGGACAAGGAACAAGCTTTTCCTTTACGCTTCCCTTAGCCTGAAAAATCACCAAATTGCAGGCCAAAGGCAAATTTGAAATTGAGCAAGACTTCCGAAATCTGGCAAAAATTACTGGACATTCAGGAAAGGGCAATTCCAAAATTAAACGGACTTTTCCCCTCTACCAGGTGGCATCCTTGGGCCTATAAAAGGGAGGACAATTCAGCCTATTTTACTGCCAGCCTTCTTCAAGGACTGATGGGACTTGAAAAGGTTCTGCACCAGGACGAAAAAGAAATCCTTGAAAAGCTGCGCTTAAATGCTTGCAATGGATTGGCGCCATTCCGCAACAGCCACGGCCTCGATCGCTATAATTTCTGGGGTACAAAACCGGCAGGGCATTTTCCAAACGGTTACATACTGAGGCATTTTCCAAACCTGCGCCCACCTGATGATTCGGATGATTCGGTGATGGTTTACCTGATGCAAAAGCGGAGTTGGGAAGAAGCCCTGTGGCTGAAAAAACATATCGATGAAAATGCCAACGGGAACCGTAAATGGGTAAGCAATGCCCCCGAAGAATATCGGGAATTGCGGGCCTGGTGTACTTTTTTCTGCCTCAATATGCCGCTTGGTTTTGATGCGTGTGTGATCATCAACATACTGTATTTCAACCGATTTTATGGTTTTGATGTGAATTTCCGGGAACAGGAATCGGTGAAATTCCTGAGCATCATGTTGCGCAATAAGGACCACATACGGCGTGCAGGAGAAATTGCACCTTATTACCCTGAGACTTCTACCATTTTATTCCACCTGGCAAGACTGCTCGGAGCCTTTCGAATAGATGAACTTGAATCCAGACGCAAGCAAGTGGAGCGTGACATAGAAAATCTGCTGCTTTCGTCATTGCGCAAGACCGAAAGGACGATGCTGGAAGTTGCCTGGTTGCGACTTACGGGCACCAAACCGCCCGGCTTTTCCGGAACCGATAAAAAGGAGGCTTTTGCATTTTTCGTACTTCCATTTACCCAGGAATATGAAGGTGGATTTCTTCGCTGGCTGGCAAAAAAACGCATTACCCACATTCGTTTTGGCTGCGAGGCGCATGAACTTTCCCTTGACTTGGAAAAAGAAGTGCTGATGCGAAATGTAAAATAGTTCCGTGTTAAAACTCCCGGAGCAGACGCCCGCAATTTTTCAATGGCATAGCGAAGCCATTTTCCCTGAGTGCATACCAAAAAGTTACGGCATTAATTCCCAGGATTGGAATGCCAATTTTTGGTTCCAGTTTTTCAGATAATCTAAGCATGCTCATATTGGTGCCCAGTTGTACAATGGCATCCAAACTGTTTTCCGGCTTTGCCAGATGCTTGAGGATCACATCTTCCTTTAAGGAATCGGAAATGTGGGCGATATCTACCAAATCCGGACATCCAAATCCAAAGCTTGAAACCACTTCATAGCCCATTTCCTCAAACATTTTGATTGCATTGTCATTGCCCTTTTTGATAAAAGGACTCATAATTCCGATGCGTTTGGCTTTTAATTTTTTGAGGGCTGCGTCTGAAGCCTCATGCCATGTGGCCCAGAAAACCTCGGTTTTTATTCCGTCCATCAGGGAACGGATTTCGTCTATCCCGTGCAGAATATGCTCCAGGCTCATGCCCATAATGAGATATTCTGGTTTGGACAAAAGCGCCTGGTTTACTGCAGTGTTGAGGGCTCCGATGAAAAGTTGTTTAAATGCTTCAAGGTCGGCATCGGTCTGGATTTTTACCCCTGGCGTTTGAATGTTGGTTGTGTGAATTCCAACCCCATCCAGACCTTCGGGGCCCTGATTGTTAAAAATGATGTTCCAAAGCTCATGTTCCATCACGGTATTTGTTACCGGAATCAACAAGCCGAATTTGCGCTTGTAACTAAGCGAATCGGGAAGGCCATTCGTATTTTCCAATTTAAAATCCGGCACGGGCATTCCATCTTTTACAAATCGGTCGACTGAAATATTTGTATAGGAAGTAGAATTCACATCCGGGAGTTGAATTGTATTTCCGGAAATTCCTCCTGTAATGTGAAGCCCATCTTTGTTCATAATCGCTTGGTTTTTAAATGGTCGAGTTAAAACTTGAACTTCTTTTTTAGTTTTTCCAGCTCGCCCTTTGCCTTGTCTTCGGCTTCTTTTTTAAGGCGGTCGGTTTCGGCCTTGGCTTTGGATTCGGCTTCTTTTTTGAGTCGTTCTGCTTCAGCCCGTGCTTTTGCTTCAGCCTCGGCTTTTGCTGCCTGAATTTTATCTGCCACAGCTTCTTTCGCCTGCGATTTTACATTGCCGGCATCTACTTTTACAATCTTGAATTTTGGAGAAGCACCGGGACCTGTGGCTGCAATTTCAAACTTCACATCTTTTGGAGAACTGATTGACTTTCCTGAGAAAGAACTCAAAGCCGATGCAACTGCATTGCCTGCAGCACCCGCTGGCACAGAAGTTTTTATGAGATAATCAATGCTTCCATCCAGGCCATTGCTTCCACCTATGTTTACAATTTGCCCAGCGACCTTCACATCAAAGGGTTCAAAATTAACCCGGCCATTTACAATGGTCGTCTTGATTTTCAAGTCGTTAAGCGCAACTTCAGTTGGAAAGCTCGTTTTGGCCACTGAATTGATGCCTTTCAGAAGTGAAAAATCTTTCATTTTTCCGCCTGTAACGCTGATGTTTCCTGCGCCATTCAGGCTGGAAAGAACAGGGTTCATTTCTTCATCCATTTTGCCCTCCAAGCGGAAATCTGTTCCGAGCTTTCCTTCCATGTTTTTGGCAGCAGGGGCCAAAGCACGAAGACTCGAAAATGTTTCATATGCTTTCGGAATTGAAACATTTTTCATCTGAAGGCTATAAGCGAAAGCAGGTTGAGAAGCTTGCCTTGGGTCGTATTTGCCATTCATGGCAAAGTCCCCTTCGAGGGTGCGAAACTTCAAATCCTTCATTCCTAAAATTCCTTCCTTCATAGAGAAAGTGCCACTGGCATTCTCAAGGACCATGTTGTCGTACAAAATTTTGCCGTTTTCTGAAGAGAAGACAATGTCAAGATTCTGGGGCAGTGGTTCTGCTTTTGCCGGCGGTGTTTCTTTCGCATTTGCCGGAACAGGTTCATCAGCACTTAGCGACATCAACTGATTGGCATCGGTCAGATTGGACTTCATTTTCAGATTGCCACGCAGGGTTTCGTTTCGTAAAAACCAGGCAAGGTGGTTGCTCAATTTTCCGCTTAGTGCAAAATCGCTTTTGCCTACTGTCATCTGCATGCCTGTGAGTTCAAGTTCTTTTGAATCAAAGCGCAGATTCGCTTTCTCAATTGCCACTGGCAACGACAGCGCAGCAGATTTCATGGTGAAAGCGGTAAGTTCTGCTGTTCCGCTTGTCGGCAATTTTTCAAACCGGCGGGCATTTACATCCGACATAGCACCGGAAGCACTTATATCGGCTTTCATCCTGCCGCTCAGGCTCATGCCATCCACCGGAAAAATCTTCGTAATCCGGCCAAGGTCAACCGTTCCTTTTGCTTTCACCTGATATTTGAGGTCATCGAGGTCGCGCAAAGCAGCACTCATTTCAAAAGGCTCGTCTTCGAGGATAAAACCAAGTTGTTTGATTTCAGCCGAAGTGCCTGAAGCTTGTCCATTTGTGTTTAAAGCCGACATATCACAATGGATGTTTTCAATTGGTTTTGGGAAATCCGCCGATTTGGCATATCCATTTGTCAACTTCAGGTTTGCAGCCATTACTGGAAATTCTTTTGTCGCAGCGTTGTAACGGCCTTTGGCTCCAAGGTCGAGTGAAAGAATGCCTTTCAGCGTCATGCCTTCTATCG
>Ga0209598_10004407_pt1 | contig 10359 bp, 8 predicted proteins | sample M_140807_EF_Meta_FD_187317 | JGI IMG/M metagenome (GOLD analysis project Ga0209598, IMG submission 187317) | Freshwater microbial communities from Lake Montjoie, Canada to study carbon cycling - M_140807_EF_MetaG (SPAdes) (version 2) | ecosystem: Environmental > Aquatic > Freshwater > Lake... | reverse complement strand
TAAGTGAACAATTACCAGGGTTTTTAATTAGCACCTCTCCCATTACGTTTAACGAATTGCTTGGCTTTACAACAAATGACCCCCTAAACGGAACAGTGACAAAGACTGGAATATTGGATGGCAGTTCAGTTCCAGTTCCCTGGGAGACGGATGCCCTGCCTGTTGTTGGTAGCACGGTTCTTTTTGGGCTAGGGGTTTGGACGAAACGTAAACGATAATCATCTAAATCCTCAGAAAAGTGCGATCACCGCTTTCGTAGGGTGCGGGCGAAACGTTGAACGAAACCAAGAATCAAAAAGAAACTTGGAAGTGGAAAACACCGTTCGGCAAGTTGAAAACTCAGAAACTTGCATAACTCTCGTAAACTTGTGGGTTAAATTCCCACCCCTTTGGCAGTCAAAGGTGAAACGGCAAACAGCCAACCGTCACGCTGAGTCCAGTGTAAGACGCTGAAAGCAAGCAGGAAAATACGCTAACCCCCCGAATAGCCTATCATGAAAAGCGTAACCGAAAGTTCATCAAGGCAAGACCCGATGGAAGCATCGTAAACGAGAAATAGAGCAAAGGCTAAGGAAAACTCTATCATATTTCCCCAAGAAATATGGCTCCCCCGAAACACAGGAGTGCGCTCATCCTGTCCACCGAGAAAGATTGAATAAATCAAGTATCAAGGCTGCTTCAAAGTGGGAGTCGGTGTAAAGGGACTAAGCCTAAAATGAACGAGAAAAGTAACGAGGGAACGTTGAAAATCTCTGCGGTCACTACGCACTAGAAATACAGTCTAACGTAGAAGGTCAAGGACAAAACCGAAAGAAAGCAAGAGAGGAAAGAAGAGGAAAGGTAGGGCTTGAGAAACCCGACTATCCAAAACTGAAAAAGTCAGAGATAGAAAAGTAAGAAGTAAAACACTATGAACGTACAATCCTACGATTGGAACGTGGTGTGGAAGAAACTACCTTGGAAGAAATTCCAAAAGAATCTATACCGCCTTCAAAGCCGCATCTATCGAAATGTCAAATTAGGTAAGCTGAACAGAGCCAAAAAACTGCAAAGGTTTCTAATCCGCAGTAAATCGGCAATATTTCTGGCTGTACGGCAAGTAACCCAATTAAATAAGGGAAAACGAACCGCAGGAATAGATGGGCAAAAATCACTCAATCCGCAAGAAAGAGTAAAACTAGCCGACGCTCTCCACCAAAAAGGACCGAAATGGGAACACAAAGGATTAAGGAAAATAAACATTCCCAAACCAGATGGAACCCAAAGAAGCCTACATATCCCTACCCTTGGGGATAGAGCGTACCAATGCCTGTTAAAATATGCCCTTGAACCCGCCCACGAAGCCACATTCTTAGCTCAAAGTCATGGTTTTCGTCTAGGAAGAAGTGTCCACGAAGCCCTACAAAACATCGCAGGATGTATAGTCAGTGGTAAAACAGACACATGGATATTAGACGGAGACATAGAAAAATGCTTTGACCGCATCAATCATCAGTATCTTCTCAATAACCTCATCTGCGATAAAACAGTTTATAGAGCAATACAACAGGTACTAAAGGCAGGCGTAGAACCTGAGTTTACGTCAACCCAAACAGGAACCCCACAGGGAGGAGTCATTAGTCCTCTCCTTGCCAATATTGCTCTACACGGAATTGAAGGTAAACGCCTTTATCGATATAAAAATGACAGGAAACAAATCTGTCGAGCCTCGATAATTCGCTATGCTGACGACTTCGTAGTTATCTGTAAAGACTTAACCAAAATGGGAGAAATAAAAGCAGAAATAGAGACAAAACTGGCAGAACGAGGACTCAGACTTAATGAGAGAAAAACTCGATTGATAAAAGCCTCGGAGGGATTTGATTTCTTAGGACATCATTGTCAACTTTATCCTGACAAAGTGTTTCGTATGAAACCTTCAAAAGAAAGCATCACGCGACTTTTGAGAAAAGTCAAGCATATTGTTAGAAAATCCCGCCATCTAAGCTGGGAAACTCTGATAAGTAAGCTCAATCCCCTTTTAAGAGGCTGGTGGAATTTCTATAAGTTCTGTGGTAATCGCTCTTTGAGTGACTCGCGAGTGAGAAAAACCCTTCTCTATATTATCCGTAAATGGTTTTTAAGAAAACGGGGCAAAACTGTTAAGGATTTTGTTCAGTTCTACAAAACTGAGGGGCAAAAATTGGTATCCACTGGTAATTGTCCCACCGAAAAATGGATTAAGGTTCAGGGAGAAAAATCTTATTTTGACGGTGATTTGAACTATTGGACGAAAAGAGAGAAACCTTTCTATAACTCAATTTATTCAAAGAAACTGACTCAGCAAAAGTTCCAGTGTTGTCATTGTGGACTTAACCTAATTTCTGAAGTAGAATCTTTAGAACTACATCATGTTGATGGAAACCACAATAATTGGAAGTTATCGAATTTACAGATACTTCACCGCAGTTGTCATCAACAACAGACCATACACCAAGAGCGAATTAAACAGGGCAAAAGGGCAACCAATACTAAGTCGAGAAAACAAGGTTGCGGTCAAACTCCTATCGAACCTGAATGTTCTAAATTGGATTTTCTATGGTGACATTCCAAACGGAGACTACAGTAGGAGCCGTGTGATGGAGAAATCTGTCTCGCACGGATTCTGTGGAACGCTGGAGTGAGGTGACTTACTCCTTCGATTCCGATGTTAATGAAATGTAACGCGCCTTTTTAATTGTCCATAACGTGATTTATGGCGTTGTCAGATCGGAAGATGAATGATGCACTGCAACACAACGAAACGCTTGCTATCAAAGCGTTTCCACATCTGCGCTGATTTAGATCATCTTTGAATTTGACAACGCCTGATTTATTGTTGTTGGATTGCATTCCTTAATGCGATCGCCAATCTGTAGGTTAGTTTGACAATGGGAAACCTAACATCCTATCGAATCGATTATCGCACAAAATCAAATTTATTAAAACGATCGCATCCATTCAAAGATTTGTCGTGAATATCAAAGCTTTTTTCCGCTACAGTGGGTGAGCTTGGCTGGTCAGCTATGGGTGAGCCTGGCTGGTTTGAAGCTAACAGGTTATTGGCATTTTCGCATTTTTATTATGCTCACAGTAAACGACTCCAAACCATTGCTATTACTGGATCAAGACCTTCTTCAACAACTGCTACAGGATAAGCGATCGCCTAACACTCGTCGGACTTATGCCAAAGGTTTAAAGGATTTCTTTGTGACCATGACTCAAGCTGAACCATCGCCTGAACGAATTGCCTGGTTTCTCAGTTTGGGACGATTCGAGGCGATCTCGTTGGTTCTCAGGTATAGGGCTGGGTTATTGGAACGGGGGTTGGCTCCTGCTTCGATCAATGTGCGGTTGGCGGCGGTGAAAAGTTTGGTTAATTATGCGCGGAAGATTGGTAAGTGTGAGTATTCCTTGGAAGATGTGGAAGGTTTACGAGCGGAAACCTATCGAGATACGACGGGGGTGAGTCCAGAGATTTTTAAACAAATTGCGGCCCAAGTTCAACCAAATTCCCTAAAGGGTAAACGAGATGCGGCGATTCTACGGTTGCTTTGGGATAATGCCCTGCGTCGAGCGGAGGTCTGTTTTCTTAATTTGGAAGATTATCAACCTGGGGAAAAGTCGTTATTGATCAAGGGAAAAGGTCAGTTAAGTAAAGAAGCGATTCGTTTAAGTGGTAAGGCTATCTCTTTGATTGATGATTGGTTGATTGTCATTGGCGATCGCTCCTCTGATAGTCCGCTTTTTTGTACGGTGGATCGGGCGACGTTTGGGCATCGGCTCAGTGGCAATGTCATTTACAATCTGGTGCGGGATTCGGCGACGGCAGCAGGGATTGAGAAGGTGATGAGTCCCCATCGTGTCAGGCATAGTGCGATTACGGCGGCCCTCGATGCGACGAATGGGGATACGCGCAAAGTTCAGAAGTTGAGCCGACATAAGAATCTCAATACTTTGATGATCTATGACGATAACCGCCACCAGCATCAGGCTGAGGTGACAGGCATTTTGGCGGATTTGATTTAGAGAGGCGATCGCCCTAAATATTCCATTTTCTGGAATATGGAATATGGAGTAAATTATCCGTAAACCATATTCTTGATTATGGTTTCCAGTTTCCGTATAATATCTGTAAGTTTTGAGGCTTCTGCTTTATGGTTTGTAATTTAGCGGTGTTCAATATGAAAGGAGGAGTGGGAAAGTCCACTACTGCCTACAACTTGGCGGCAGGTCTGGTCAAATTTCATCAGCAAAAGGTTTTGATTGTTGATATTGATCCTCAAGGTAATGCTTCGGCGGCTCTAGGGATTCCAATTTGGGAACTAGAGACTCAGCTTAAAGACGTGCTTCAGCGTCAGATTGCAATTAAAGACATCATTGTTTCTACTCCGTCGGGGGTAGATGTGGTTCCTTCTAATATTTTGTTGGCGGAAGAAGAAATTCCAATCGCAGGTTTACCAGGTCGGGAACTTCTTTTACGGAAAGCTTTGGTCTCAATTCAAGAAACGTACAATTTTATTATTATTGACTGTCCTCCGAATGTAGGGGTTTTTGCAGTCAACGCTTTAATGGCCGCGCAAAAAGTCATTATCCCTGTGGATATGAGCTATCTCGGTTTATTGGGGATTCAGGGAATTGAACGAGCCTTAACGTTAGTGCGAGATTATCTTGATCATCCGATCGCTGTTGCTGGGGCCTTAGCGACTCGTTATGACAAACGCAACAATCTCAGCAGAGAGGTTTTGGCTTCACTGCAAGAGCATTTTGGTGATCTGATGTTTAAAACATTGATTCCTGAGACAGTCAAATTGCGGGAAGCACCGAGCTATGGGCAATCTATTTTCGACTATGACAGCAGTAGTAATGGGGCCATTGCTTATCAAGCTTTGGTTAAAGAGGTAATTACACGATGAATGTAAAAAGAAAATCAGGATTAGGCAATAATCCTTTGGCTTCTGCTCCTACTGCTAAAGGAATTTTTCAAAAAACAGAATCCATAAACCAGAATCCAGAAAGTGAAATTGACTTAAGTATTGGGCAAGTAGAATCAAGCACTCTGTCAACGCTCTCCCCAGAAATACTGGAAAATGTAAACCAGAATCCAGAAAATGGATTCCTGCAAGATGCTCGTGAATTAGATAAGATCACGTTGCGAATCCCGATTGAGTTAAATGATTGGTTGGATAGTTTGCTTAAGCAAGGAAAACGTAAGCATGGACAAAAAATCCCTAAAGAAATTTGGGTTCAGGCAGCGTTAGAGTTGTTGCGGTCAATGCCTGTAGATTGGACGGAAATACAGACTCTTGAGCAAATGCGTGAAAAACTCAAGATTCTGGAAAGTGGAATCCAGAAAACATAATCAAGATTTGTGGTGAAGCTAAAAGGCGATCGCCGTAATGAAAATTACTCGTCAATCGGTTTTCTCAAGGCTTTGACTGCACTCCTTTTGGTTTTGGAATCCAGACGTTTGCGTTGGGAACTGCGGGTTGGTTTTGTGGGCCTGCGGGGCTTGGGTAAGGACGTGATGCTATGGATCAGTTGTTGGAGTCGCTCTAGGGCTTCTTCTCTATTCTGGTCTTGGGTACGGTGAGATTGGGCCTTGATGATCACGATGCCATCTTTAGTGATGCGCTGATCGTTGAGGTTTAACAGACGTTCTTTGTAGACATCAGGTAGGGAAGAGGCCCCAATATCGAAGCGGAGATGAATAGCGGAAGCCACTTTATTCACATTTTGACCGCCTGCTCCCTGGGAACGAATGGCAGTCATTTCGATTTCGGCCAGGGCAATACTGAGGCTTTTGGTTATTTTCAACATAATACTTATATTCTCTATTTTGAGTATAATTCTGCTGGGGAATATCTTGGAAATTTTTTTGCTAGGGGATAAACTGCTGAAATGCTTACTAGGACTAGGTTTGAGTGAAACGATGAAGGAGGATTTATTGCCATTTTTATTAGGTATAGGGCTGTTAATTGCCTATCTGGTTTTCTCAGCGATGACGGAGATGGGGACTCGTTGGCCCTGGAAAAAGTGATGGAAGTTAAGGGCGATCGCCGTTTGAAACAGGCGGAAATTCGATGTACTCGCAGGGAACACTGGTCGTTAGCCAAATCTGGTTAGCAGAGTAATAGAAGTTAAAACCATTTTGGTACATTGCTTGAGCCTGAATGGTTAAGATAAGGGGTTGACCGTGACGTTGGCCGACCTTGAGGGCAGTATGAGCATCGGCAGACAAATGAACATATTGCCGTTTTAGGGGCAATAATCCCTGTTGGCGAATTGAATCCACAAAACGGCTGGCTGTGCCGTGAAAAAGTTGCTGGGGAGGAATTTGAGGGGTTAGCTGAAGGTTAACGTCTAGGGAATGACCTTGAATAGCGCGAATCTTGGTTTTGTTATGGTTGAAGGCAAAGCGTTGTTTGTCGTTAGTGGCAACAATGGTTTCGAGGAGGTCTTGGGATAGAGGGGTTCCCGCTTGTTGAGCTAGGTTGAGCAATTGTTGTACATCTGCCCATCCTTGTTCATCTAAGCACAGACCAATAGTTTCGGGTTGATGGCGCAAAATCAGACTGAGGAATTTACTGAACGGAACTAATCGTTTTTCCATGTGGGCTAAAAGTTGGTGGCTAGAAGAGGCGATCGCCGTTTTCCGTCACCAGAATTGAAAGAAGTTAGGTTAATGGGTCTTCTGTCTGGGAAGGTGTTGCCTCAACAAGGACTGATGGCTTTTCCTCCAGGGTATGTTCTGCTAACTGCTTAGGTTCACTCTCGGTGTTGCTGGGATTAATTGCTTGCTCTGTCTTGGTTTTCTGGGCTGGTTTTATTTCTTTCAAATGTTTGGGTATTTTTTTGGTAGGCTTTGCCAGCAGGGAATCAAAAGCAAACAATCCTTGCTCTGGTAAAAATTTTGCCTGTATTTCGACAAAATAGCGATCTGCTTTCTTATCATCTTTCGTTAGATTTGGATTAAAGCGGAAAGGAGCTACTTCGGGATTTTCCCAGGACAAAGGAACATGAGTCGGTTTGCAGAGGTCTTGGGGATAACGTTTCTGATTACGAAAGACAGTAATAACGGTGTCTTTAGATTTACTGTAAAACTGCCAAATTCCTTTGAGAATAAATAGGTTTGGAATGGCATCTTCAGGTTTAATTTTTTGTTCTGGACTGCCTGTATAAATAGAAATGGCCTTAAATCCAAAGATCTGTTTTTGATTAGTGATAGAGGGATAAACTCTTAACAAAAACTCTTTACCTATCTCTAATTTTTTAAGGAGTTTTGGATGAGTATAGAGTTTATAAACCTTTGAGCCAATTTGAATCGCTGTTCGTCCGTCTTCTCCTAAAATGATTACGCCTTGAATAAAGCCGATCGCCTGAAAAAAGTTTTCTGAAACAGGGGATTGAGAGGGTGACGGCTTTAATGGTAAAGATTCTGGGAAGTCAAGGGGCTTTTGCTCGACTTCAGTAATTTCAGAATTGGCGACAGCTTGAACCTTAGTTTTTTTACCAGATTTTTTAGACTTGGTAGTTTGTTTACTTGAATGAGTTTCTGATTTTGGAGAGGATTCTTGTTTTTCAACAGTATTTTCAGGAGTAATTACCTGATCAGGTTTAATTTCTACTTCTGACGTTACAGCTTTATTAGTTTTTTTCTTCTTTTTACTGGGAGGATTATCTTCATTGGCCGAAGGAGTTTTTTGGGAGGTGACGGTTTCCTGTGTTGACTCAGGAATTTCCTTTGGAGTTGGTTTACGTTTTATGGAACGGATTTCTAAGGGCATTGCTGAATTTTACTTTTTTTTGATTATACGGTTTTTCCTTGATTTTTCAGATCGGCAGGGGCAACGGCGATCGCTTAACACAATAGTACATCCTGTGCTGATTAAATGTATTTTTAAACGCTTTACCATGTAAGGGTTTGGAGCAATTACTAGGGGATACAAAAAAATAAGCAGTGACTATTTTTTAAACAAGTAGTCGTAGTCGAAATTAGTTCGGACTAATGACGTGGAATAAGTAATTTACTGGACGTTGCCAATAGTTTTTCCAAATATGGTGAAGGTAAATAGAAAGGTAATTTAAGATCACCTGCTCAAAACTTTAAATTTGGGTTTTATTATAGGATTGAGCTATTTCAACTAATTGCCAAGAAGGTAGTTTAGATTCTGTTACTTTTTGCTGCCAAAAATGTTGATATTGAGCTTGATAATAAGGTTGCTCAAAAAGGTATGAAAGTGAGTAAGATTTTAACTTAATACTTAAGTTTTTATGAGCAAGTTCTTTTAATAAATCTCTATCTTGTCTTTCTTTTTTCCACGGAGTACATAAACGAAAGAAAGAAGGAATAATTGCATTTTTACGAAAATCAAGAGGTTGAGTCAATTCTATTTCATTGAGTGCATCAATTACTCTTAAACACCAATCTTGATGCTGTTGTAAGTATTGTAAAGATTCTTCAAAAATTGCATTAGCGATCGCAGCAGCTAAAGGGTGGATACGGACATTAAGGGCAAATTCATTAGTTAATGATAATCCTAAATCTCGTTTTTGACGATAGGGATGTTGAGTTAACCAAACTAATTTTTGATAAAGTGCTTCATTATCTGTTACGATTGCCCCTCCTTCCCCTGCAAAAATGGACTTACCAACTGTAAAAGAAATGACAATTGCATCGGCATAAACAGAGGCGGGTAAACCTTGGCGAGAAGCCCCTAAGCTTTGCGCTGCGTCGGCAATATACCACAATCCATATTCATCTGCTATTTGGCGTAAAGCCAGGCTATCACAAGGATTACCTAACCAGTCAACGGCTAAAATAGCACGAGTATTTGGGGTAATTAAAGGAGTAACTGATTCGGGGTCTATTGTTAAGGTCTGAGGATCAATAGTTGCAAAAATTGGATGATTTTGTTGTAGCAGAAATCCTGATAATGATGCTCCATAAGTTAAGGGAGTGGTGATAAAGTCCTGCTCTTTAATATCCAAAGCTAAGGCAATAGAATATAAACCCATTGTGGCATTAGAAATACAGAGCGCATATTTTTTATTATAATGTGATTTTAATTTATTTTCCAATTCAAATACGGCCCCTACTCCTGCTAAATGTTGTTCAGCAATACTGACATCTAAGCTAGTAGCTTGCCAATAAGTAGTCATAGCATTTATAGCTATTTCATTAATTTCTGAATTAGAGAACATAATCTTAGTTGTTATTTAACAAAGAGTTTTTCAGATAAACACATCTTTTAATTTTTATTAAATTAGTAATTATAATCAATTCTATTTTCCTAAAATCTGAAAAGATTATAATTACTAACTGTTGACAGATAAGATAGCTAAAGATTAGCTTGGGATTTGAATTGCTCAATTCGTTGCTCTAACTCGGATTGGTTAATTTCTCCCGTTTTAGGATTGATGATACCTTGTAAATGAGCAGGAAAAGGATAGGATTCTGGGTTAGCATTCCAAGGAAGAAATGACTTAGAAGTACAAGCCTTAATTGCCCAGAGGTCACTGTAGATAGCAGAAATCGAATCGGTGCTAATACTTAAATCTTTAGCGGCAAAAATGATTGAGTCAGGTGTAAGTTTTTCCTTTAATAAAAGGGCATTACTTAGGGCTGATCGAATATGGCGAGGATTGGCTCCTTTTTGAGCAAAAATATCGGCGGCTTCGATAATATTGGGGTGAGAGGCCAACAAATCAGTATTCTCAGGCTGTAAACGATGGGCGATCGCCGTAACAATGACTGGATAATCTTGAGGCAAAGGTTGGAGAACGGGGATTGCCACAAAGCGACTCCTCATAGCAGCCCCCATACGCCAGGGACAATTCGTGGTAGCAATTAAAAGGCATTGGCCGCGACGACTTTCATCTGCCAAAGCGGTTAATAAAGCCGCTCCAACCGCTTTAGTTGCGCCACTATCTCCATCGAAATCACTTCTTTCTAACGGTAAAGCCTCTGTAATTTCATCCACAAAAGCAACATTAGGTTTCCAGTCTTTTAAAACCCGTTGTTGTAGAGCCGCTTTTCGTTCCGTTTCCCCAACAATGCCTGTTTTAGGACTATTCATTTGATAGCTGGCTACACCGCCCTGTTTGGCCACAATGAGGCTCATTTCTGTTTTACCTGTTCCAGGTGGGCCTACTAATAAAACATTGGCAGGCATCGAAGGATTACCAACCGCTAAAAACTTAGCAAATTGCTGTAAAATGGTTTGCGGATAAGCAGAATTAATCCCTTGCAAAGTGTTTGCTGTAGAGACTGAACTGGTATCTAAAACGGTTAATGTTTGCTCACTAATTGCCTGTACATCAAGACTTTTTTGAGCAACT
>Ga0209598_10004406_pt1 | contig 10359 bp, 8 predicted proteins | sample M_140807_EF_Meta_FD_187317 | JGI IMG/M metagenome (GOLD analysis project Ga0209598, IMG submission 187317) | Freshwater microbial communities from Lake Montjoie, Canada to study carbon cycling - M_140807_EF_MetaG (SPAdes) (version 2) | ecosystem: Environmental > Aquatic > Freshwater > Lake... | reverse complement strand
CCATTTACGCCGAAAGCAGCCTCACGCCTTATTTGCGAACTGCCACCATCGAAGGCGAAGGCTGGCTCGCTGCGCTCCACGGCATCGGCCCGGCGTCTCCGGATCTCGCGGATTGGGACATCTCCGCGACCGAAGCGGGAACATGGACCCTGCGGAGCAGCGGGAGCAAAGATTGGATCATTCGCCATCCTGCGCTGCCCGGCGTGGTGTAGGTTGGAAAGAGCGTTGAGAGTTTATGGCTGAGGGTTGAGAGGCCGAAAGCCAACGCCTAGTCGATGCAGGCGACTGGCCTCGCGAGCCGGGCCTTACTTCGATTTTTCTTTGAACTTCACGCCCGGCTTTCCACGGAAATGCACATCCTGCGTCCAGACCGTAGCATCGTATTTTTTGGCTACGGCATAAATTACGGAATCCGCAAAGGCCAAGCCCTCCTCCACACCGAGCGCGGCTGCTTCCAAGGCGAGTTCGCTATCCAAATTGACCACCTGGCCTTGCTCCATTGCGGCCACCGCGGCAAAGGCCGCATCTTCGCCCCGCTCCCGCACCACGACTTTGAAAACCTCGTAGAGGCAGACCGAAGGCACAATCAACGACTCCCCATCTTCAATAGCCGCAGCAAAATAACCGGCCGTCGGCTCGCCGGCGAAGTAGGCCAGCCACGCCGACGAATCGACCAGATTCATACACGGTCACCCTCTCGCACGACCGAGGTATCCAGTCCACGCAGATAGCCCCGCAAGGTCCGGATGTCGCGGGCCGGGACAATCTCGATGCGATGACGGAAGGCAAAAACTTTCGCTTTCTCTCCGGAACGCAGCCCGAGGGACTCACGGACCTTCTGCGGGATGACAACTTGAAATTTGGGCGAAACGGTGACGGTTTCCATACCGTCATACGATATCCCGATCGATCAATCCGTCAACAGGGGATCCCCGCCAGAGCAGCTTCGGCCTAGCGCGGGACGGTCAGTTTGAGGCTGGTCGGTTCGACGAGGAGCGATACGCCGCAGGCGGGGGCCAATTCTTCGGCGCGGAGCAGGGCTGCCTTGTTTTTGGCCTGGGCTTTGGCGTTGGATTGAATCGGAAGCGAAATGGTCACCTCTTTGTCCGTCGCCACGACGTCGACCTTCAACGCAGGAGACAACGCATAGACCGATTTTCCGGCTTCCAATGTTTTCTCCTCGTCCTTGGCGGGAAGCGGACTGGCGTAGGTGGCCATCGCTTGGAGGATGGTGCGCAGCAGGACGTAATCTTGGTCCAAGCTGACCTCGGGAACCGGGGCCGCAAGCTCGAGCGGCACGGCCCAGCCGAGTTCCTGAGAGGCCATCATGTCGCTCCAATCTTTGAGCAAATCACTGAGAGGAAAATCCTCCTCGTGCAGGTCCTGCCCGGCGATTTCGGCGATGGCAAAGGAGGGCAGCTTCTGCGTTCGCAATGTTTCCCATTCCGTCTTCGCTGGACCCACCCACTCGGGCGCTTTGCCCAAACGTAATTCCAACTGGGCTTCGTAGAGCGATTCGGGTGTGACCGGCGTGCCGGGCGACTCATTCTCCTCGAGCGCGTCAGCCTTTAACTCAAGCGGCTTGCCGTGCAAGCCGACAAAGAGCGGTTTGACGAATTTCGCTTCCTTCCCTTTGACGAAATTCCAGAAATTGACCGGTTGGTCATCGTTGCCATCGTAGGAAAAGTTCCAGAACACCATCCAACGGAGATGATTCGGAAACGACGGTGCGGGACCGCCACTGCGGGTCATGGTGCCGCCATCCACGCGGTCGATCAGCGTGGCGTAGGGACCGTTGCCGTGCGAATCGACCGTCGAGGCCGGGGTCATCCGCCAGCGCCAGACCACTGTGCCGGCCGAACGGTTGCCGGTCGAGGCGCCATGCTGGGGAGCCGACTGCTCATCGGTGAGACCCATGAGATTGAAGGAGCTGTCCGAACGGACCGCCGTGTCATAGTGCCCCATAGTTCCGGCGAAGCGGTTCTGCAGCAGGGAGCAGCAGGCGGAATTGCGCAGGTAGATACCCGTGTTGAGGTTGAGGAAGGCACAACGCCGGACCCAGCCATTGGCCACGCTCTTGAACTGGATGCCGTCCCAACCTTCGTCATCGAGCGCCGAACGGTGGTGCAAGAAGGCGCCGCGCCATCCGCCCTGCAGCGCCAAATCTTCCACGCCGACCCGCTCGATCACGTTGGCATGGGAAACCTTGACCCCGAAGTCCGCCAACAGATTGATCAGCACCGGTTCTTGCAACACGAGCACTTTGTCGCGCACCTCTTTGACTTGGTGAACCTCGCTCATCCCGGCGCCGTCCTCGATGATACGCTTCCAGGTCGGGTGAAGTTCCAGGCCGGCGAGCAATTCGTTGTCGAGTTTGTGCGTCTTGGCTTTGAGCAGAACCCATTCGGCCGCACGGAAGCCTTCGGAAGATTCCACCGGAACTTCGAAGCTGCCGCGTTTGATCGGGCCGGTCACTGCGACCGATCCGGCGCTTTCTTTATCGGCCGCCGGCTCAAACATGAAAATGTAGGGAATCTTCGACCAGTCATCCTTGCCCTCCGCATCCTTCGTGCCTTTGGGGACGGGATACGGTCCGGTGCGGTAACCGGAGTGGACCGAGCGAATCAACGTGCCGCCCGCGGAGGATCCGGCCCCGCGAATGACCACGCCCGATTTGCCGATGCGAATTGGCTCCGCCTTGGTGCGGTCGCACCAAACGAGGAATTTTCCGGGCGGGAACAAGACAACTCCGCCACCCGCCTCCTCCGCCGCGGCGACCGTTTTGCGGATTGCCTCCTCGTCGCAAACATCATCATCAGCCACCGCGCCGTAATCGGTCACCTTGAAAACCGGACCAGCAACATCAGGAATCGCTCTCTCCCCGTGCTCGTAGCCGGCGTAGGAAAAATCGGTCAGAATCTCCGCGGGCGAGCGGTCCGTCGCCTCCTTGAAGGCCCGCCAGTGGGCGGACTCGTTGCCTTGGGCCAAGGCATGGGCGGTCAAGGTCAGCGCAAACAAAAGCGCGGGGGAGAAGGTGGGAGGTTTGGTCATGGATAAAGCAACAAAGCTGACTATGCTCCGGATAGCTTGACAGCAAAGGCCAGATTATTTCAAATAATTATTATGCGGACGTTAATTTGCTCTGCTTTGCTCTTGGCCGGAGCCTCCGCGCTTTCGGCCCAAACAAACGTGACCACTCCGCAACCCACCCCCTCCCCGACCCCGCCCGAGGTCACGCCCTTGGCGCTGCCGGGCAGCGAACCGTTCGTCTACCGCCAAGCGGGAACGAATGAATTGCGCCTCCACGTCGTCAAGCCGGCGGACTGGAAGGCATCGGATAAAAATCCGTCCCTCGTGATGTTCTTCGGCGGCGGTTGGTCCAGCGGCACGCCCGAGAAGTCCGTGGGGTGGGCGAAGTGGGCAGCCAAACTGGGCATGGTCGGCATCGCGCCCGACTACCGCACGCGGAAGCGACTGGGCGGTTCGCCGGAGGACTGCGTTTCCGATGCGCGCGCTGCTGTGCGCTGGACGCAGGAACATGCGGCTGAATTGGGCATCGATCCCGCGAAGATTGTCGTCATGGGAGCATCGGCCGGCGCTCACATCGCGGCATGGACCGCGATCCCGAAGAAAGGTCCGGGCGCGAATGACCCCGGAGCACCGGATCCCCTGCCCGCAGCTTTGATTTTGCTCAATCCCGTGAGCGACACCAAGGACGGCGGATACGGCGGCACCAAACGTTTCGGCAGTTCCGCCGAGCGCGCGTTGGCCTGTTCGGTCCCCGATCAAATGCCGAAAACGATGCCGCCAGTGTTGATTTTCCACGGCACGAAAGACGAGACGGTCCCCTACGCGAACTCGACGGCACTCATGGAGAAGCTGAAAGCCAACGGCAACCGCTGCGAACTGGTGACCTTCGAGGACCTCGGCCACAGCTACTACTCGAGCAAATTCGGCGCGGCCGGCGCAGCAGCGAAGGTCAAGACAGAGGAGGAAATGACGAAATTTCTCGCCAGCCTAAAACTCGTGCCCGCAATCCCGGCAGCGACCGGATCCGGAAAAGCACCGTCGTCGGGCCACAAATACGCGGATGAGGTCGCTGCGTTCGCGCTCGCCCCGGCGCCCGAACCGGGTGGCGTTCTTCTCGTCGGCAGCAGCAATTTCCGCAAGTGGACTAACTGCGCGGCGGACCTTGCCCCGATTCCGGTGACCAACCGCGCCTTCGGCGGTTCGCGCACCGCCGACCAATTGTTCTACTTCGACCAGATCGTTCCATCCTCCCGGGCCGGACTTGTCGTCTGGTATTGCGGAAGCAATGACGTGAAAGGCGGGATTGCCACCGGAGTCGTCCTCGAAAACACGAAGCAATGGATCGAGCGCACGCGCGCCGCATTGCCCGAGGCGCACATCCTTCTCGTCTCAGTCATTCGCGCGATCCAAAAGCGGGAAGACGGTCAACTGGACGAAGTGGACGCCGTCAATGCGGGTCTGGGCCAACTTGCCGAGGGCATCCCCGGCGTGGATTACGTCGACATCAACCCCGCTTTGGAGTCGGCTTCCGGCGAGGCTCTCGCCGCTTGCTATGCCGCCGACAAACTCCACCTTTCGACCGAGGGTTATCAGCGCATGACCGCGGCCCTGCGGCCCGCTATAGAAAAACATACGGCCACCAAGTAAAAGAGGAGGTCGGCCGCACCTCCCGCAACTTTTATCCCCGAGCGGGGTTTACATTACCTCAATAACTATTAGCTTCAGGTGACCATGTTTGCCCCTACCCTCCGGAAATTCTTGCTGCTTGCCGTGGCAACGGCGGCGCAGAACATCCGTGCGGCCGAGGATAAGCCGGGGGAGATTTTGGCCAGCGACAATTTCGACACCGATCTGTCGCACTGGGTGGTGGAGCAGACGCCAAGCGGAAAGACCGCAGTGATCGACGGACGACTCGACATCGACGACGCGCCCGGTCCGAACGACAAAGGCGGTTGCACGGTGTGGTTCAAAGAGAAGTTCTCCGGCCCCATCATGATCGAATACGATGCGGTGATGGTGCAGGAGGGCGGCCCGAACGATCGCTACAGCGACCTCAACTGCTTCTGGATGGCGACCGATCCCAAGCATCCGGACGATCTCTTCGCCGGCAGTGCAGAGCGCGCGGGGAATTTCAAAAAATACGATCCGCTTCGTCTTTACTATGTCGGCTACGGGGCCAACGGGAACCTCACCACGCGCTTCCGCCGTTATCCGGGAGACGGGAGTCGCCCGCTCGAGGGAGGAGATGACCTCTCCGACGCGAAGTATATGAATGTTCCCAACAAGACGGTGAAGATCCGCCTCATTGCCGACGGCGAAAAAATCCAGTTCTACCGCGACGGCGAGTTGATTTTCGACAAGAAGGACCCGCAACCTTTCCGCGAGGGATGGTTCGGCTTCCGCACCGTTCGCAACCACGTGCGCTTCGACAATTTTCGCGTGACGCGTCTTCCTTTGCCATGAACCGTTCTGCCACCAACATCATCGTAGCCCTCGCCGTTATCTGCGGGGCATCGCGGCTAGCCGCCCGCGATATTCCAGTCAGCAACGCGCCGGCTCTCGCCTCCGCCCTCAAGTCCGCCGAACCCGGCGACGTTCTCGTCCTGGCCAAGGGCGAATGGAAAGACGCGGCCTTGGAGATCACGAAAGGCGGCACCGCAGAAAAGCCCCTGACCATCCGCGCGGAAATTCCCGGCGAAACGGTCCTGACGGGCGCGTCTTCACTCCGGATCAAAGCGCCTCACGTCGTGGTGGACGGACTCTATTTCACGCGGGGAGCCCTTGCGGCCGAAGATTCCTCGGTCATTCACTTTCTCTCGCACCACGGAACGGTGAAGAACACGGCCATCGTGGATTTCAACCCGGAGAAGTTCGAGGACGAGTATTATTGGGTCTTCTTCGAGGGCGACGACAACCTCGTGGAGCGTTGCTACTTCAAGGGAAAGAACAACATGCAGCCCTTGCTCGGCAACGCGGTGACCGACAGCCGTCGCAACACAGTCCGTGCTTGTTATTTCAAAAACATCCCGCACGACGACGGCAACGGACGCGAGATTCTGCGCATGTGGGGACCGGGCAAATTCGACCCCAAGGCGGAAGACGGCGCCTGGTGCGTGGTTGACGGCAATCTCTTCGAAGGTGCGGATGGCGAGGGAACCGAGGTTGTCTCGCTCAAATCGAACCACAACAAATTGACCGGCAACACGGTGATCGGCACGCGCGGATGCCTCAATATCCGGCAGGGATCGCACAACCTGGTCAAAGGAAACATCATCCTCGGCCGCGGTGTGCCCGGCGCCCAAGGCCTGCGCATGTCCGGGCTGCACAACACGGTCGAAGGAAATTTCGTCTCCGGCTGCGACTGGGGCATCAAAGTGATGGCCGGCGAATACATCGAGAGTGCGCTGACCCCGGATTACAAACCCACCAAGAAAAAAACGGCCGGTAAGGGAACCGACAAGGATGAGACCCTCATCGCCAAATATCCGCAGGTCAAAGACCTGTCTTTGTCCGCCAATATCGCGGTCAACAACACCGGTCCCGACCTCGAGATCGGCTTTGGCTACAAGCGCCGTTGGCCCGGTTTCCAGATGGTCCTGATGCCGGAAGATTGCCTCGTGAAAGACAACCGTTTTGTGCGTCCGGAGGGCGGACCGTCAGTCATCGGCACCGTGCCGGAGACCGCACCGCCACTCGACAAGTTCCGCTTCGAACCCAACCGCTACGAGGGGAATGTGGTTCTCGGCGGGACGGTGGACTATGCCCCGGCCGAAGCAGGTTGCAAAACGGAGTCCATGCCCGCGGGATGGAAGGAAGAAATGGAAATGACCGAATTCAAGCCGCTCACGGCCTCCGATGTCGGTCCGGCATGGGTGATCGCGCTGCGCGAGGCGGGACGCTTTGCGGTGGAAGACGACCGCTCTTGCTTCCGCGCGGACGAAGATTCGGACAAGAAAAACAAGAAAGAAGGAAAAGAATGAACTACTCTGTTACCATGCCCACCGCGCTCAAATCTCTGGTCTGCCTGCTTGCCGGTCTCACGGCCTCCCAAGGCGCCGATCTGCCCGCCATCGAACGCGCCCCCACGGACAAACCCAACATTGTCTTCATCCTGGCCGACGATCTGGGCATCGACAACCTGAGCAGCTACGGCGGCGAAAAATTCAAAACCCCGCTGATCGACAAGTTGGCGGCACAGGGCACACGCTTCACCCGCGCTTACGCTGCGCCGCTCTGCGGACCCTCGCGCGCCATGATCATGACCGGACGCTACGCTTTCCGCACCGGTGCGACGAACCAAGACCGCGTGGCACTGATCAAACCGGAGGACGAAATCATGATGCCCAAGTTGCTGAAAACGGTCGGTTATGCCACCGCCTCGATCGGCAAATGGTCGCAGTTCGGTTTGACCCCCGCCGATTTCGGCTTCGATACCTACCTGACCTACAAGGGCAGCGGCATCTACTGGAACACGCAGAAGAAGGGCAAGGAATACCTGCTCAACGGGGAAACCGTCGCCCTGAAAGACAAGGAATACATGCCCGATGTCATGCACAAGCTATTCGTCGATTTCATGACCGAACACCGCGCTGGTCCGTTCTACGTCTACTACTCCCTCTCCAGCGTGCACACCGAGATCCTGCCCACGCCGGACAGCCAGAAGGATGCCAGTTTCGCGCAGCTTTATGCCGACAATGTGGCCTACTTGGACAAAACCGTTGGTCGCGTCGTCGCCGACCTCGAGCGTCTCGGCCTGCGAAAAAATACTCTCGTCGTTTTTGTCGGCGACAACGGGACAGCCAACGCCAAGGATCCGGTGACCAAGGAGTCTATTGTCCCGAGTTTGACCATGGGTGGTCGCAGGATCAACGGAACCAAGGGAAGCATGATGGAGGGCGGCAGCCTTGTGCCGCTCATCGCCAACTGGCCGGGCACCACACCCGCGGGCAAAAGTTCGTCCGACCTCATCGACTTTAGCGATTTCTACCCCACCTTCGCTTCGCTGGCGGGTGCCAAACTTCCCGAGGGAGTTACCATCGACGGCCGCAGCTTTGCCCCGCAGATCCTCGGGCAACCGGGTGAACCGCGGGACTGGGCCTACGTGCAACTCGCCCGCATGTGGTATGTGCGCAACGCGGGATGGAAGCTCAACGAGAAAGGCGAACTTTACGACCTGAGCGATGCTCCGTTTGTGGAGAAGTTAGTGCCAACGGACTCCACGGAGGCCGCAGCGGTGGCCGCCCGCAAGGAGTTGCAGGCCGCCCTCGACAAACTCAATCCCGCCGGCGGGATCCTCGATGACGGGGACGGAACCGGACGTCACGGCAACAAGGCCAACAAGAAAAAAGACAAGGCCGCCGAGGAATAAATTTCCCCCAACGACCAAACACTCAACAATCCACAAACCCATGAAACAAATCCTCCACCTCCTCCTCGGCCTCTGCGCCGCCGGCGCGCTCTGCGCCGCCGAGTCGGCGCCGTCCAAACCGAACGTCCTCTTCATTGCGGTCGACGATCTGCGGCCCGAGTTGGGCTGCTACGGCAAGGATTACATCAAAAGTCCGAACATCGACGCGCTGGCCAAGGACGGCACGGTTTTCGAACGCGCCTACTGCCAGCAGGCGGTGTGCTCGCCTTCGCGCACCAGCATCATGACCGGCATGCGCCCGGATACAACGAAGGTCTGGGATCTGAACACACACTTCCGCGTCGCGCAACCCGATGTAGTCACGCTCGGTCAGGCTTTCAAGAACAGCGGATATTTCGTGCAAGGCATGGGAAAAATTTTCCATGGAAAGCTGGACGACGTGCCGACTTGGTCCGTGCCTTGGCAGACACCCAAGGCGCCCAAGTATGTCCTTCCCGAGTCGCTCGAGATGGAAAAAGCCGCTGCGGCGGCCACGGCGGACAAGGTCGAGGAAGGCGAGGGCAAGTCCTCCAAGGCGAATTCACGCGGGCCGGCTTACGAATGTGCGGATGTACCCGACAACACCTACCAGGATGGCAAGGTTGCCGATCTGGCCGTCGAGACGCTGAAAGAGCTGGCCAAGAAGGACCAGCCCTTTTTCCTCGCTGTCGGTTTCGTCAAACCTCACCTGCCCTTCGTCTCCCCCAAAAAATACTGGGACATGTACGATCCGGCGGACATCAAGTTGGCCACCAACCGTTTTGTCGCCAAGGACTCGCCTGAGTATGCGGTCAATCCGAACGACGGTGAGATCCGGGCTTACAGCGGCATTCCTCCCAAGGGTGATATGCCGGAGGACCTCGCCCGGAAGTTGCGCCACGCCTATTACGCGGGAGTGAGCTACACCGACGCGCAGATCGGCCGCGTTATGGCGGAGTTGAAAACCCTCGGGCTGGACAAGAACACCATCGTCGTTCTTTGGGGCGACCACGGTTGGAACCTCGGCGAGCACAGTTTGTGGGGCAAGCACACGAACGTGGAGAACGACGTGAATGCGCCGCTAATCATCTCCGCGCCCGGCCAGAAAGCCGCGGGGCAGAGCACTCCGGCCCTCGCCGAGTTCGTCGATATTTATCCTACGCTTTGCGATCTCGCCGGCGTGCCGTTGCCCGCCCATCTCGAGGGCGTGAGCCTCAAGCCTCTGATGGACAACCCGGCGCTCCCGTGGAAAACCGCCGCCTTCAGCCAGTATCCGCGCAAATCGGACGGACAGGCCTTGATGGGCTACACCATGCGGACCGACCGTTACCGCTTCACTGTGTGGGTCGATCGCGATGACCATACCAAGGTGGATGCGATCGAGCTTTACGACCACCAGACCGATCCGCAGGAGAACACCAATGTGGCCAAGGACCCGGCCAATGCGGAACTGGTCAAGTCGCTGATGAAGCAATGGGAAGGCGGTTGGCAGGCGGCGAAACCTCGGGCCGCAGTCAGTTCTTCCAAAGCAAGCTAGATCATCTTGTTACTTCCGTCATTGCCACGCCGGGCTGGGCGTCATGCTCACCGAGCAACTCGCTGTGCTCGGCGCAGCAATGAAGCGAACGTATGGTCGGTAACTGGGTGAGGGATTTGCATCAGGTGCTGCCGCGCAAGGATACCTAACGATGAGTCACCGCGTTCCTCTGCGCCTGCGACGGACCGTCCTCGCCCTGCTGACCTCTATCACTGCGGTCGCCCCGGAAGTCGTCGTCGCCGAGGAGTTACCCGCTGCACGAGAACCGTTCGCCATCGCAACATTCCATTGCCTGGGAGTTTACTGGTCGCCCGCCGCTGGCTCTGCCGATCACCTCGCACGCATTCGCTACCGGCCATTTGGCACCAACCATTGGCAGGATGGTTATCCCATGCGCTTCCATCCG
>Ga0209598_10004404_pt1 | contig 10364 bp, 8 predicted proteins | sample M_140807_EF_Meta_FD_187317 | JGI IMG/M metagenome (GOLD analysis project Ga0209598, IMG submission 187317) | Freshwater microbial communities from Lake Montjoie, Canada to study carbon cycling - M_140807_EF_MetaG (SPAdes) (version 2) | ecosystem: Environmental > Aquatic > Freshwater > Lake... | reverse complement strand
GCCGCCGTTGCCTGACGCGTGCTCGCGCCAATCGCTTCGGCCGCCTCAACCGCCCCCAGCCTCAGTTTCCCATCCAGTTCCCTGCGGGCAGCGATGGCCTGAAACAACGCCCCCTGAAAGTCTACTTTTTTCTCGGCCAGTTGCTTGCGGCCCACAAGGGGTTGGCCTTCGAGCATGGAAACACACTCGCGCAACGTGGATACCAGATGTTCAGCTTGGCTTACACCCGGTCCCCGGGAAGCTGCTTCCTCGGCGCAGGATGAGGGGGGCAGATCCCCATTCAACCAACGTGGATTATCCAGAGGCTGTAAATCGATTACCAATTCACCTGCTGGATCCATTCCCGCCAAATGACGAATGCGAGCCCTAGCCGCGCTGTCTTGTTGCGCGAGACGGGCACGCGCCGTCTCCCGGCCTGCCAAATCTGCCTTGATCGCTTCAACCAATGGCGCAGCAGCTTCGCTGGCCTTGCGCGCATTTTCTGCTCGCTCCAGCACCTTTTTCAATTGCGCCTCTGAATCATTGATATGCGCCATCGCCTCTCTCACTGCGCGCAAATCAATCAATAGCTCGCTGACTTCACTCTGAGCCTTGTAAATGGCATCGGCTGCCTTGGTCGCAGCCTGAGCATCTTGCGCCATGGCACCTGAAAGCCAAAGACGTTCTTCACTGCTTAAATGTTTGAACCAACCGGGAGTTGCTGCCTTTTGCCTGCGCAGGGCGGCTTCACCTTCCAGTGCTCGAGCGCTCTCCAACGCGGGGGTGTGCGCTGCTACCAAAGCAAGCAAACTTCGCGAATCGAGTGCGCTTTCTTGCGACTCGTCTGGGTAAGCGCAACGAACCAATGGCACTGGCTCTCCGCCAAATCCACCGGGCATAGGCCGCGCAACGGGAGTATTTTGGCACCCAATCGTACCCACCGCGATGAGTGACAGGGCCCTGAGCCGACGTTGCAATTTGGACATGTACCGATCCCCCAAGCGCAGGGCCTTGCTCCACTCTGTCTAGATCGGAAGATCCCAAGAGTCGGCATGTGCCGAAGGTACAGGGAATGTGGGTTATATGTGTAAAGATGGATAAGATAATCCAAGCAGGCAGTTTTCAGGCCGACCCGTGCTTGAGGGCTTGGGCCAGCAATTCTTCCAGACTGCTCATCCGCATGGACGACTTCACCGCATCGGGCGGCGTGTGATTCACCAAACGCACCAAAGGCCAACCCGCTGGATCAAACTCCACCAGATTCAAACATCCTGCATCCTGCTCGATGCGACAGATCGTATCCAGATTTCCACCCAGACAGCGGGCTAGTGTGCAGCGCAGGGCAACGCTATGGGCCACCAGAAGCGCTTCGGTCCACGATGTATCTTCAAGCAATGATTTGAGTGCCGCGCCAACCCTGTCCTCAAGGCTACCAAATGTTTCGCCACCCATGAACTGGCTGTCCCGGGTAAGCCCCGGCCCCAGTGTGTTCAAAGCATGAGTAAGCTGGAGCTTGTCGTTAAGCCCTGATGCTGCCGCGGCAGGCCACTGGCCGGGTTCAATTTCGCGCCAACGGGTATCGGTTGTAGCCTGCTGACCCGGCCTCACGCGGCTGGCGGTTTGCATGGCCCTTGGCAATCCACTCGTGATCACGAGGTCGATCGATCGGCTGGAAAGAAATTCCCTAGCAGCATCCGCCTGATGGCACCCTTGGTCGGTGAGTACGGCGTCGCCGAAAGAAGTAGTAGAACCCGGCCCGAAATAAGCCACGCTGCCATGACGCATCAGCCAAAGCCTGCGTCGGACAGGAGGTGGCCAGGCAGGAGGGTTCATGACAGTTGTGTTGTCTCGTGCATTTCTGGCAAGCGGACATCGTTGAATCCGCGGGCAACCAACGCTTTAGCCAAGGCTTCAGCTCGGTCTGGTTCACCGTGCACCAAACGAATCTGGCGCACATTTCCAGCCAATGGTTCTATCGCCGCAAGAAGGTCTTTGTGGTCAGCATGCCCGGAAAAGCCTCGGACCTGAACAACATCGATCCACTTGTTCCATCGGCGGCCATTGAAACGGACCGAGTCGCCCTTTTCAAGGATCTGTTCGCCCAGCGTGCCGGGCGCTTGATAACTCACCAACAGAAGCGTGGCGCGTGGGTCATCGATGTGAAAACGTAGATGATGCAGAATGCGTCCACCTTCTAGCATCCCGCCGGAGGCCACAATAATACGCGCGCCCTCACGGAACGAAACATCTGTGGCATCATCGCGGCCTTCGAGCCAGTCGACTTCCAAGTCGTCGCGGTACTTCTCGGAGAACTCTCCTGGATAACGCAAAAACACCTTGTGAAGTTTGCGACCAAGTGGGCTGTCTACGTGAATCGGCAAATTGGGAATCACCCCCTGATTCATCCACTTGCGCAGGTAGTGAAGAATGATGTGCGTACGCCCAAGGCTGAAGGCGGGGATCAGGATTTTGCCGCCCTCTGATGCTGCGCGGCGGATAGCACGCGCCATGTTTTGCGCCATCATTTCGGCCGTGTCGTGCGCTTCGCCACCGTAAGTACTTTCGCACAGCAGCAAATCAGCCGGGGGAAGTGCCACATGCGGATGCTGGAATGGAAAGCCACTGCGGCCCAAGTCGCCTGTAAAGGTCAACCGCCAGGTGCGCCCAAGTTCTTGCCAAGCCAAATGCACCATGGCCGAACCAAGAATATGGCCCGCTTCAAGCAGGGTCAGTTCTATGTCGCCATCAATAACCACAGGTTTGCCAAGCGGGGTGACCTCGACAAGATCGAGCGTGTGGTGCGCTTCTGCAGTGCCAAAGCGAACTTTCGGACGCGGGCCGCCATGATGTTTGCGGCCCCGCATCATCAATTCTTGCTCGCGGATACGTGCGGTATCGAACAACAGCACTTCCAGAATGTCGCGGCTAGGCTGCGTTGTATAAATGGGGCCATCAAAACCCTGCATCACCAAAGACGCCAAGCGGCCGCAATGGTCTTGGTGGCAATGTGTCAGAACAACCGCGTCGATTTCGGCAGGGTCGAACGGGAAAGGCAGGTCGAACGGATCCTGATCCCGGCTGCCGCCTGAAATACTGCCACAGTCCAGCAGAATGCGCTTACCCGCCGCATGGACCAAATGCATGGTGCCTGTCACCATGCGCGCGGCGCCGTGGTAAGTGACGGATGGTTGATGCGTGGAAACTGCTTCTATTTCATTCATTCCCTTATAGTACCACAGACACTGCTTCCCTACACGGTCCGATGCCAAACTCTGGATGGCCATTGTTCATGCTTGACTCCCCGACAATTCTGCTGGAAGACAATCACCTTCTGGCCATCGACAAACCCGCGGGTATGCCAACCGCCCCTCCCGCTTCAGCCAACACTGCTGCCGATTGGGCCTGCGCTTTCCTGAAATTGCGCCATGCCAAACCCGGGAATGTTTATCTGGGTGTTGTCCACCGACTGGATCGACCTACCAGCGGGGTTTTGCTGTTTGCCCGCACTGGAAAAGCAGCATCGCGCATTGCCGACTCTTGGCGGTTGGGTAAAGCGCTCAAAACCTATCTGGCGGTGGTAACGGGCGAACCACCCAACGATGGCGCCGAACTGATCGACGATCTTGTTACTGAGGGAGCGGTGACAGGTGTCAGAAGAACACGCTTAGCACACCGGGGCGATCCCGACCCCAAACGGGCTGCGCTCACCTACCGGGTACTGGCCAGACACCACGGTTTATCGCTTCTGGAAGTGCGTCCAACCACGGGTCGGACACACCAGATCCGGGTGCAGCTGGCAGTACGCGGATGGCCCATTGCCGGGGACGACAGGTATGGAGAAGGCCATGAAGCACCATGGCAGCAATACTCCATAGGCCTACATGCTTTGTCACTGGAACTGCCTCATCCCACTCGTCCAGAGCAGGTCGTTATCACAGCCAGAGTTCCTCAGGCTTGGCACAAACATGCCGGAATGCTGGTGGAACGCGGAGGGCTCTTATGACCGAGGCAGCCCAAAAGTTGGGAACCATTCTGGAAGGAATCATTGGCGTGGACGCGGGTGGCCGGGGCTTGGCCCGCGTTCCGGGCCGCAACCTATTGACAAACTCCAGCGGCCATCTGTTCCAAGCAGGATCGTTACTTGCCCAATCTTCTTCCCCTTGCCTGCTGATTGTCACAGGATTCCCGATTTTGGCTGCCGATCCACCCGCTACAGGTGAAACGGATGGACCGCCCGGCGCCATCGCCCTGGCGCGCTCTGCCGTTGCAGCCGGTGGCAGGGCAATCCTTGCATCCGAGGGATCTTCAGCACGGGCCTTGGCTGTCGCCATAACACATCTGCGCCTCAAAGATTCAGTTACGGTTGTGGATATGGCGGGTTTGCCACAGGGAGATTTTGAAGGAGCCATGCGACGCAGGGTCGGGAAATTCACGCATCTGTTAGCTGTTGAACGGGTTGGCCCAACACATTCAGAATCTACTTTCAGCACATGGGCCGGCAGCGAGTTTGAGAACTTGCTGCCAGAATTCCGCAAGGCCGCCCCTCTTGAAGCACGCGAACGCTGCCTGTCCATGCGAGGCCTCGATGTGACAGGGCATGTTCGCCCTGCACACTTCCTTTTTGAAAAAGCTGATGTGCCCACAATAGGCATTGGTGATGGTGGGAATGAAATTGGTATGGGAACCATCGGTTGGGATGTAATCCACCAGAACATCCCGCAAGGCGGGCGCATTGCTTGCCGCGTGGCAACGCAACACACCATTGTGGCTGGCGTCAGCAACTGGGGCGCTTGGGCCCTTGCAGGCCTTTGGCGCAAGCTGGCTGGAATTCCTCCACTTCCCGGCGTGCGTGAAGAATCCGATATTCTCGAACTGATGGCACGGGAAGGCCCGCTTGTTGATGGTGTCACCGGCCGGCGGTTGGCAACAGTCGACGGTCTGGCTTGGTACCACCATGCCCGTGTTTACGGCCAAATCGTGGAGGCTCTTAGGTGACAATTCCTTCAACAGGAAGAGCGCTGCGCGAAAGTGCCCGTGCCGGGCTATGGAGCAAACCAACAGCAGGTGTGGCTCCCGGATACGCCCAAGCCAATCTGGTGGTACTTCCAAGGGATTGCGCGTTTGAATTCTTTCTGTTTTGTCAACGCAATCCAAAACCTTGCCCGATTCTAGACGTAACCGATGCTGGAGATCCGGAACCTCTGCGCGTGGCACCCGGCGCCGACCTGCGCTGCGATCTACCACTTTACCGTGCGTATCGATCCGGCCAATCATTCACAGAAACCACAGAAATATTTAATTTATGGCAACCAGATTCGGTCGGATTCCTGCTAGGCTGCAGCTTCACCTTCGACCATGCACTCGCCTCTGCGGGAATAATTCCACGCCATGTCGAGGAAGGCCGCAACGTGCCCATGTACCGCACCAACATACCCACCACCCCGGCCGGTCGGTTTCGCGGTCCATTGGTTGTTTCCATGCGCCCCATGACTCCATCACAGGCAGAAGTGGCTACCCGTTTATCCGCTGCATTCCCACGAAGCCATGGCGGGCCCGTCCACGTTGGCAACCCGGCCACCATTGGCATCGTTTCCTTGGAACATCCAGATTACGGTGAAGCAGTATCCCTACGCCCTGGGGAGATCCCGGTTTTTTGGGCATGCGGAGTGACACCTCAGGCAGCCATTGCTGAAGCCGGAATCGACATGGTCATCACCCATGCCCCCGGACACATGTTCGTGACAGACCTTATTGACACAGGCAATTAAAGTACGACTTCAAAAGGTAGGAACAGGTACGGTTTGGTGCGGTAAGCTTTGGCTGCACTCCGCAGGGTCAGAATCCTGTCTTTGTGATATTCCTTCTCCAAAGCTGGAAGCGTGTCGTTGTAAGGGAAGTTTTCGAGCAAATCTTGCCTTACAAGCATGGCGCGAATTTTGTGGAGTCTGTCGGCTCCAACCTTCTCGCATGTGAGGAAAAGGCTGAAGCGTGTTTTGGTAACCGGCAACCCGCACGCCTCCCGGGCGTTACCTTCCGTGAATTTTTCAGCCAAAGCATTGAGTAGAAAATTGAGGTAATACCAGGCATCGTCCGCGGGGATGTCGATGAGGGGATGATCGGCGGTGGTTTTTTTGGCGAGCTTTTTAAGGGTTTCAATCTGGATCTTATTGCGGTAGATCTGGTCTAGGTTGGTTTCGAAAATGGTGCGAATACGCAGCGATCCATCGTTCAGAAGATTGAACCCAACATTGACAATATCAAAGAAATGCAGAGCATCCAGTTGCTTTTGGGCCTGATAATGCCCCCACCATTTGCCAACCAGAAGAGACAACACGGTGGTGCAGCCGAACAGAATGACACCCACCAGCACCCTGCCTATGGTTTCGTTCAGGTTGATATTTATTTCAACGGCATAGAGCATCTTGGCGCACCTCCAGCGTGAAACAATGCAAGCAAAGTTATCGTATGAATAAATAGCGGCGCCGGCTTGCATCGACTTGAATTGTGCCCGTGATTTTCTATTCTCGATCCTAGCCCACCACCGTGAGGAATCGGAATCATGACTCTCCCCCTGAACATGGATCGCCGTGCGCTCATGTCCTTAGCCGCCGGCTCTGTTGGCGCGCTTGCCTTACGTGCCCAAACGGCACCTCGGGACTTCGGACCGAATGCATCGCCTGTCCGTTACCCAGACCCCGATATTTTGACCCTCGATCCCCGTTTCAAGAAATATGCGATTGGTAATGCCCCCATCCAGCGGGTTGCCACCGGGTTTCTTTGGGCAGAAGGCCCAGCCTGGAACGGCGTAGGCCGCTACCTCATGTGGAGCGACATACCCAACGATCGGCAGATGCGCCTACTCGACGAAGATGGCCATGTCAGCGTCTTGCGCAAGCCAGCTGGCTTCAGCAATGGCAACACGTTTGATGGCCAAGGCCGCCAGATTTCCTGCGAACACGGCAACCGGCGTGTTGTGCGTTACGAATACGATGGCACGTTCACGGTGCTGGCCAAGGAGTTCAACGGCAAGCGTTTCAATGCACCCAACGATGCTGTGGTTCATCCAGTAACCGGCGATATTTGGTTTACAGATCCGGGTTATGGCTCACTTGGAGATTACGAAGGCCAGAAAGGCCCACTTGAATTGAAAGAAGCCGTGTACCGTATCGATGCCAAGACCGGAACCGTGCACATGGTTACCGATGAAGTATTCAAACCGAACGGTCTCTGTTTTTCACCAGACCTGAAAACGCTCTACGTGGCGGATACCGGGTCGTCTCACTATCCCAAGGCACCGAAGAACATCCTCAAGTATCAGGTGAACAGCGAAACAACTCTTGGTAAAGCCTCTGAATTCACTTCGATGGCCATGGAACTGGATGGCAAAAAGGTTGCCGGCATGGCTGACGGCATTCGTTGCGATACCGACGGTAATGTCTGGGCGAGCGCCGGTTGGGTGGGTGCTGGTTACGATGGCGTGCATGTATTTGCTCCAGACGGCGTACGCATTGGCCAGATTCGCCTTCCAGAGATCTGCAGCAATGTTTGCTTTGGCGGCCCAAGGCGAAACAAGCTTTATATGACTGCCAGCCAGTCGGTTTATGCCGTGTACGTGGAAGCACGCGGCGCGCACTACACTTGAGACCCCTATGCCTGAACAACCTCTCGATGCGACCCGTATTAAAAGCGGTATCGCCGCATGGCTTGGCTGGATGTTCGACGGTTTGGACATGCACCTTTACACCCTCGTAGCGGTGCCATTCGTGGCACTGCTGCTGGGGGGTGTGGCAGAAGACAGCTTTGAAGTCAAGGAAAAAGCAGGGTTCATTCAGGCATCGTTTCTGGTGGGTTGGGCGGTGGGCGGCGCTTTTTTTGGTGTGGTTGGCGATCGCCTAGGCCGCAGTCGCGCTCTGATGCTCACCATTTTGACGTATGCCTTATTCACAGGCCTGTCATTTTTTGCCCAAACTTGGTGGCAATTAATGATATGCAGATTCCTTGCCGCCCTTGGAATTGGTGGCGAATGGGCTGTAGGAGCCTCTTTATTGTCGGAAACATGGCCGGCGAGGTGGCGACCATGGATGGCCGCCGTGCTCCAAAGCGCCGTCAATATTGGCGTGCTGCTGGCCACTGTCGCCGGATGGTTGATGGCCGGTCTACCGCACAATTATATTTTTCTGGTGGGCGTTCTCCCCGCATTTTTGGTGCTCTGGATCCGCAAAGCCGTTCCCGAACCAGAAGTTTGGGCCAACGCTTCCGAGCGCGAACCGGCGCGCATCAGCGACCTGTTCGGCCCGTCATTGCGTCGCACAACCATTGTCACGCTGATTGTGTGCGGATTATCACTTTCCGGGCACTGGGCCTTCACATTCTGGTCCTTGCAGCAAATCGGAACTTTAGCCAAAATTGAAATGAAGGAACAGGGCCTAACAGATACTGTGGCCATCAATTCAGAAGTTCAACAGCGCAAGTCGTTCTCTTTTGCGGTACTCATGGGCTCGAGTGTCGCCGGTAACTTCCTGGCCGGGGCCATGGCACGGATCATCGGGTACCGCAAGGCTATACTGTCGATTGGTATTTTCTATGCTTTGTCATTGTTCTGTGCTTACGGAGTCGTGCGAAGTTCTGCCGAAATGACATGGTGGCTGATTCCCATGGGACTGGGTCAAGGCATGTTCGGGCTTTTCACCATGTATCTGCCGCCGTTGTTCCCAACCATGCTGCGGACAACGGGTGCGGGGTTCTGCTATAATTTTGGTAGACTCGCTGCTGCCGCGGGCACGGTGTTGCTCATTTACCTGCCGGTCCACGACATGCGCGAGGCGCTTTTCTGGGCAGGGGTACCGTTTCTGGCGTCCGTGATGGTTGGATGGTTGCTGCCGGAACTGGCATTGAGCGACTCAAACGACACCTGATAATTTCAACAGGCGAATGTTCCATGGACCATGACAAAGCTAAATTAAATTCCGCCTTTTTCCCGACAATTCTACGGCTCAGGACTTACATCCTGAGTCTGTTTGTTTTTCTGGTCATTGTCACCGGTGGCACCATAGCTCTGTTCGGTTTCTGGGTGGAATCAAATGACGCCAGCGGCAAGGGAAAACAGATACTATCGCTTTTGGCACTCGACACCAACAGCACCGTGGAGACGTTGCTTAACAATATCCAATCTATCTGCGAATCAATCGGTATGGCTGGCGACAAGCTATTCAAACACTTACCCTCGGAAGATAAATTATCCCAACTGGGCTACGGGTTTGTCATGGACCAACCAATCATTAATTCTATGGAATTTATCGACGAACTGACAGGCACGAGCGTGCTTGTTGTGAAAAAGGCGGAACAAGTCATCACTCAAATATCAAAAAAAAATCCAGATTCTGGAAAATTCCTATCGACCTCTTACCTCGGGGACTTTTTCTCACACAAGCCCGCTTCCGCCCCCATTGAAGTGCCCGATCCGCGCACAGACAAAATCTACCAAACCGCAAGGGCATCCATGCTTCGCGGATGGAGCGATATCCGGCACATTAACGAAGGACCTGCTGGAAGCGTTAGCCATATTTTCAGTTACCTTTTCATGCTGAAAAACGCAGATGGTTCACCTATGGGTCTCGCCTCTATCAATATCAGTCTAAAGTATTTTCACGAGCTACTCGCGAAACAAAGCAGTTCAATTGGATATGATGGTTACGTTATTATTGCCGAGCGAAATCGGGTTGGAAAGATCTCTGTTCTCGGTGGCACGTCGAATGTTAAAGCGCCAATCATTGACGAATCCCGATTGCTTTTCACTCCCGCAGATCACCCCGACAGCCGCGTTCGCGCTATTGAAAAAGTATTGACTGCCTCCACAAAGAATGATGAAGATTTATTCAACATGTCTGACATCAAATTCATATCGATCCGGAGTGACGATGGAAGCATGTGGAATTGCGCGATTAAAAGCGCGCTAACTGATGACAAACCAGACTGCTTAATCGTTACAATGGCCAGGCAGGATTTGCTGCTGGCCAATGCGCACCTCCATGTGGAAATACAGGGAGCCATCATAACGTTCATTTTGCTGGTGGGTGGTGCCATTGGTTGGAGGTTGGCTGGTCGCATGGCTAAACCAATGGAGGCGCTCGCTGTCGATATTGCCGCTATTTGCCAAGGCGATATTCGCCAATCAGGCTCGATTGATACCAATATACGTGAAATCGCGGAATTGGGCCGTGGCATCGAAATTCTGAAGGCCGGACTAATCACGCTGCGACGGTACAGTCCCCACGAGCTGGTCGACCAAATGATCCGGACCCGCCGCGAAGCCCAGTTATTCGTTGAAAGACGTGATTTGACGCTTTTCTTTTCGAGTGGCATTTCTCAATTTTTGACCGGTCAGG
>Ga0209598_10004400_pt1 | contig 10367 bp, 8 predicted proteins | sample M_140807_EF_Meta_FD_187317 | JGI IMG/M metagenome (GOLD analysis project Ga0209598, IMG submission 187317) | Freshwater microbial communities from Lake Montjoie, Canada to study carbon cycling - M_140807_EF_MetaG (SPAdes) (version 2) | ecosystem: Environmental > Aquatic > Freshwater > Lake... | reverse complement strand
GCCAAGAGCGATATTGGTGAAGCTGCGCAAGGCCTGCTCGCGGAAGCGCTGCGGGGCCAACTGACGCTCCACAATCATCGACTCAATCTGGGCATCGAGTGCCATCCGCGTTTGCCACACATTGGTCGGGGCAAAAACCACATAGACGGTGGTCCGCAAACGCAGTGCCTCTTGTCGGGCACGGTTTAGGTCGTCGGTGAGTTGTCGGTGCCCACTCGACAAAGTCTTGCCCTGCACCATGCCACGAATCGCCGGTACAGTAACGCCCGCCAGGAGGCCGATGATCGCCACCACCACCAGCAGCTCGAGGAGGGTAAAGGCAGCAAACCGCTGGCGTGGGGCCAGTGGTGTCCTGCAACCGGTGGGTCCTTGGAGCTTCATGGGGGTGGGGATCGCCGTGGGCGAGGGTCAGGGAGCCCGCTTACTTCCAGCTGTAAATGTTGTCGCGATTGTTCGGGTGATCTTGGTCGGCGTTGAAGTCGGCCTTGCCGTCCGGTCCCAGCGACATCACCAGCGCATTGCCCGGAATGTAGCGAGCCTGGGCCGGACGGCCCGTGGCCACCAGCGGGAACGGGCTCAGCACGCGGCTGTCATAGTCGAGGTCCAGGATGAAAATGTAGGGATGCCCCCAGGGGTCGCGGTACACGCCCAGGTCGTCGACGCCGTTGGGCTGATTGCGACCGACGGCCTTGGTAGCCAGATACACCGTGCGCTTGGGATTCTGGTTGTTGTTGAGGTTGACGGCATCGGCCATGTCGCCCTGCACATCAGGAACGATTTGTGCGGTGAGAATAGAGATGACCTCAGAATTGTTGGCGTCGCGACCACTGTTGCCTTGGTCCCGCACCTGCTGATAGCCAGTTTTGGTCGCCACCGTCTGAGTGGGCAAGAGACCCTTGGGGTCGGGCGTGTTGGCATTGCCGAAGATCCAGTCGGGCGCGGTCGCCGGACGGGCGGGCAACCCGTGGGCATCGCGGGTCCGCTTGGTGGCGGGCAACCGGGAGTAGTCGGCCTGGTAGGAGTTGATCGCCCCGACAATGCCCGTGACCTCGACCTTGGCCTTGGCCGACTTGGCCTTGGCGGTCGCCGAGGCAATGGCCGGCAGCAACATGGCCGCAAGGATGCCGATGATGGCAATGACGACGAGGAGTTCGATGAGCGTGAAGGCGCTCCGGCGTTGGACGGTCGTTCGAGTCTTCATAGGTTCTCTGGCGCTGCTAAAAAGGGAGTTTTCGGGAAGGCGGTGTTGGGGAAACGAGGATAGGGAGGCCACTAGTTGGATTCCTTCCAGTTGCCGATGATCTTCACTCGTTCACGGCCGACAGGGATCTCGGCCCACAAATCAAAACCCCCCGAATTATTGGTCGGGTTGGTTGAGACGTACCGCCACGGGTTGAGCCCCTTGTTGGAGGGCACGGGGTGGTCAGTTCGGTTGTTGGGCCAAGCCAGACCGTTTTGCCGCTTTCCGGAGGCATCGGACGAGAAACCCACGGCGAGCACCTCGATGTCGGCGTACCCGGCGTCGGAGCGGTTGCGGAAGACCTCGGCGTATTGACCTTCCTTGAAATCGGAGACGAACAACCGATTGCGCAACTCATAGGGCTTGGCGTTGAGAATGCCCTCGCGACCAAACCACGTTTGCAACTCGCCCGAACGGATGCCGTCGCCATCGTCGGCATCGGCACGCGGAATGAAGTAACCGTCAACGCTGTTGGCGTTGGTCAGGTACACGCCGGACAATTCGTAGAAGAGGGGGTTCAAGGCCGGATTGGACAAGGTTTGAAAACCCTGGCCCGCGATCGAAACCCTTCGGACGCCATCGGGCGGATAAACTCCGAAGCGAGATTTGTAGGCCTCGATCAGCGTTACCAATTGTTGGAGTTCGGCGCGTACCCGAGCTTCTTTCATCTTGGCCGCAGCAGCCGGTGCCAAACCCACTACCATGCCCGCCAGAATGCCGATGATGGACATCACCACCAGTAGTTCGAGCAAGGTGAACGCAGCCACCTTCCGGTGAAGGGCCGGAGGGCAGGAAGAGGATAGACTGCGAGATCTCATGGGTTCACACGGGAGCACGGACTTTCCCTAAGGATTAGCGGTCCTTCAATTCCTTTTCCATGCGCTCGCTCAACCATTGTTTGATCATGCTCTGGTAATTGAGGAACCGGAATCGGGCCAAACGCTTGATCCGACTGAGCATCCGGGGATCCATCCGCAGGGTGATGGTGACCGATTCGGACTGCTCGGAACTGGCGGTGGCTGAAACATCCATCAACCGGGCATCGACCTGGTTTTCCGCCCAGAAATCGGCCTCGGCCTGCTCGCTGTCGAAGAGCGGGACATCGTCCCAGGACTGGATGGTTTGAAGGTTCATGGCGGGGACAAGGACCGACCGTTTGGGCTAGGCCGAGAGCGATTGAGTCATCCGCCGTTGATAAAAGTAAGACTCGGCCTCGCTGAAGGGTCGGGAAAGAATGACCCGGATCACCTTGCCATTGGTTCGATACACGCTGAAGAGCCCCTGCCCCGCAGCCGATTTGCCCAAATTGAAGAAACGAGCCTGAACACCGAAGCGCGACGAGTCGGGCAACAGGCGGATGGCAAACGGATCTTCGAACGATTCCTCGATTCCGATCATTGAAATCGAGCCGTCGGGTTCGAAGGGCAGATTGTTCCAGTCGAACTCCATTCAGTCCATCCAGTCCATCCAGTCCATCCAAGTATGGCCAATGCGCATTCAATGTAACTACTTTGTATTTACACCCGCACACGAGACCGGTCAAGGAAGCTCCGAGAATCCGGTCAAAAAATTATTAACCTTACCGAGAAACCTCGAGGGGTGATGCTTATTCGCCACCGCCGGCGTCGCCGCCAAGGGTTTCCATGAGTTTGATAAGCGGCAGGAACATCGCGATAACGATGGAACCGACGACCACCGCCAGAAAGACGATCATGATCGGCTCGAGAAGGGAGGTCATGGCCGTGACCGCGTTGTCCACCTCTTCGTCGTAGTTGTCGGAGATCTTCAGGAGCATTTCCGGCAGAGCGCCGGTTTGCTCACCGACATCTACCATGGAAACCACCATCGGCGGGAATACTCCCGATTTTTCCAAGGGCGCGGTGATGGTTTCGCCCTCTTTGACCGACTCATGAATGTCGAGCACGGCCTTGGCCACGACCACGTTGCCCGCTGTCTCGCGGACAATGTTGAGAGCCTGAAGGATGGGCACACCCGACTGAACCAGAGTACCTAAGGTTCGGGTGAAGCGGGCGATGGACACCTTGCTAATGACCGGACCGAGTGCGGGCATGTTGAGCTTGAACTTGTCGAAGTACCACATGCCCTTCTTGGTCTTGATGAGGAACTTGAAGAGGGTGACAGAGATTACGATGCCCCAGACCACCTGACCTGGGAAGGGCATGCCTCCAAAGAACCAGTCGGGGAAGATGACGGTGTTGTCCCTGAGGGTCTCGGAGATCTTCAGAACGAACAGTGTGAATTCGGGCATGCCGGCGTCGCCGCCGAGCAAGTCTGCGAAGATCAACTTGAACTTAGGCACCACCACGATCATGAGCAGCGCTACAATACCCACGGCCACAACCATGACCGATATGGGATAGAACATGGCCGCGACGACCTTGCCCTTGATCTTCTCGGCCTTCTCCATGAACTCGGCCAGACGCTTGAGGACCACCTCGAGCACACCGCCCAGTTCGCCGGCTTTCACCATGTTGACGAAGAGACGGTTGAAGACCTTGGGGTGCTGGGCCAGACCTTCAGAGAAGGTGGAACCGCCTTCGATGGAAACGGAGAGATCGCCCAAGATTTTCTTGAGGACCAGGTTGCGTTCCTGTTTCTCCAGCACACGCAGACCGCGCAATAGCGGCAGACCGGCTTCCACTAGGGTGGCCAACTGACGAGTGAAGGTACAAAGCACCTTGGGCTTCACCTTGCCGCCGAACCCAGGGATCTTGAGATTGATTTGGCCCGCGCCCTTTTTCTGGCCCTTGCCACCGGCGGCAGAAGGCGAACCTTTGGCTCCCTTGCCCTCGGACTTTGGCGCAGCCGCCTCGGTGACCTTGGTTGGCAGCAAGCCCATTTCTTTAAGCCGATTCAGCGCCTCGGTCTGGCTGCCCATCTCGAGGACTCCTTTGGTCTCCTTGCCAGTGCTGTCCATGGCAACGTAGTTGAATTTGGCCATATCGGTATCCTCGTGAAATCAGTTTCGTCGGAGTATCCAGACAGAATATCAGGTGTACTTCAGCACTTCTTCAACGGTGGTCTCACCGGCGTAGATACCGCGTAGGCCGTCTTCGCGCAAGGTTACCATGCCTAGTTCGATGGCTTTCTGGCGGACCACGACGGTGGGTGCACGGTCGTTGATGAGGTTGCGAATCGCATCAGAGACGGCCAATAACTCGTAAATGCCCTTACGCCCCTTGTAGCCAGTGTCGTTGCAGTTGGGGCAACCGCGGCCGTAATAGAACACCTTGTCGCCGATGTCGTGGGCCGACAAACTCATGTTCTGCAACTGCGACTCGCTCGGCTCGAACGGTGTGCGGCAGCTCGTGCAAATGCGGCGGACCAGACGCTGAGCCAGAACCGCCAGCAGCGTTGAAGAAATCAGGAAGGGCTCTACACCCATATCCACCATACGGGTGACGGCGCCCGAGGCGTCGTTGGTGTGCAGCGTGGACAGCACCAAGTGACCGGTCAGCGATGCTTGAACGGCGATCTGCGCGGTCTCCAAGTCGCGGATTTCCCCGAGCATGATGATATCGGGATCTTGACGCAGGAAGGCGCGGAGGGCCTTGCCGAAGGTCATGCCGGCCGATTCATTGACCTGCACCTGCATGATCCCCTCGATGTCGAACTCCACCGGGTCTTCGATCGTGAGGAGCTTGGTGTCGATCTGGTTGATGTGCCGCAGGCAGGAATAAAGGGTCGTGGTCTTGCCGCAGCCCGTGGGCCCAGTGACCGTGAAAATGCCGTTGGGCTGGTTGATGGTCTCGACGATGAAGTCGTAGCCATCTTTGGGCAGACCCAATGTCTTGAGGTCCAACTGCACGGCCCCTCGGTCCAGAACGCGGAGCACCACCGACTCACCGAAAGCGGTCGGCAGCGTGGAGAGACGGAGATCGACCTGTTTGCCTGAAATCACCGTGCTAATGCGCCCGTCCTGCGGGAGCCGTCGCTCGGAGATGTTCAGGTTGGCCATGATCTTCAGACGCGAGGTCACGGGCGTGGCCAGATGCTTCGGTGGCGGCGCCATTTCGTAGAGGGCACCATCGACACGGTAGCGAATCTTGAACTCTTCTTCGAAGGGTTCGAAGTGGATGTCCGAGGCCCGGTCTTGCACAGCCTGCATCAGGACCAGATTAACGAACTTCACTACGGGAACGTCGTTGACCGCGTCGTCCAAGGAAATGGACAACCCCTTGGGGCCTTCCTCCTCCTTGGTCGCCTCGACGTCCACCCACAGTTCCTTGAGCAGGGAGGTATAACCGAGATCGGCCTGTGCCGGATAAAACTTCTCGATGCAGGCCGCCACCTCAGCCGGATTGGCCACGACGACCTGCAAGGTGTACTTCAGGGCGAAACCCAACTCATCCATGGTCTGAGGATTGAGCGGGTCGGCCAGGGCAATTTGAAGGGTGTCGCCGTAAAGAGCCATCGGGACCACCTGATACATCCGGGCCGTCTCGTTGGGCACCGCCGCGATGGCATCCTGAGGAATGGTGTCGGCCTCCAGGCTGACCACCATGGTCCCCAGATGATCGGCCATGATCTGGAGGATGGAATCGAGGTCGAGCAACCCGTAATCCTGAAGGATCTGGATCACCGACTTGCCGCTGCGCTGCACCTCCTGACCGATCTCCTCGATTTGCAGGGCGTCCAAGAGCCCGCGCTCTCGGATGAGCGCGATGAGTGGATGGGAGATTGCTTCGGCCATGGCGGGTGAGGGGTCGGTGAGGGGTTACTTACGGCTCTGGCTTTGGGTCTCGGCCTTGGCGGCGCGGAGTTCGTCCAGCTTCAGACTAATGGTCAAGGGGTCCATCGACTTGGTGACAACATCCTCTTCGGAAATCATACCCGCCTGCCACTTGTCCAAAAGGAAGCTGTCGAGGGTGACCATGCCGTGCTTCGAACCGGTCTGGATGTCGGACTGGATTCGGAAGGTCTTGTTGTCACGAATTAGCGCCGCCACCGAAGGGGTGTTAATCATGATCTCGAACACCGCGACCCGGCCGGGTTTATCAACGCGAGCGACCAACAACTGGGAAATCACCCCCTGAAGCACTGTGGAGAGCTGGATGCGAATGGTCTCTTGCTGGCTCTGGGGAAAGGCGTTGACGATACGATCGATGGTCTTGGCTGCCCCCGTGGTGTGCAAGGTTCCGAAGACCAAGTGACCCGTTTCGGCCGCCGTGATGGCCGCTTCCATGGTTTCCAAGTCGCGAAGCTCACCCACCAGAATGATGTCAGGATCTTGACGCAACGCGCGACGCAGCGCCTCGGCGAAAGAGGGCACATCGACATTGACCTCTCGCTGAGTCACCACCGCCTTCTTGTGCTTGTGGTAGTACTCGATGGGGTCTTCGATGGTGATGATGTGCGCTTCGTCCTTCTCCTCGTTGAGGATGTTGAGGAGCGAAGCCAGCGTGGTTGTCTTGCCTGAACCGGTGGGACCCACCACCAGGACCAAACCGCGGGGCTTGTTAATCAGGGCCCGAACCGTGTTCGGGATACCGATTTGCTCCATGGTCAGGAGCTTTGAAGGAATTTGCCGGAGCACCAACGCGAAGTTGCCCTTTTCTTTGAAGGCGCTGACACGGAAGCGAGCCAACTCACCGAAGGCGAACCCAAAGTCGGCGCCGCCCTTTTCACGGATTTGCTGAATGTGATCTTCGGAGGTGATGGAACGCATCAACTCCTCGGTGTCCTCTGGGCGCAGCGGTGGACCATCCACGCGCTGAAGAATGCCGTGGATGCGGATGACGGGGGGAATGTTCACCCGGATGTGCAAGTCGGCTCCGCCTTCGGAGACCATCAACTGCAACAGATCGGACATCTGGTAGGACATGGGTCGGTTCGGAAAGTTTCTTAAGATCGGTGGGGGCGAAAAAGACCCATCAGGGCCGGGGCCGCCTTAAACAATAGAGCAAATGCAGGGCCAGTCATGGTTTTGGTCAAGTCGCATCAGTGTTCCGATACGGTTGCCCGGACGACCTCATCCACCGTGGTGACGCCCGCCAAGACCTTGCGCATGCCGTCTTCACGGAGGGTGCGCATGCCCATTTCGCGGGCGCGGTTGCGAAGCACGTTGGAAGGAACCTTGTCGTAGATGAGCTTTCTGGCCTCGTCGTTGATGTTAAAGATCTCGAAGAGGCCGAAACGCCCCTTGCAACCCGTCTTGTTGCACTCGGGGCAGCCCTTGCCTTTGCGGGCGGTGGCCGCAGCGGCCTGCTCCGGGGTGAAGCCCAAGCCAGCGATCTCTTGCTCGGTCAGGGTGTGCGGCGCGGCGCACTTCTTGCAAACCTTGCGGACCAGACGCTGGGCCATCAGGCAGCGTGCGGACGACGCAACCAAGAAGGGTTTCACGCCAATGTCGATGAGACGGGCCACCGCCGAGGGCGCATCGTTGGTGTGCAGCGTGGAAAAAACCAAATGACCGGTCAGTGACGCATTGATGGCGATGGTCGCGGTCTCCATATCGCGGATTTCTCCCAACATGATGACGTTGGGCGACTGGCGGAGCATGGATCGCAGCGCCGAGGCGAACGTGAAACCAATGTGCTCGTGGACCTGGACCTGGTTAATGCCCGCGAGCATGTACTCGACCGGGTCTTCGACGGTGATGATCTTGCGGTCCGGGCGGTTAATATAGTGGAGACAGCTGTAAAGCGTGGTCGTCTTACCCGAACCCGTAGGGCCAGTGACCAAGAGGATGCCATCGGGCAAGGCGATCATCCGCTCGAAATTGGCCTGATCGTCGGCCATGAACCCCAACTCGGCCAAGCCCAGCCGAAGGCCGGACTTGTCCAAAATACGCATGACGATGGATTCGCCATGGGAACAGGGAATGACGCTAACGCGAAGGTCGATCACCTTGCCGCCCACGTTGGTCTGGATACGGCCGTCTTGAGGAATACGCTTCTCGGCGATATTCATTGCCGCCGAAATCTTGAGACGGGCGATCACCGGGGCCTGCAGCCGCTTCGGGATATCCTTCATCTCGGTCATCATGCCGTCGATGCGGTAGCGCAGGCGAAAACGCTTGCCCATGGGCTCGAGATGAATATCTGAAGCCCGGAGCTTGAAGGCGTCGATGATGATCTGGTTGACCAGTCGGATGATGGGTGCGTCTGCGTCGAGGGCCTCGCTATCGGCCTTCACATCGCCGCTCAGCGCACTGACCTCGACCTCACCCTCGGTGATGTCTTGAATCATCCGGGCGATGTCGGAATCGCCGCGTCCACCGGAACTGCTGCTGCCGTAGTACTTGTCGAGAGCGGCCGTGAGGTCTGCCTCGCTGGTCACGCGGTACTCGAGGGTCTTACCCAGGGAGACCTGAAGTCCGTCGATGGCTTCGATGTCTGACGGATCAGAGAGGGCCACCACCACGGTGCCGTCTTGCTCAGCGACGGGCACCGCATTGTACTTGCGGGCCACGTGCCGGGGCACGGCGTTGATCACCTCATCGGTCAGACGAATCTCCGACAGGGTGACCATCTCGACACCAAAGTAGGTCGATTTGGCCATAACGACCAGCGACGGCTCCAGCCGTCCGGTCTTGACCAAGGTGTCCACAACGCCTTCGCCAGAGGACTCCGCCTCGGGACGCACCTCTTCGACGGCTTCATGAGTCGTGAGACCCATGTCGAGCATGGTTTCGAGCAGAAAATCGTCTTTGGCAGCCACGGTGTCCTCTGGATTTTCCGTTAGCCACGCTCAGGAAAGCGACGGCCTCGGGAACAAGTGCGGGTGAGTTAAGGAAGGGCTGATAACAATGTCAAACGCGGAGGCCTAAAGGGAGCGTAAATCGTCAAAATTTCTCACACGGCTCCAACCGTCGTCTTCGACGGGTCCGTCCTCACGCCAAAACACCCTTTACCACCTCGCCTGCCACATCGGTCAGGCGATAATCCCGACCGTTGTGATGATGGGTCAACCGCTCATGGTCGAACCCGAGGAGATGGAGAATTGTGGCGTGGAAGTCATGGACATGGACACGGTTGGTGGCCACCCGGATGCCCAGATCATCCGAGGCTCCATAAACCGTCCCGGCCTTCACGCCAGCCCCGGCCATCCACGACGAAAAGACCCAATGGTGGTGCTCGCGCCCCCGGTGATCGGCCGTGGCGTTGAAGGGGGTCCGGCCAAATTCGCTCGTCCAGACCACTAGAGTGTCTTCGAGCATGCCGCGCTGACGCAAGTCGTTGAGCAACCCGGCTATGGGTCGATCGACATTGGCCGCCAAGGGGCTATGGAGAGTCATGTCACCATGGGCGTCCCAGTTGTCGGAGGAACCGGAATCAATTAATTCGATGAACCGCACACCCCGTTCGGCCAGTCTGCGGGCGACCAAGCACTGCCAACCGAAACCCCGGGTGCTCCCCCGTTCTAGGCCATACAAAGCGTGGGTGGCATCGCTTTCGCGAGACAGATCGAAGAGTTCAGGCAACTCCATTTGCATGCCGAAGGCCGTCTCGAAGGACTTCATCCGGGCCGCCAGAAGGGGATCGGCGGAGCGAGCCGCCCGATGCCGAAGGTTCATGCGGTTCATGGCCGCCATCTCCAGGGCCTGAAGTTCTTCGGACGGGGACCGCCTGCGCAAATTGGCCACCGGCTCCTGGCCCGGCACCACCCAAGTTCCCTGATGGGCCCCTGGCAGAAAATCACTGGCCCAGACCTGCCCTCCGGCATACGGGCTTTTGGGCGCGATGACCACGAAGGACGGCAAGTTGCTGTTCTCGGTGCCCAGGCCGTAGCTGACCCAAGATCCGATGCTGGGGCGGGCAAAAGTAAACGAACCGGTGTGGATGCCCAGGGTGGCTTCGTAGTGATTGGTGTGGTCGGAGGTCATCGACCGGATGACGCACAAGTCGTCCACACAGCCGGCCATGTGAGGAAAGAGACCGCTCACCTCGGTGCCGCAGCGGCCGTGTCGGGCGAAATCCCACTGAGGCCGCTTGGCGTACATGGTGAAGTTGCCTTTGCGCCCCTGAAACTCATCCACGGTGACCGTCTTGCCGGCATCGGCGAACAACCGGGGCTTGGGATCCCACGAATCGACATGGGAAACCCCGCCGCTCATGTAGAGGAAGATCACCCGCTTGGCCTTGGGGGTGAAATGCGGCGCGCG
>Ga0209598_10004399_pt1 | contig 10368 bp, 7 predicted proteins | sample M_140807_EF_Meta_FD_187317 | JGI IMG/M metagenome (GOLD analysis project Ga0209598, IMG submission 187317) | Freshwater microbial communities from Lake Montjoie, Canada to study carbon cycling - M_140807_EF_MetaG (SPAdes) (version 2) | ecosystem: Environmental > Aquatic > Freshwater > Lake... | reverse complement strand
CGCGGTCGCGGTTGATGCGATCATCAACCAGAAAGATACCGGCATCAAGTGCGTCTACGTGGCGATCGGCCAGAAGGCATCGACGATTGCCAATGTGGTGCGCAAGCTCGAAGAAACTGGCGCGCTGGCTTACACCATTGTGGTGGTGGCTTCCGCCTCCGAGTCAGCGGCCATGCAGTACTTGTCCGCATATGCCGGATGCACGATGGGTGAGTACTTCCGCGACCGCGGCGAAGACGCGCTGATCGTCTACGACGATCTTTCCAAGCAGGCGGTGGCGTACCGTCAGGTTTCGTTGTTGCTGCGTCGTCCTCCTGGTCGTGAGGCGTTCCCCGGGGACGTGTTTTATCTCCACTCACGCCTGCTGGAGCGCGCAGCGCGGGTCAATGAAGAGTACGTGGAGCGGTTCACTCACGGTGCGGTCAAGGGCAAAACGGGGTCGCTCACCGCATTGCCGGTGATTGAGACGCAGGCCGGTGACGTGTCCGCGTTCGTTCCAACCAACGTGATTTCGATTACCGACGGGCAGATTTTCCTGGAGACCGATCTGTTTAACGCCGGTATCCGCCCCGCCATCAACGCGGGTATTTCGGTGTCGCGCGTGGGCGGTGCTGCACAAACCAAGATCATCAAAAAGCTCGGTGGTGGTGTGCGTCTGGCGCTCGCCCAGTATCGCGAACTCGCGGCTTTCGCCCAGTTCGCGAGCGATCTGGACGAGGCCACGCGCAAGCAGCTTGACCGCGGTCGCTTGGTGACGGAACTCATGAAGCAGCCTCAATACCAGCCGCTGCGGGTCTGGGAAATGGCGATGACGTTGTTTGCCGTCAACAACGGCTATTACGACGACATCGATGTGGGTCGTGCGCAAGCGTTTGAGCGGGCGTTGCGTGATCATTTGCGCAGCGAGCAGAGCGCTTTGGTCGAGCGGATCGAATCGTCCAAGGACCTGTCCAAGGACGACGAAGCCACGTTGAATACCGTCATTCAAGCGTTCAAGAAAACCGGCTCGTACTGACCATGCCCGGTAGCAAAGAGATCCGCACCAAGATCAAGAGCGTCCAAAACACGCGCAAGATCACCAAGGCGATGGAGATGGTCGCCGCTTCGAAGATGCGGCGTGCGCAGGAGCGCATGCGCGCCGCACGTCCCTATGCGGAAAAAATTCGCACGATCACGGCGAGCCTTGCTACGGCCAATCCGGAATACCGTCATCCGTTTCTGACGCACCGCGACGACACGCGTGCGGTGGGTCTGATCGTTGTGACGACCGACAAGGGTCTTTGCGGGGGCATGAACACCAACGTGTTGCGCGCCTCGTTGCTGAAAATGCGCGCGCTTGAATCCAAGAGTGCCAAGCTGCAGTTAACGCCCATCGGCACCAAAGGCTTGGGTTTCATGAACCGCATGGGCGCCAAGGTCGTGTCTTCGGTGATTGGGCTGGGCGATACTCCGCATCTGGAGCGCCTCATCGGTGCGGTCAAGGTTCAGCTCGACGCGTACGCGGCGGGTGAAATTGATGCGGTTTATCTCGCCTACACGCGGTTCATCAACACGATGAGCCAGGAGCCCGTGATCGAGCAGTTGCTGCCGCTCTCGACCGACCATCTAAAGGATGACCGGCGCGAGTTTGCCTGGGATTACCTCTACGAACCCGACGCCGCCTCGGTGCTGGATGACCTCCTTTTGCGCTACATCGAGGCGCTCGTGTTTCAGGCTGTGGCTGAGAACATGGCCAGCGAGCAAAGTGCTCGCATGGTGGCGATGAAAGCGGCGAGCGATAACGCCAAGAAAGTGATCGGCGATTTGCAGCTCTCATACAACAAGGCGCGTCAGGCGTCGATTACCAAGGAACTGTCTGAAATCGTCGGGGGCGCGGCGGCGGTGTGAAACTGCTTTGCCCTGCCCCAACGCCCGATTCAGATAGCCCCGATCCGAATACATTACGAGTTACGAGGTTCCCAAGATGACGCACTCTCAGGGTCACATTGTTCAGTGCATCGGCGCTGTGGTCGATATCCAGTTTCCCCGTACGGGTCTGCCCTCGATTTATGAGGCACTCAATCTCGATGACAGCGCGCAGCATGCCGGCGTCGAGGCCGGGCTGACCTTCGAGGTTCAGCAGCAACTTGGTGACGGCGTGGTTCGGACCATTGCGATGGGTTCGACCGATGGCTTGCGCCGCGGAATGCCGGTCAATGCGTCGGGTGCGCCGATTTCGGTCCCGGTTGGCCCAGCGACTCTTGGTCGGATTATGGACGTGCTGGGCCGCCCGATTGATGAAGCAGGCCCGATTGGTACGGATGAGCGGCGCTCAATCCACCAGCCAGCGCCCAAGTTTGCGGATCTGTCGCCATCGGTGGAGTTGCTCGAGACCGGCATCAAAGTGATTGACTTGATCTGCCCTTTCGCGAAGGGCGGCAAGATCGGTCTGTTCGGCGGTGCGGGCGTGGGCAAGACCGTCAACATGATGGAACTGATCAACAACATCGCCAAGCAGCACGCGGGTCTATCGGTGTTCGCGGGCGTGGGTGAGCGGACTCGCGAAGGAAACGACTTTTATCATGAGATGAAAGATTCGAACGTTCTCGACAAGGTCGGGATGGTGTTCGGTCAGATGAACGAGCCCCCGGGTAACCGCTTGCGGGTCGCACTGACCGGATTGACGATGGCCGAGCGGTTTCGCGATGAAGGCCGCGACATTCTGTTTTTCGTGGACAATATTTATCGCTATACCCTGGCTGGAACCGAAGTGTCCGCGCTGCTTGGACGGATGCCATCGGCAGTGGGTTATCAGCCGACGCTCGCTGAAGAGATGGGTAAGCTGCAGGAGCGGATCGTTTCGACCAAAGTCGGCTCGATCACCTCGATTCAGGCCGTCTATGTGCCTGCGGATGACTTGACCGATCCGTCGCCAGCGACTACGTTCGCCCACCTGGATGCGACGGTGGTGTTGTCGCGTGATATCGCTTCGCTGGGGATCTATCCCGCGGTCGACCCGCTGGATTCGACCTCGCGCCAGGTCGACCCGAACGTGATTGGCGAAGAGCATTACGCGACCACGCGCAAGGTGCAGTCGACGCTGCAGCGTTACAAAGAACTGCGCGACATCATCGCGATTCTGGGGATGGATGAGCTTTCGCCGGAAGACAAGTTGGCCGTGTCGCGCGCGCGCAAGATTCAGCGCTTCCTGTCGCAGCCGTTCCATGTGGCCGAGGTCTTCACCGGTTCGCCCGGTAAGTACGTGACCCTGAAAGAGACGATTCGTGGATTCCAGATGATCGCCAATGGGGAGTGCGATGCATTGCCGGAGCAGGCGTTCTACATGGTGGGCACCATCGATGAGGCCATCGAGAAGGCGAAGACGCTCACATGAGTACGATTCACGTCGACGTGGTCAGTGCAGAGGCCTCGATCTACGACGGCCCAGCTGATTTTGTGGCGCTTCCTGGCGAGTCGGGCGAACTCGGGATTTTCCCCGGCCACACCCCACTGATCACCCGGATTCGTCCGGGTGCCGTTCGGATCAAGGTGCCAGGACAAAGCGAAGAAGAGTTTGTTTTTGTGGCTGGTGGCATTCTTGAGATTCAGCCGAACCGCGTAACGGTGTTGGCAGATACCGCGATCCGCGGTAAGGACCTGGACGAGGCGCGTGCGCTTGAGGCCAAGCGTCAGGCCGAAGAAGCTTTGTCTAACCGGGCCGCAACGCTCGATTACGCCAAGGCACAGGCAGAATTGGCGATTGCGGTGGCCCAGATCGCCGCGTTGCGTCGATTGCAGCGGCGCTAACGCCGCACCTCTGCCGCGCTGATGATCCACGCTCCCCTGCGCAACGACACCTTTCTGCGCGCCCTGCTGCGCGAGCCGACCGAGTACACGCCGGTCTGGCTCATGCGCCAGGCGGGTCGATATCTCCCCGAATATCGGGCCACCCGTGCCCGGGCCGGCAGTTTTCTCGCGCTGGCTAAAAACCCGGAGTTGGCCTGTGAGGTGACGCTTCAGCCATTGGATCGCTACGCACTGGATGCCGCGATTCTTTTCTCTGACATCCTCACCGTACCCGATGCGATGGGTTTAGGGCTGCATTTTGCGGATGGCGAGGGCCCACGTTTTGCCCGCCCGCTGCGCGATGAAGCCTCGATTCTTGCGCTCGGAGCGCCGGATCCGAATCAGGAATTGCGTTACGTGATGGACGCGGTTCGCACCATTCGGGGGGCGCTCGACGGCCGGGTTCCACTGATTGGATTTTCCGGGAGTCCCTGGACGCTGGCGGTCTACATGATCGAGGGTGGTGGGACCGATGACTTCCGGGAAGTCAAGACGATGCTCTATCGCCGCCCCGACCTGATGCTGCATCTGCTGGATGTGCTCACGCAAGCCGTGGCCGATTATTTGAACGCGCAGATCGAGGCCGGCGCCCAGGCCGTGATGATCTTTGACACGTGGGGTGGGGTTCTGACCTCGAGTCAATATCTCAAATATTCCTTAGGCCCAATGCAACGGGTTGTTGAACGGCTGCAGCGCGAGCGCGACGAACCTGCGGGTGTGGGGTCGGGCGCGGGTGCGGGTGGGGGTGTGGGACCCAGCGGCACGCAGCGAGTACGAGTGCCCTCAATTGTGTTTACCAAAGGTGGTGGGCAGTGGCTCGAACCACTCTCGGCTTGCGGGGCCGATGCGGTGGGCCTGGACTGGACCACGGAGCTTTCGGACGCCCGCGCCCGAATTGGATCGCGCTGCGCATTGCAGGGTAACCTCGATCCGATGGCCCTGATGGGCGAGGACGCGCAGATTCGCGCCGAGGTGGCTCGAGTTTTTGAGAGTTTTGGCGTGCCGCAGGCCGGCACTGGGCATGTGTTCAATCTGGGTCATGGAATTTCTCAACATACGAGGCCCGAGGCCGTTTCGGCGTTGGTCGATGCGGTGCATACCTATGGCCGGAAGATGCGCGCGCCGGGGGCCTGACGCAGTCCACTGACCGCGTGCCAAATGGGCCTGCCAAATGGGCGGTCCAGATGGGCGGTCCAGATGGGCGGTCCAGATGGGCGGTCCAGATGGGCGGTCCAGATGGGCGCGGTGCGCACCGGCACCCACCCGGTCATGAATCTTCGAGTGGGGCTTGCATCACGGCGAAGTTTGTGTTTATGCACAGATTCGGGCTGGACCTGTTTTCAAGGCGGCGCCCTAATGACCTTAGTCGATTCGTTCTAACGTCATGATTAAAATAATCTTTTTCAGGACGATTGGCGCTCCGATCGATGTGGCGCCGGGGCACAGTGCCGGCTTGAACCTGATCTGTGCCATCTTGCACACAAAGTTATCCACAGCCCATCGATGATGGCAACCATTTGGCAGGTTGCGCTCGACGTCCCGTTGCCGGGCCCATTTGATTATTCGGCGCCGACCCCGTTGGCTGCGCAATTCTGGAGTGAAGGCGGTTCGGAGTTCAATCCGATCGGCAATCCGATCGGCGATCCGATTGGGCGCCGCGTCTTGGTGCCATGGGGCCGCACGCAACGGATTGGGCTGGTCACGGCGGTGGCTTCCGAGAGTGCGCTGGCGCCCGAACGATTGCGGGCAGTTGACCGATGTTTACTGGACCTTGACCCGTTGCCTTCCCGGTGGCTTGAGCTGGTTAAATTCGCGGCGAGCTACTATCAGGTTGGGCTCGGCGAATTGGCGCTCCCGGCGATTCCAGCCTTGCTGCGCAGCGCGCAGGCTTATCGGGCACAGAAGCCGCGCGGCGGTGGCCCAGTCGAACGTGCGCGCACCGCCTGGGCCCAAACAGCTGAATCTGTTGAATCCGCTCGGTCGGTTGAGCCCGCTCCGGTGCCTGAGCTCACGGCCGATCAGGCTGCCGCACTCGAGTCCTTGGTGCTCGACCGCGGGTTCAGGGTCCATCTCCTTTACGGGGTGACCGGGAGCGGGAAGACCGAGGTTTATTTGCGCGCGATCGACCGGGTGTTGTCCCGTGATCCGCTGGCGCAGGCGTTGCTCCTGGTCCCCGAGATTGCACTGACGCCGCAGTTCGTGCGGACCCTGCAGTCGCGGTTCCCGGCATGGCCCCCCGCGGTTCTACACAGTGCGCTGCCCGAGGCCGAGCGTTCGTCGGCCTGGGTCGCAGCGCTTGAGGGCCGGGCGCGTCTGGTCGTCGGAACCCGTCTGGCAGTGCTCGCGCCCTTGGCACGTTGTGCCCTGATTGTGGTCGATGAGGAGCACGATCCGTCGTACCGCCAGCAAGAGGGCGCGCGCTGGTCAGGGCGTGATCTGGCCGTCGCGCGCGGGCGGATCGAGCAGATTCCGGTTGTGTTGGGTAGCGCCACCCCATCGCTCGAGACCTGGCATAACGCCGCTACAGGGCGCTATCACCGGGTGGATTTGCCGCGCCGCGCGGTTGCTCAGTCGATCCTGCCGGCCGTTCGCCTCATCGACATGACGCGGATAAAGACCGCAGAGGGCCTTGCGCCTCAAGCCGTGGCCGCGATTGAGGCCCGACTCCTGCGCGGGGAGCAATCGCTGATCTTTTTGAATCGTCGCGGGTATGCACCCGTGCTGGCCTGCCAATCTTGCGCTTGGGTGTCGAGTTGCCCGAATTGTTCAGTCACTCTGGCTTTGCACGCCCGAATGGACTCCGCAACGCGGGGCTGGCAATTAATCTGCCATCACTGCGGGCATTCTGATGCGGTGCCGAGGTCCTGCCCCGCGTGCGGTGAGGTTGACCTGGCGCCGCTGGGTCGGGGGACGCAGCGGCTCGAGGAGAGCATTGCAACCCGCTTTCCTTCCGCACGAATCGTGCGGATTGACCGCGACACCACGCGCCGTCGCGGCTCGACCGAGGCGTTGCTGTTGACGGTTCGCACGGGTGAGGTCGATATTTTGGTCGGAACCCAGATGATGGCCAAGGGGCATGATTTTCCACGCCTGACCTTGGTCGTGGTCCTGGGTGCCGACAGTGGCCTTTACTCCCATGATTTTCGGGCACCCGAGCGCTTGTTTGCCACGCTGCTTCAGGTCGCGGGCCGGGCCGGGCGGGCCGAACAGCCCGGGGAGGTCTTGATCCAGACGCGTTGGCCTGGGCATCCCTTGTTTGCTGCGTTGCGGGCACAGGATTATGCGTCCTTCGCCCGTGGGGAGCTGCATCAACGCGAGGCCGCTCATCTGCCACCGTTCGCACATCAGGCCTTGTTGTGTGCCGATGCGACCGCGGCCGCGACCGCACTGGAATTTCTCGCCTTGGCCAAAACGGTCCTGTTGCCTTGCGAGTCGGGCAGGGTCGTAAATGCAAACGCAATTGCTAACCCAAGCGCCAACGGCTTGGGCCTCGGCCTCGGCCTCGGGGCGATCCGAATTGCGGAGCCGGTGCCGATGCCCATGGCTCGGTTGGCTGGGCGAGAACGGGCTCAATTGCTTTTGGAATCGTCATCGCGGCCGACTCTACAGGCCCTCTTGGTTCGGAATTTGCCCGCGTTACGGGCCCTCGGCAGTGCGCATTCGAAGGTGCACTGGCATTTGGAAGTTGATCCCCTTGCGATCTAATCGATGACCTCCGCTGCCCTAAATCCGGCCCAGCGCGAGGCCGTGCGTCATCTTGAGACCCCTTGCCTAGTTCTTGCGGGTGCTGGCAGCGGGAAGACACGGGTGATCGCCAGCAAACTGGCCTATCTGATCGACGAGTGTGGGGTGGCTGCGCCCACGATCGCGGCGATTACTTTTACCAACAAGGCAGCGCGCGAGATGTTGGAGCGCGCCCGGACCCTCGTCCAGACCCCGATTGAGGGGCGGCGCAAGCCACTGATCTCAACGTTTCATGCGCTGGGCGTGCATTTTTTACGAACCGAAGCGCAGGCTGCAGCACTCAAGCCAGGCTTTTCGATTTTTGCGGCCGACGATTCGTTAGGGGTGATTACTCAGGCGCTCGGGACGACCGACCGCGTGTTGGCCCGAGCCGTCCAGTCGCAGATTTCGCTCTGGAAGAATGGCCTGATCGAGCCCGATGAGGCGGTGGCACGCAGCACTGGGGATCGCGACCAGGCAGCCGCCCGCGCCTATCGGGAATATGCTGCAACGCTCTCAGCCTATCAGGCGGTCGACTTTGATGACTTGATTCGGTTGCCGGTACGGATTTTGGAGCGCGACCTGGAGGTCCGCGAGCGCTGGCAGCGGCGTCTTCGTTACCTGTTAATCGACGAGGTTCAGGACACCAATGCGGCCCAGTACGCCTGGTTGCGGCTGTTGGCGGGTCCGCTCACGCACTTTACCGCCGTGGGGGACGACGACCAGTCGATCTATGGGTGGCGGGGCGCGACGCTCGATAATCTGCAGCGCCTGGGAACGGATTATCCGACCCTAAAGGTGATCAAGCTCGAGCAGAACTATCGTTCGTGTCAGCATATCCTGAATGCTGCCAATCAGGTGATCCGCGCCAATCCAAAGTTGTTTGAGAAGACCCTTTGGTCCGAGCTTGGGCCAGGTGATCCGGTGCTGGTGAGTGCCTGTGAAGATGACGAGGAGGAGGCCGAACGGATCGCGGTGCGAATCTCTGCGATGAAATTCGAGCGCCGCGCGCGGTTCGCCGATTTCGCCGTGCTGTACCGGTCAAACCAGCAGGCAAGACTCCTCGAGCAGGCGCTGCGCAAGCAGCACATTCCTTACACCGTCACCGGGGGGACGTCCTTTTTTGAGCGATCCGAGGTCCGAGATCTGGCGGCCTACCTGCGGCTGCTGGTCAATGATGACGATGACCCTGCATTTATTCGGGCGGTGACGACCCCGCGCCGAGGGATTGGTGCGGCCACGCTGGAGACCTTGGGGGCACTGGCTGGCGAGCGTCAGTGTTCACTGCTGGCGGCGCTCTTTGAGACCGCGGCGGAGTCCAGGCTAGCGGCAAGACAGCTCACCCCTTTGCGCGAATTTGGCGCGTTCATCCACCGATTTACCTGGCGCGCGGAGCGCGAGACCGTGGCGGTCGTCATCGATGATTTGCTCGCGGCGATCGCTTATCGGGACTGGTTGTTCGATAACGAACCCGACCGCCAGGCTTCACAGCGCTGGCAGAACGTCTGTGAATTTGTCGACTGGATCAAACGTCGGGCCGAGGAGGATGGACGTAACCTGTTGGAGATGGCGCAACTGATGGCCCTGGCTTCGCGGCTCGACGGACGCGAAGACGATTCGGATGCAGTGCGACTGTCAACCCTGCATGCCGCCAAAGGGCTCGAGTGGCCTCACGTGTTCCTGGCGGGTGTTGAGGAGGGCTTACTGCCCTCGAGCGTTGGCCTCGAGGACGATGCGGCCGGCGCCATCGTGCGGTTTGAAGAGGAGCGACGTTTGATGTACGTCGGGATCACTCGAGCGCAACGTTCGCTTCAGGTGTCGTGGTGCCGTCAACGCAGCCGTGGGCGCGAACGCGTGGAGGAGCGCGAGCCCTCACGATTTATCGCCGAGATGGGCCTGGATCGAGCGTTAGAAAAAACGCCCGACCTATCGCCTGAGCAAAAGGCCCAGACCCCTCAGGAACGGATTGCGGCCTTGCAGGCCTTGTTGCGCAAGTCCTAGCGGATTTATCGAGCCCACTATTTTATTTAGCCGGCTCTTCAAATTTGGCGCCGCCGGCGTTGGCCATGTGCACCACGGCCCGACCCACTTCCACGTCGGCGTATTCCCCGCCGCCCTGAGCCGACATCAGGCCCTTGCCCTTGAGGGCCGAATTGAGCAGGCCAGGATAGCCCTGACCAATCCGTGGCCCCCAGGCAGCGGCATCACCAAACTTGGGCGCGCCTGCGGCACCAACGCCGTGGCAAGCGACGCACTGTGCGTTGTAGACCTCGAGACCGGTTCGCAGAACCTGCGGCGCCGACGCATCCTTGATCTCGAATCGGGCGACCGGTCGGATCCGCGCCTCAATTGCCTGGGTCGACATGACGTCGCTACCTGCATTGGGCTTCTTGCCCGAGGTGACATAGCTCGCCAAGAGGACGATGACGATCACCGGGACGATGAAAGCCAGCAAAATCACTTTGATCAACTGCTGGGGGGTTTTGATCAGCGGTTCGGGCGCCTCATCGTCGGCGTGACCTTGATGATCGTTGGTTTTATTACTCATCGAGCGGCTCTTGGGAGTTGATCAGGCAGAAGTCGATCTTTGGATCGGATGATACGGATCGGAATAATCTCCCCGCGAATGATACCCACGGATGCGAATTCGGTCACGCGACCGATGGACGCGAACGCGTGGACGCTCCCGAATCGACCGAGTATCATCTGGGGTTCTCGACAGACCCGCGCCTGTAGCTCAGTGGATAGAGTACTGGCCTCCGAAGCCAGGGGTCGCTGGTTCGATCCCAGCCAGGCGCGCCAACGGGATTGGCCTACACG
>Ga0209598_10004389_pt1 | contig 10379 bp, 9 predicted proteins | sample M_140807_EF_Meta_FD_187317 | JGI IMG/M metagenome (GOLD analysis project Ga0209598, IMG submission 187317) | Freshwater microbial communities from Lake Montjoie, Canada to study carbon cycling - M_140807_EF_MetaG (SPAdes) (version 2) | ecosystem: Environmental > Aquatic > Freshwater > Lake... | reverse complement strand
GCTGCTAGTACCTATCTACCACAGCGCGTACGACCCCAACCGTGGTGTTGCTGCCGCAAGGATTTGGGTTGATGGAGAACCTGAAAACCCAAACGCATGGGGCGGTTTAGCCGTTCAACTCGAGCGGCTGAACAAATTTGAAGACGCAGCCGAGGCGCACGCTTTGCGCCTGAATCTGGATCGGGACAATGTTGAATCGTTGCGCGCGCTCGCTTCGTTTCACATCCAACGGCGGCAATTCACAGAGGCGTTACCCTATCTGGAACGGTTGGAACAGGTGGATGTTCAGGATCCGCGCGTCATCGTTTGGCGGGCACGTTATCTGGAAGGAATGGGAAAAGGGCCAGAAGCCAGAGCAATGCTTGACCGACTGCTGGCTGTTGCTCCGGGTATTGTGGAAGCCATCAAAGAGCGGGCTATCATGCTGCTGGCCGATCATGAATCCGCGCAAGCCGCTAGCCTGTTGGAATCCATATTAGACAGGCAGCGATTTGATCCAGAATTATCGACCTTGCTCGAGAGGGCGCAACGACTCAGCAACAACCCGGCCGGGGCCATGGCGACCCGGGCTATTCACGATGCCGCGGTAGCAGACCAGCGTACCTTGGCGCAACTTTCCCGCAAAATGGTGGCGGAACCACGTGTGGCACGCTGGCGGGCAGAACGCGCCGAGATCCTATTCAGGCAGAATGTACCTACTGAAGCAATACGTTGGGCTTCCAGTGCTTTGCTGATGGAACCAGAAAACGCTCTTGCTCGCGATTTATTAGCAAAGCATTCTCCCGAAACATTGGAGGCAATGGCCCGGGGCACTCGGTAAGTAAAATTACGCCGCTACATCTTCCGTGTGGTATCCGCCTTTCAGGGGACTTTTCACATGTTCGGATGGCCGCTTCGCGGGGAACACACCGCTTTCAGTTCCATAAATTTCTTCAACAATGTAGAACATGCTCGGGTCATGAAGATGAATCAATGCTTCTGCCGCATGCTGGTCACGCCTCGGGATCACGGTCTGGATAACCTCGACAGACCCCTCAAGCCCAACTGCTTGCCACGATGTCACGCCAAAGCCACGGGCACGCAAGGCTTTTATCAGTGGCGATGCGTTGCGGCGAGAAAATAACCGCAGGCCGGTTTTGCCCAAAGCCATTTGCCTTTCCAGTGTAACTCCCAAGTAGTTGCCCAATGTGAATCCCGCTGCGAATGCCAGCATGCACCATGGGTTATCGAGGTTGCGCATCACATGACTGATGGCGAACAACCAGATGCTGATTTCGATAAAACCGAGAATCGCCGCAAGCCCCCGTTTTCCCCGGGAGATGAAAATCACCCGGATCGTGCTGGTGGTAACAACCACAGCCTCGGCAAGGAAGATGACAACAGGCAGAACCCAGGCCCCATCCATATGGATAACTCCAGATGGACCGGGTCACTCCCGGTCCTGAAGCGGGCTAATACCCCAATCGTGTTCCTCGTCGCAAGGGGTTGCTGTAAATTCAAGCATTGAAAGAACTTCGATGCGATCTGTGCGGAATTCAAGCCACCCGCTTGCGGTCTCTCTGCACAATCACGTGGGCGGTTGGCACCACCACCAGCACCATGCCCAGCATGGCCAGCGCGTTGACTGGCTTCTGGAAAAATATCCAGTCGATCGCCACGGCAAATAGAACCTGACTTAACCCCACCACCGCCACCCGCGATGCTTTGCCAGTGGTAAACGCCCGCGTCAGACACAACTGCCCAGCAGTTGCCGTGAGCCCAACTCCCGCCAACAACCATGGCACCGAACCTGCCGTTACCGAGGTCTCGAGATGTTCGCGTGGAAAGAGCAGCATGGCCACCAAGGCAAAGAGGATGCCAACCCCCGAGAAGTGGGCCACCACGGCACGTGTGTCGATATGCCCCAAGCGATTAAGCCCCAGCATGGCCAATGCAGTGGACCATGCTGCCATGAAAGCAGCGAGCAGTGGCAACCAGTCGATCGCAAGATCGCCCCTGCTCCACGGTTGTTTGATCAGCGCCACTCCCACCACTCCGAGAATGGAAGCCATCCAAACGTCGATTCCAGGGCGCTCCCCCAGCATGGGCCAGGAGAGCACGGCCAACCAAACAGGAAAGGTGTTTGTTATTGTCAGGACTTCCGCCAAGGGCAAATGAGTTAAGGCATAAAAGGTGCAAACCAGACTCACAGAACCAGAGAGACTGCGCACCCAAAGCATGCCCGGCCGCCAGAATACCAGCCGCCCTCCCCCCAACCATGCCAGCAAAATGGCGAGAGCAAAAGCAACTCCACTGCGCGCCAAGGCAACGATCTGCCAGTCAACCTGATCCCCCAGAACATGGGCAAAGGCCGCCATAATACTAAAGACAAAGCTGCCCAGAAGCATCCAAAGGCCTGCTGCCAAGGCGGTACCAGATTGCGAAGCGGTTGGTGGTGGCATGATGTTGCAAAGATAGAGATGTCGGCCTGCATGGTCTTGTAAATCATGTTCATCACATCCGGCAGAAACCTAAAACATTGCCACACTTCCACGCATATGCGCGATTTCAAGCTGATTGTCTCGGCACGGAACTCATTTTCGGGGCATCATTTTGTACTCGGAAAACTGTGGGTGGTTCCTGCAAGGATTGGCGGGGAGTAGCATCATGTGGTTATTAGGCAATGGGTTAGCATTTCTGGCATTGGCCCAACCTCCCCAGGAACTACCAAAAATACCCCCTCTATCAACACTAGAGGCAGAAGTAGCCAACGGACTGGAACCAAGAGTTGTCACTCTTGACGAATGTCTGGCGATGTCGATGGAACACCAACCGCGCATCCAAGCGGCCATGGCCAGTTTGCGTGCTGCGCGCGCTGCCCATTCAGGCATTCACAGCCTTCGCGGGCTCGCCAAATTATCGCCAGACCTTGGTATCCGCAAATCTCAATCCGACCATGGCCTTGCCGTGGCCAACGCGGTGTTGAGGCAAGAAACAGAAGACACTCGCTACGCGGTAAGGCGAGCTTACTTCACTGTTATTTATGCGGAAGCCCAAGCGGAACGGCTGAGGCGCCTTGCAGAGATTCTGGAAAAGAGCAACAAAAAAACATCTCCCAACGTCTGGCTCGATGACACTTTCGGGATCAGCAGCAGACTGCGCATGACACTGACCAAAACGCGCAGCAATCTGGCCATTGCGGAAGTGGGAAGGCTCAAAGCCAGATACTTGCTTCTTGAGGAAATGGGCGGAAAACGCGCCATCGGATTCTTGCCGGAACCTGCCGAAAAGACACTCCCCAAACCGATCATCAACATCACGCTGGATGAACTCGAATCCCTGATGGGTGAACACCGGGGCGAACGTATCTTGGCGCGCGAAGGGGCTGCCATCGCCAACCTTGAAGCTGAAGCCCAAAGAAGATCGCTTCCGTTCAAATTTATCAGCAATTCGTTCGCCTCATTCTCCAGCAACAATGCCACACCTGTGCCAACCCCCGAACGTGGCGGCGAATACCGGCCTGGTGCCATCAATTTAGAAATGCCACCCAATTTCGGCGGTACCAAGCGATACCGGGTAGAACGCGCCGAAGCCCTTGCTGATCGGGCCGAACTAACCGATCAGACCACCACCAACCTGACAAACCTTGAGGCCCGGGTAGCCTTCTTGACCCTTCGGGAAATCGAACGCCGCATCCTTGCAGATAAAGCTTCCATTGCCGAGGTCCGCATGATTTTCATGCGCGCTTCGCAAAGCTCGCTATCCACGCAAGACGGCATGGTACTGGGACAGGCCGTAGAAATACTCGTCGATTACGAAGAATTGCGCCTGAAACATGTTTTGATAGCATCCGAACTGATGCGGGAAACGTGCGGCGCGTTGGAAATACCATTTGAACCAAGGCAGCCCGATCCTAGCATCCCTGCCCGATAGTCGAATTGAAAACCTTGCTGCCCAAACCAAGCTCATTGATAGACCACAGCCATGGGCGGCATTACCGCCCCGGACCACGCTGAAAGAGCTCAACCAAGCCCGGGTGCAATGCCGCATTGCTCGCGACGGCATCGGGTTGAAAGTGGTTATACCGGCCACGGCTTTCAAGAATGTTATTGATGGAACCACCGGCCTCGCGCACGATCACCGTGCCCGCCGCCACATCCCAAGCATGGCTGTCGAAAGCGTAAAAGACATCGGCACGGCCACAGGCCACATACGCCAGATGCAATGCCGTGGACCCTGTGCGCCGCAAGGCACGCGCTGCAATTGAAAAATGTTTCCACCACTCGAAAAGAAAGTCGCGGCCCTTGCAGTCGTAAGGGAAACCGGTGGTCACCATGGCACGATCTAGCCTGTCGGTGGGTGTCACGCGAATGCGCCTGCCATTGAGAAACGCACCCTGACCGGAAGCGGCACTGAACATTTCATCGCGTACAGGATCGTAAATTACTCCAACCACCAACTCACCGGCGACCTGCAAGCCGATGCTCACGCAGTAAAACGGAAAATCGTGGGCGTAATTGCTGGTTCCATCAACCGGATCAATGATCCAAGTTGGCGGCGCCGCGGCGCCTGGGTCTTTCTCCTCCGGTCCCCCTTCTTCACCCATGAAGGCGTGGCCGGGAAATCGTGATGACAGAAACTCAACGATGGTGCGCTGCGACTCCAGATCGGCATCTGTGACCAGATCGTTGGGGCCTTTCTCGCGGATGGAGAAACGGGATCGCCAGCGCATCAGCACAGCACCCGCCAGCTTGCCTGCTTCAATACCAGCTTCAAGCCACGCGCGCGGAACTCTCGATTCGGTTGCGTCCATGCTGACAAATCCTTCCGTTTCAATTATTTTTGGCCCAAGGCATACAGGCCTGTCCGCGTCCGTACCAGCAGCAGATTGCCAGCCACTGCAGGCGATGCCATGCAACCATCGGGCAACTGGCCACCGCCAATAACTTGATATTTGCGCTCGGCCGCCAGAACATAGCCTTTACCCTGATCATCGAAAAGGTAGATGCCGGATTTTGCCAGAATGGGCGAAGCATGGAACTTGTTTCCCAAGCGTTCCTGCCACACTGTCACACCGGTGGCGGCCTCCAAACACGAGGCAAAACCTTTCTCACTGGCAGTGAACAACAGGTCTGCCTTGGTTATGATTGAATTGTACTGAGTGGCGCCACGTGCAGTCTTCCAAGCCACCGCGCTGTCATCGAGTTTACCGGTGCGGCCAAGGCGCACCGCGCCCAGACTCCAACCGCCATCACCTGAGGCCAGATAAACCAATCCACCGGAAGACTGCGGAATTGAAGACGCGTTCATGCCACCGTGCTTGACACGCCAGATTTCCTTGCCCGAGGAGGGATCGTAGGAAATGGTTGAACCTGCCGATGGGCAAACGAGCTGGGGCTTACCGTCCACTTCCAGCAAGGCCGGGGTGGCATAGGCCTTTTTCATATCCCCATTATCGGTGCCGTAATCGATACCACGGTCGGCCTTCCAAGCCGTTTTGCCAGTGGCAATGTCGAGTGCCGCAACGTACTGAACATCAAACCCGTCGTAAATCAGAAACAACCGGTCATTCCACAGCAGGGGCGATGAACCGGGGCCCCGGTGATGGTTGCACGGCAGATCGGTGCGTTGCCAGATCACCTTGCCGGAATCTGCATCAACGCACGCGGTCAGGGCTGAGCCAAAATGAACATAGATCTTACCGTCGCGGGCGGTAGGGGTGCATGAAGCGTAGCTGTTGTAGGGAATGCAAAATTGAGGTTCAGCTACTTCACGCAGCAGAAAATCGCCGGCAATTTTTCCGGTCTTCAGGTCCACCCTCACCAAACTCAGCTTCTTCCCATCGGCAGTGGCGTTGGTCAGCCACGCGTGCCCTTGATGAACAATGGGCGAAGACCATGCCTTTCCGGGAACAGGCAGGTGCCACACCACGTTGGAGTCTTTGCTCCACGACGTGACAAGGGTCGATGCCGTGGCGTCGCCTTTGCCTCCGGGGCCACGGTACTGGCTCCATTCCTGAGCAGGCGCAAGGGTGCCAAGGGCAGCAATCAACAAGGTCATGTTCATGGTGGTTGAATCCACAATGGCGGGGTGGGTACTTCGAATCTATTGTCTCGATCCTGAGCGCCGAGGCTAGCCCCATCCACAAATCATCGGACAAAGCATCCCAAAACCACTCCTTCGCAAAGATTCCGCTCCCTGAATCGTGCCCGAAGTACCGAAAGCGCATATTCTAAATGTCATGGGCATATCTGATTCTTTTCCCAAATTAGCATCGTGCGGGCCCGATGGGGTTCCCGCCCTTGTGGACGCGCTTATTGCCGAGGCAAGGCGCCGTCGTGCCAGCGACCTGCATCTGGAACCGGGGAAAAACTGCGTACTGGCTCGCCTAAGGGTAGACGGCGTTCTCGAACAGCTTGCCGAGTTGCCATTGGCCCTAGCCCCTAACCTCGCTGCCCGGTGCAAAATCCTTGCTGGTTTGCTCACCTATCGGCTCGATATTCCGCAGGAAGGTGGCTTTCACGACACGATCGGCGAAGGCCGCATCAGCACATTCCCTGTCGTTTATGGTGAAAAAGTTGTTTTTCGCTTTTTCCAGTCCGAACGCCTGGACGATCTGGCCAACCTTGGTTTTGATACCGCCATCGTTGGCGGGCTGATGCAGGCGCTCGATCTGCGCGATGGCATGCTGCTGGTGACCGGACCTTCCGGCAGCGGCAAGACCACCACCATTTACACCTGCCTGCAACGGCTGGCGGCGGCAGGCAGGCAGGTCTGCACGCTGGAAGACCCGGTGGAACGGGAAATCGCAGGGATCACACAATCGAGCATTCGCCCGGCTGCCGGTTTCGATTTCGCCTGTGGTTTGCGGAGTTTGCTCAGGCAAGATCCCGACGTGATCATGATTGGCGAAATACGCGATCGTGAAACGGCAGAATCAGCCTTGCGCGCCGGCCTTACCGGCCACATGGTGATTGCCACCATCCATGCATCGTCAGCAAGCGGTGCGGCGTCGCGATTGCTCGACATGGGGCTGGAGCCGTATTTGCTGACAGGTTCCCTGCGGGCAGTACTGCATCAACGTTTGGTTAGGCGCACGACTCAGGCAGATGAACAGTACGGTCGTTTTCCGCTGGCGGAACTTTTGATCCCAGGCAAGCGATTCCGGCAAGCCATGCTGGCACGCGCCGATACCGATGCGCTGGAAGGCGCCGCCGTGGCCGATGGTCTAGTTTCCTTAGCCGAAGCGGCGCGACTGGCGGTAACCACCGGAAAAACAACATTAGAAGAGGTGGTGCGCGCACTGGGAGCGGAAATAGCAGGAAAAATGGAAGCAGTACGTGACATGGCTGGTCCCGGGAAATAAGCTGACTGAGTCAAATCTCAAGGTATGCACGCATGAACGCCGAAACGTTAGCAGCTCTTAGTGATGAGCTGGCCGCGCTCTCCCGCGCCGGCTTGCCGCTCGACCGCGGTTTAGCCGCACTCTCCACAGAATTAGGTGGCGATGCCGTTGGCCGTGCCTGCCGGGAATTATCACGCCAACTGGCCGCGGGGCGACCGATCGATGAAGCCATGACATTGGCGCTGAAAGGTGCCCCACCTCATGTGGCTGCCTTGGTGCGCTCTGGCGTGATCAGCGGCAAGCTCGCCGAAAGCCTTACCCGGCTTGGTGAGCATTCCCGTTTGAGGTTGCGGTTATCGGGTCTCATCTTAGACGCGCTATTCTACCCCGGCTTGGTGCTCGCCTTCGGCTTATGCATTTTTGCATTCTTGGGCACATTCGTCATTCCACGGTTCATTTCGATATTTGCCGACTTTGGTATGAGATTGCCATGGATGACTCAGGTGCTGTTTACCATCAATGAATATGCGGTCATGGTTTACCTTGTGGTACCCGCATCGCTGGTGGGCACACTATTGCTACTTCGCTGGACTCTGCTCTGTTTTCCCGCTGGCCGCAAGATCTGGTGGCGTTTCACGGGTGCCATTCCAATTTGGGGAAACATGCAACGCCAGATCCATATGTCTCTCTTTTACGACCTTTTGGGATTACTGATTATCGCGGAGGTTCCTCTGCACGAGGCAATGCGACTCTCAGGAAGCGCATCCCCAGACCCACTGCTTACCGATGCCGCGAACGCCGCAGCAGCAGACATTGAGGCCGGCAAACCGCTGGAACCATCTCTTTTGGAACACCATCTGGGCACCCCATGGGCGGCATGGATTGCCGGGGTGGGTGCCAGTCAGGGCAAGCTAGCCCCTCAACTTGAATTGCTACGGGAAACTGCGCAGCGTCAGGCGGAATGGCGCGCCCGTTGGCTTCACGCCGTATTGCCTTCTGTGCTTCTGGTGTTCATTGGCGCGGGATTCATTGGTTTGTTTCTGTTATCGCTGTTCATGCCCATGTTCCAACTACTGAATGGGCTTTCATCATGAAAGGCCTATTACCCAGCTTTGTCACGTACTTTTGCGCTGGATTCATGCTCGCGATTCCGTTGGCACTAGCGATGGTGTTTATCAACCCAGTGTTTGGACTGCTTCTTGTGGGAGTTTACTACAGTTGGTGTTTCTTCCTGTGGGATCACCTGCGCTTGTTGCGCCAACGCGAACTTGGTTCCGCCCTAAGATTGGCACTGGCCAGCGGTCTGCCGATCGACCGCGTGCTCGCTCCGGAAAGACCTACCAGAACAGTCTGGTCGTGGTGCGAACGCGCCATCCAGTGGGTGGTGCCGTTTCCTTTTTTTCGCCCCATTTGGGACATGCGTTACGGATATTTGGCATTGCGCAAGCGGGCAGCAAACCTTTATCTGGCAGGCCAAGGCGAAGAAGCTTTGGCTCTGCCAGGATTGCTTTGCCGCGATGATCTATTCGATATCCGTGTCGGGCAGGCATCTCCCGATCGTTCCGATTTGAATGAACGAGACGATCTGGATCTGGTCCCCCGGCTCATGACTTTGGTGCCAGGTCTGTTCTACCCTCTGTTGGTTCTGATTCTTGTTGTGGTCATCACCCTGTATTGGTCTATTTTTCAAGCCCCTAAAATCGCCCGCATCTTTTTTGAATTCAATGTGCCGCTACCGGCTCTCACACAATGGGTGCTCGCTTGGGCTAATTCCGTATTGGCTGGAATCCTGCCCATTTTGCTTGTTATGGGAACTATCTTGCTGGCAGCCTACTACGAGTCTCCATTGCGTTGGTGGTTGCCCGGCCTGAAAGGAATTTTTGGCACGCATGGCCGTGGCTTGATTTTGTCGGCACTGGGCCATCTGGTTAACCAGGCCATGCCACTCGATAAAGCGATCGCATGGCTACTAACAGCCAAGGCGGCCGATGGCACCGGCACCCGTAGGCTCAAGCGATTGGCACGATTTCTGGATTCTGGCATGGATACTTCAAAGGCTCTTTATCAATCGGGCTTGGTACGACAATCTGAAGCCGCATGGCTGGCGACAACACCAGCGAGTGGTCGTTTCGGTTCCGCCTTGGCTGAGCTGGGTCAAAGTTTGCAAGCACTAGCCCTCAGGCGGCTTGAACGGCGCTCCATTATTATTACGACATTGGGGACCGTGGTGGTTGGCCTCGTTGTGGCAACAACAGTGCTGGCCATTTTCACACCTCTTATTGAACTGATCACTTGGTTAACCCCATGAAGCGAACATCGAGACCCGGCTTTTCTTTGGTTGAATGCCTCATGGTGCTGGGTGTGGTTACCGCCATGCTGGGCATGATTGGCTCGCTGGCCGCATGGTCTCTGCGGGAAAGCCGCGACGTGACACTGCGTCTGGCGGCACTAGAAGCCTTGGCCAATCTGATGGAAGAAGCGCGCATCACAGCTTATGCCAAGCTCGACAAGACTTGGGCTGAATCCCGCACACTTCCCAGCCCGCTTCTAACCCAGATTCCGGGTTCAAAGCTTCAAGTACAGGTCATTACAGAACCGGGTGCATTCGCACTGAAGCGAGTTATCGCATCGATTGAAATGCGTACTGCCAACTCAGCAACTCCCCACAACCTTACTCTCGCTACTCTGGTGGCCGAACCCGCGGAGGCCAAACCATGAAAAAACGACACGGGTTCACCCTGATCGAAACAATGGTTGTCATGGCCATATTGACAATTCTGCTGTCGCTTGGCATTGCCTTGGTTGCCGGATTGATGCGTTTGGAACGTATGACTGCGCGCTCAATGGCGGCGCATGTTGCAATGTCGCGCTTGATCGATCAGTGGCGCGACGACGTTCATGCCGCAACTGAAGTTCTGGAACGGCACGAAACCCACCGCTCTAGCCCAGCATGTTTGATTCTGAAAATTGGTTCTTCTGTTACCGTTTACACCGTTGTTTCAGGGCGGATCGAACGCGCAACCAATGGACCGGGTCCCCGCAACGAACGATATGC
>Ga0209598_10004385_pt1 | contig 10380 bp, 5 predicted proteins | sample M_140807_EF_Meta_FD_187317 | JGI IMG/M metagenome (GOLD analysis project Ga0209598, IMG submission 187317) | Freshwater microbial communities from Lake Montjoie, Canada to study carbon cycling - M_140807_EF_MetaG (SPAdes) (version 2) | ecosystem: Environmental > Aquatic > Freshwater > Lake... | reverse complement strand
CTTACCACTACTGTCATAACCGCAATCTCAACAACTTCAGCTACTTCAGGAGGAAATATTACTGCTGACGGTGGAGCTACCATAACTACTAGAGGCGTTGTTTGGTCAACAACGACCAACCCAACTATTACCCTGTCTACAAAAACATCAAATGGCAACGGAACTGGTTCTTTTTCTTCCTTTTTAATCAACCTAACACCTAAAACCACCTATTACGTTCGTGCTTATGCTACAAATAGCGCTGGAACAGGCTATGGAAATGAAATAACCTTTACAACCTTAGATTCTACTAATGTGATGGGAATTCCTTGCCCTGGTACACCAACAGTAAAAGATATTGACGGGAATACTTATAATACAGTTCAGATCGGTACTCAATGTTGGACAAAAGAGAATTTACGCGTAACCAAATATAGGGATGGAAACCAAATACCTTTAGTGACAGTTCAGTCTGTCTGGAGTGATTTAACTACAGATGCAAGAAGTTGGTATAATAATGATAGTACGAATTATGAAAATCCTCATGGAAAACTTTATAACTGGTATGCCACATCAGATTTAAGAGGAATTTGTCCCTCAGGTTGGCATGTACCATCTGAACAAGAATGGACTTTTTTATGCCAGTTTCTTGATTCAAGTACATATTATACTTGGGGATCACAAAGTTTTATTGCAGGTGGAAAATTAAAAACAACTGGTACTGAGTATTGGAATAGTCCTAACCAAGGAGCTACTAACTTTAGTGGTTTTTCGGCTTTACCTTCTGGTGCTCGCTCATCTAATTCAATAGGCAACGGATTTTATTCCTTTAAAGATGGTGCATATTTTTGGAGTAGTTCACAATACCAAAGTAATGATGCTTTTCATATCTACTTAAGCAAAACAAATTCTTGGTTTTATACTAACATTTCCTTTAAGACTTCGGGATTCTCAATTAGGTGCATTAAAGATACAAGTTCAGTTACTTTTTCAATACCAACACTAACAACAGCGTCCGCCTCTGCCTTGACCACTAGTACATCAACTTCAGGAGGAAATATCACATCTGACGGTGGTTCATCTATAACTACTCGTGGTGTAGTTTGGTCGACTACACCCAATCCAACGATTTCCCTTTCCACCAAAACTATAGATGGTATAGGAACAGGAACTTTTACTTCGGCACTTTCTGGTTTAACACCCAAAACCACCTATTTCGTTCGCGCTTATGCTACAAATAGTGCAGGAACAGGTTATGGGAATGAAATATCTTTTACAACAGCAGAAGCAGTGATGAATATTCCCTGTCCTGGAACACCCACCCTGAAGGATATTGATGGAAATACTTACAACACGGTTCAGATAGGAACACAATGTTGGACAAAAGAGAATTTAAGGGTTACAAAGTATAGAGATGGTTCAGTTATCCCTTTGGATGAGTCGGGGGGGACAAATGGAGATGAAAATGGAGAAAAGTGGAGTATTCAGTATGAAGGTGCAAGAACAGTTCTTGGTCATAGTGCTTCAAATTTGGCAACATACGGGTATTTATATAATTGGTATGCTATTAAAAATCAAAAAGGAATTTGTCCAGATGGATGGCACCCACCAAATAATAGGGAATGGAATATTCTAAATGAATTTTTAGGAGGTGAGTTTATTTCTGGCAATAAATTGAAAGATACTATTTGGAAGAATATTGACCCTAATAATGTATCAACTAACGAAAGTGGTTTTTCTGCATTACCAGGGGGTTGGAGAACAAGTACTGGCTTATTTCCAAGTTTAAATAATGGACCAACCAGAGAGGCAATTTTTTGGAGTTTATCAGATACAATTGATTTTTATGAATTTGCTTGGTATAGAAAGTTAGTACCAACTAATATAGGTAATAGATTCATATCTGATAAACAAAGTAAGTTTGCTGGATTTTCTGTTCGTTGCCTTAAAGACACACTTTCAATTGTTTCTATACCCTCCCTTACCACTACTTCTATAACAGCAATTACCACCACATCAGCCACTTCAGGAGGAAATATAACATCTGAAGGTGGTGCTTCCATAACAGCCAGAGGAGTAGTTTGGTCAACAAGTACCAATCCAACAATAACTCTAACTACCAAAACATCGAATGGTACCGGAACTGTTTCTTTTACCTCAAATTTTACCAACCTAACACTCAAAACCACCTATTACGTTCGTGCTTATGCTACCAATAGTGCTGGAACTGGATATGGTAATGAAATATCATTTACCACATCTGATTCAACTATTGTGATGGGAATTCCTTGCCCTGGGACACCAATGGTAAAGGATATTGATGGAAATACATACAACACGGTGCAGATAGGGACTCAATGTTGGACAAAAGAGAATATACGAGTAACCAAATATAGAGATGGTTCCATTATTCCTTTGGATGAGTCGGGGGGAATAGTAGGGAATGGTTCGCAAACTTGGTATCCCAATACAACTGGAGCAAGAACAGTGTATGGCCATAGTGCATCTAATCTTATAATTTATGGATATTTGTATAATTGGTTTGCAGTTTCTGATCAAAGAGGACTTTGTCCAAGTGGTTGGCATGTGCCCAGCAGTTCTGAGTGGACAACTTTAACAGACTATTTGGGAGGTGAAGGAATAGCTGGTGGTAAGCTAAAATCATCAGGGATTACGTTATGGGATATTCCTAATACAAGTGCAACCAATGAAACTGGATTTTCTGCTATTCCAGGAGGGTCTCGTAATTTTGATGGCAGATTTTACGATATTGGACTTAGCTCTACTTTTTGGAGTGTAACTGAAGTGTTTCCTTTATTTCCAGGTTTTTTTTGGATTAAAGTTAATGATAATACAATATATAGGAAGGTTAATAGTAGATGGTTTGGAACCTCCGTCCGATGCCTAAAGGATTGACTTTTTAAATACATATTCCTGTAAAATAGGGTTCTTCGTCAATTTTGGTGAAATTTCATATTTGGGTACTAATAAAAAAAATACAAATGATCAAGAACCGGGACTAATATTAACAGGAAACTTCATTTAAAAGGGTGTGATTGACAAGAATGTGAGTTCAAAATAAATGTAATCACCAAAAGTGACGAAGATCCAATTTCTGCTGGATTTTACACCATTTTGGGCTTAGTCTTTATTTGATGGTTATTTGATTTTAAAGGAACAATGATAAAAAAATGAACGAATCCGAAATAAGAACGTTTTACAATTAAAAACTTACAACTATTATACATTTGTGCTAGCTGACATTTTAGTTTTTTAAAATGTTTCACTGCGCCAAGCGTTTGAAGGTTATGCCCAATTTAAGACGACACAAAAAAATCAGAATGACAATTAGAAAACTATACATTATTGGAAATGGTTTTGACATTCAACACGGTTTAAAATCACGCTTTGCGGATTTTAAAGAATACCTTGACAATAAGGCCGGAAACTTAGCAGAAAAACTTGAAGAATATTTTGAAGGTGATGCTCTTTGGTCAGACTTTGAAGAAACCTTAGCATACTTGGATACCGAACAAATAATTGAAGAGTGTATGGATTATTTGCAATCATATGGTGCGGAAGATTGGAGTGAGGCATATCATCACGACTATCAATATGAAGTTCAACAAAGAATTGATTTAATTACCAGAACATTAACTCAGCGATTCACTGAGTGGATATTTCAACTAAGGCTTCCAAACAACGCTAATGAAAATATGGTCTCGGTTGATAAGGATGCTACATTCATTAATTTCAATTATACTGATACATTAGAACGATTATACAAAGTTCCTCCAGGCCAAATATTGTATATACATAATAAAGCTGTTGACATAAGCTCAACTTTAATTCTAGGACATAGTCGCAATCCTAAAAATACAAAAACCCTTGAAGAATTATATAACGATGAAGACACAGATGTGAGAGTTGCAGAAGGTAATCGGATTTTAGACGACTACTTTGTTAAAACATACAAATCTACTGAGTCAATTATCAAAGAATGCAATAATTTTTTCAATAAGTTAAAAGAAGTAGAAATAATTTATGTCTATGGACATTCTCTTTCAATCGTTGACCGTCCTTATTTTGAAGAAATCATTAAACGTATTGACAAGGAGAAAACACTTTGGAAAGTTAGTTTTAACACTAATAAGAGTTTGATTGACTTTCAGGCATTTTTTCAAGGATTAGGTATTAATTCAGAATTAGTTGAATTTGACAGAATATATAATTTTGACAAGAAACAATTGAAGTTATTTAGCAATGATAACAATAATGAATAGAAAAACTGGGCATATCAGTTAGAGTTTCTTGACCACCGCATGCCAAGCCATGAAACTCCAGCTGAACGAGAACAGCCAATGAGAGTTGAAGCCCTGCTAAAGGATGACAGATACCCTAAGCAGTATTGGGAATTGTACTGGCGATAAAATATAAAAACTCTCAGAGTTGCTCCTAGTAATTTTCAGAAATTATATAAAACATGTGTTCGGTCAGATGAATACTTTTTTTTCATCAACTGACGTTTTAGGGCTTTGTGAATGTGTGGACTTCGAAGAACAAAAAACTGTCAAAACAAGACACAAATAATTGATGAGAGGTAGAATATTCATTCAATTAACCACATGCCACCCATCATTGAGTCAAACGTCTTTTACAGGCTTGGTTTTTCTCTTTTAATCGGTTGAATCTCATCAATGCTGTTTGGTAGTCCTTTTTGTATATATTCAGTGTGTTGGATTATTTGAATCATTTCAATTCCTTTCTTCCATTTAATTTCAGTTGAAATTATTATTGAAAGTAATACGGATTTTCTTACTTCATCTTCTTCTTTTTCTTCTTCTTGTCTGTTTTCTTCTATTATTTCTTGAGATGTGCTATTTAAATCGATGACACTTATATAAAGTTCTATAGAGTCGCTAATCTTATTGAGTGAGTATTTTGAAATAATTTCTGGAGAAATTTCTTTAGTCGTAATTTGTGGTAAATCTTTACGACTTAGAATGAAGAATGATGAGTTGACTTGTCTTGAGTCTTCAAATTGCACTATAATGATGTTTTTATACTTCCCTTTTTGTAAGCCCTGAATTTTCAAATCACCAATAAAATAATCTAGGTTTACACCAAAGCAAACTATTATAAATTGCTCGTCTATGTTAAGGCTGTCAATTGCATTAAATATGTCTTTCGGTTTTAACAAATAAGACTTTGATTTCTTAAAAAGAAAGGTTGATGAAACACCTTCTTTTATGTTTTTTGAAAGGAAAGTTGCTAAGAATGAATCATAGTCTATGTGGTGAACCTCAGGATTTTCAGAAAAAGCATCTTTACTATGCAACATTCTTTGTCCATTAACATACCATTTGTCACTTTCGTCATCAATGTTATTAGCATTACTTAACAAACTTAATTCAGTCAATGTATTCTCAATTATATATTTTGTTGAGTTTTCTAATACCTTGATTTTATCAGGTTGGAGCGGGATTGATAGTGCGTTATTATGATATTCATCTAAAAGTTGGATCTTAAAATTATCAATGAAATCAATGGGGAATACTTTGTTTTTTTCAATACACCAATCCTTAGTAATGTGAGAAAGATTTAATTCTCTATGTAAATTTGAATTGTCAAGATGCTCTTGGATTAATTCTTTAAAGAAGTCCAAACCGTCTATCCATTCCTTAATTTCTCCCTGTGTTTTTGGAATTGGAGGATAGTCGAGCGGTTTCATTGTTACTAAATATGGATTGATAGAGTATTGTCTTAAAAATAAAAGTGCCATATAAGATGAAATCCATTTTTTTATTATGCTATCAGCATAAAGTCCGCTTTGTTTCGGAAAAGGATATATGTTAGAAATCCAAATATATTTTCTGTCATAGGGGTCTCGAATGGTAAAGTAAAAATTAAAAATTTCATACATTGACTCTGGCAGTAATTCAAACTTTGGTGGCTGACTATTCGTATAAGAAAAAATCCTTTTTATACTTCCATACATTTGCTTATAAAGAAGTAAGCCTCCTAGGGCATAGTGAAATTCTATAATTTTTTCTCTTTCTAAAATTCTTTTTTCGACTTCCCGTTTATTCCTTACTTGTAGATTTCCATGAGAATAATCAGAGTCATTGTGAATTTGCTGTAAGCTGAAAGTAAAATATTGATGTGCAGTTTCCCAATGATAAACTATCATATCTTCTTGTTCATATTGGGTGACAAGTAGAAGATTTTTCCACATCCAAGCATAAGTTTTTTCTGATATTTCGCTACTATGAAATTCACCAAGTAACCAAATACCGCCGGCTGTTCTATATTCAAGCGAATAATTTCTTTTTTCTTTTAAAATAGCGAGTTCTTCAATCGCCTTATGTACTATTTCATAATATAAATCTGGGTAAAAAACAGGTTCGTTTTTGCTCTTTTCTCTCTCCATTCGAAATGCTGTATAGAAGAATTCTGAAAGCGTTAAAGAAAGATTTCTTTGTTGCATTTTAATTGATAGTAATAGTAAATCAGATAATGCCTCAAAAAATCTAAATGTATCCTTTGATTTTAAATGCTTTTTTTTTAAATATTGAATGAATCTTGAAGGTGTGTAATAGATTAAGATTTTCCTTACAAAAAAGAAAAAAGCTATCATCAAAAAAACCGTATTAAGTGATACTAAAATTGATGAGGAATTATTAATAAGAAAGTTTAGGCCTTCAATCTTAACAAGAGGTTTTATATTCAAAGACCATAATACTATAAAGATAAGAGAGCTGTAAAGTAAGTATTTGAAAGCTTTACCTTCTAACTCTTTATCAAATAACTCTACTATGTTTTCGGATGAATACTTTTCATCAAGTCGAGCAATTACTTGTAAAAGCAGAGGATAAGCAACTCCCATGAGTGAAATAACTATGTTTATGTAAAAATCAATTTTTTCCATTTTCTTTTGTTTATTTCGGTTTTAACCTTGCAGGTTAGGTTTTGAAGCTAAAAGAAGTTGGCGATTTGGAACACTCAACTGTCTATATAGGTGTTAACGGTCTGTGGTCGAGCTAGTTGTTTTAATTGTGGGGTATATTTTTTTAAGATGCCACTTTATAAAAGTTATAGGATACCAGAGAGCCCGAAATAGTTTTGGCTTTGGATATATGACATTAATTTCATAATAATCACTTCCTTTAGTTATATCAGTTTTGAATAAGACGCAAAATGAACCACTTCCATATAGTTTTCCGAATGAAATGCAATTCTCGTTCAATACTTTTCCTGCAGCCTCAGTACCTGTAGTCCCTAATCCTGCTAGAATAAAAACTGGCACTTTAGATCTCGTCGTATATGTTTTTTGCAAAATTCCTGCATCAGAAGGATGACTGGCTCCTAAAACTAAATTGTGCCCTGAAATTGAAAGATTGTTAAATTCTTCTCTTAATTGAAAATTTATTGGATAGCATATATTTATTAGATCATGTGTTTTAGGACTAAATCCTATAGAAAAAATCGGGCTAAAATGTTCATTCCAATCTCTTAGTGTGTCAGCAATCCTAATGCCGTTATGCCTATTAATTTGACCTAATAAATTAAATATATCAGCAGCGCATAGTCCATCAGATTGTGACCATACTGGATCAATATTATGATAATGACGTTCTTCTAAGTTAGTTTTATCATGTGGATGAAGTTGAGGAAAACGACTAAGATATAGTTGGTTCTGAGTTAAGTGCCATTGATTATTTTTCTTATGTGCTCCTGATAATTGCGTAATGAAAATCAGGATGTCATTCTTTGATTTTTGGAACCCACCCAAAACCAATTTTTGGGGTTGTATAGATACTAACCATATTCTCAATTTTGTAAACAGGTAAAATATAAGTGGAATAAGAAATGAACTCAAAACCACATCACGCCATGAATCTTTAGGTATGCCAGTAAAAAAATCAATTATTTCTTGTATCATATTATTTGTTTGTTTTTAAATTGGGTATTAGAGAATACCGCATAATTATCCGCAGCTTTGCGATGGGACCCAATGCTTTAGATTAGACTAATAATCCAAGTCAGAAAAGTATTTCAAAGCCGAGACAACGCAACTAAAAAACAGCTTGCATTACTCACAACATTATCTTTATGATTGACATTTTTTAGCTCATAATCAATCTTTTCATTTTCATTATCCTTTGAAAATCTTAACATTTCCAATTTGTTTTTAGTGAATTGATTGATATCCTCCTGGGCGAGATTGAATTTAGCAAATGTGTTTAGAGTGATCATTCCTGATGACCTGTTTTCAGATACTTGAGCTTGATAGTCAAGTCGAAGCTTTAGCAGGGTATCATTATTCTCGAATTTTATAAGGATGTAGTCGTTTTCTTTAAACTTTATATACTCTTTTAAATTATCTGTATCTGCCAATATTCCACCTGAGACTATTATTATACTCTGAAGCTTGAAATAAATGGAGTCATTTTCAAGACCAAATTGACCATGTATTGTTGGCTTTCTAGCTTCTGAAGTTATAGGATTAGCAATATTAAATGTCTTGGTCAAAACAACCTGCTTTTTCGTGAATGGATCTAATTCATCTTTTGCCAATTTGCAGTTTTGGCTGATTAAATCTTGATTTGCAATTAAATAGAACATTGCTTTATGTAGGATGGTTAAATATTTCATTTCGAATTAATTGATTTAGTTTTAAGTTAGGTTTTAATTTCCAATGCGCAGTAGGTTATGTAATTCCGCCAAGTCGTCTTTAAAATTTGCGAAAGTCAGTGATCACTAATTTCCCTTATTGTTTGAAATTTGGCGCACAGCCTAAATTCTCATTATATGGCTGAATATAAGTCCAAAATGCTTTGCCAGCACTACTTAGGTAATTACTGGCATAACTTAAATTTGTATTTGAAGCAACTTGATAAATATATTCTGTACAACTGTAGGAATACTCTTTTTTGAAACAGACGATGGCAAAGTAAAGCGTTTTGTAGTCAGCTGTCATCCGGTAAAATGTCACTTTTGAAATAGCATCGCTGTTAATACTTGTATAAGTTGTGCCATAACCACCTTCTTTTTTTACTAACTTGATTATTTCATCGCAGGACTGGCCTTTAATACTAAATGAAATCGATACAAAAATTAAAAAAATTACATTTTTCATTTATTTGGATTTAGTAATAATTCAGTTTCTCACTTGTTAGAGATGTCTAATTATAGAGCATGATAATAATCTCTTATTTTTGTTGCCATCAGTTTTCGTCGTAAAATCAGGAAATCGTGGTAATCGTCAACGTTCATTTGTTGAATTTCTAATGGGACACCATTCATTTTTAGATTTGCTAAAAGTTGTTGTTCATTTGAAATACCACTAACAAGTTGATTTTTAGTTAGCATTTGGCTTTTTATAACCTCTAAATACTCCTTTGGCGGTTTATTTCCTACCTTAATGTTTATTTCAGATTGCATATAAACGTAATTGGCAATCTGATTGTATTTGCTCCTGTCTAAGCCATGCCTTTTCAAATAGTCCTTCGGAAATAAATGATGTATGTCTCCCCGCAATGATATCAAATCACTTACTAAAACGTCCGCTGATAAAAATCCCTTATCATTTGCCTTAACCTGTGATGCCAGAAATACATGGAAATACGGGCTGCTGGCAACCGAAGTATCCAGGCTTTGCGGAAGAGAGGCATTCCAAAATGCATCGGAGAGTTCTCCTTCTTCTTTCTCCTTTAAATATTCATCAAATGGTCTTTGCGATATTTGTTTGATATCAAAATCAAATAAACTTTCAGGTGAGCCTGAATAACGTCCTGTTAAAATTGAAAAAACAAACCAACGTCTCACATAATGTTCTATGCTTACAGCATTAATATTCAGTTCCTTTAATTTTAAATATAAAATATAGGCAAAATTGATTGCATTTTGTGAACGAATAAGTTTAGGTGAAATAAAACCTGCTGATTTTATTATCATCAAAAATCGCTTGAAATTCGTTTCGTTGATAAATTTAGTGACCCCGGCTTTTAAGGTTTCAAATGATTTTTCGGCTATTGTGGCTTCGAAAGTGCGTGTTTCGAAGTTTCTGCCAGACAATAAGCTAACAAGGTCAGATAGCCTGCCTCTGTTAAATTGAGTAGTGAAAGCAACCCGAATTAAGTCGTTATAATCGGGATCGTATAAATCCTCATTTTCAGTTCTGAGCCACTGCATTTTTTGAAAAAAATCTGTTTTTGCAAATTCCTCATCATGCTCTATTATATTTTTGAAAAATTCAGGGGCAATACAGAGATGACAAAAATAGTCAATGGCTTTTCGTAATTCGTTTCCTTTGTATTCTGTGTTGGAAGCAATTTTACTCATTGCAAAGTCTGCCTGACTTAGTACAACACCTTTCGAATTGATACGTATAAAAATTTC
>Ga0209598_10004383_pt1 | contig 10381 bp, 9 predicted proteins | sample M_140807_EF_Meta_FD_187317 | JGI IMG/M metagenome (GOLD analysis project Ga0209598, IMG submission 187317) | Freshwater microbial communities from Lake Montjoie, Canada to study carbon cycling - M_140807_EF_MetaG (SPAdes) (version 2) | ecosystem: Environmental > Aquatic > Freshwater > Lake... | reverse complement strand
GTATCTGGGTATAGTCGCATCATAATTTCAAAAGCAGCGCAAAGGTAAGCGAAGCGCGGTTAAACCTTTTACAAGATTTTCTGTTTTAATTGTAATTACGGATCTTCTAATGATCCTTACATTTGATCATAAATATTACCTAATGCGTTTATTTCTTGTAACCCTGTTTGCGGCCACCTGCCTCAACGCATGTAGCCAGCCATCTAATACAAATTCTAATATTAAAGCAAAACCCATGACCAATAATCCAAATACAAAACTTGAAACCATTTATTTAGGAGAAGGTTGCTTTTGGTGTACCGAAGCATTTTTTCAGCGCATTAATGGGGTTATTAGTGTAGAAAGTGGTTATGGAGGTGGTTTTGTAGAAAACCCAACATACGAGCAGGTTTGTGATAAAAATACCGGTCACGTAGAACTTGCAAAAGTTGTTTTTGATCCTGCTATTGTTAGTATCGACGAAATATTAGAAATATTTTGGAAAACACATGACCCTACTACACTAGACCAACAAGGAAACGATGTAGGCCCACAATATAAAAGTGTGATTTATTACGTTACAGAAACTCAAAAGCAAATAGCCGGGAAATACAAAGAAGCACTTGATAAAAGCGGCGCTTTTAGTGCACCTATTGTAACTACAATAGAGCCATTTAAAAACTATTATCCTGCCGAAAACTACCACCAAAATTATTACAACAATAATACCAATCAGGGCTATTGCCGTTTTGTAATTGCGCCTAAATTAGAGAAGTTTGAAAAAGTGTTTAAGGCAAAACTAAAGCACTAATTAGGAAGTTTTGTACGCCTTAGTTCTAGTAAATTAAGCGCATTGGGGCCAAAACCTTTTACACCAGGTTGAACCAAATGAATGGCCATATCATACCACATAGGAATGATGGGTGCTTCATTAATTACAAGCTGATCCATGGCTCTATACAAACCATACCTGACACTATCGCATGTTTCTAACAATGTTTTTTCGTAGAGCACATCAAATTCAGCATTTTTAAACCTTGTGTAATTGGGTGGTGCCGGATTTTTGCTATAAAACATAGCCATATAATTTTCGGCATCGGGGTAATCGGCAATCCAACTAGCTCTAAAAAATAGCGCTGCAGATTTTGCAGTTTGTTCCAGTAGTAAACTTTTTTGAATCACTTCTACTTGCACCGGAATGCCTACTTCTTCCATTTGCTTGGCAGCAAAAGATGCAATATCGGCGTAAATAGCCACCGTTAATAATTTAGTGGTTGTGAGTCCTTTTCCGCCCGGAAACCCAGCAGCAGCAAGGAGTTCACGTGCTTTTCCAGGATTATAATTATACCCTTTTACATAATCTACATTGTTAGACGGAAGGCCAGCAGGCACAAAGCCAGCCTGGGCCGGAATACCAATTGAATTACGCATATACATCATCAACTGTTTTTTGTTGATGGCATAATTCATGGCCTGACGCACCAATTTATTACTGGTTGCTGCCCCTTTTGTAATGGGATTGTTTGGATCCACTACAATTCCAAAATACTCGGTGTTTAAATATGGATGCTTGAGTAATTGAATTTTTCCTTCCCAATCTTTTCGGAGCGTTCCGTTTTTGGTTAAAATTTCATCTTTAAAAGAAGCATCTATATCATTTACAAAACTTAGTTTGCCTTGCCTAAATTGTAGAAACTCGGTGGCTTTGTTGTCAAAGAAATTAATTTTTACAGCATCTAGGTATGGTAACCTAAAACCAACCGAATCTACCTCCCAATAGTTTTTGTTTTTGTGAAGTATAAGCGCCTCTCCTTCGTCCCAAGACTTTAATACGAATGGGCCAGTTCCACATGGATGCCTTCTAAAATCCTTGCCATATTTCTCTACTACTTCTTTGGGTACTACACTACAATACTGCGTGCTTAAAATACCCATGATGGGATGAAACGGGCGCTGCAACCTTAGTTCAAATGTAGAGTCGTTTATCACCACAAAAGGCGTCACCGAATCTACCCGGTTGTTAAATATCCAAGCGCCACTACTAGCTACTGTTTTATCTATAATTCTACCCAGGCTATAGGCAACGTCTGCGGCAACTAATTTTCGTCCATTGCCACCTTGAAACGCTTCATCATTTGTAAAATAAACATTGGTACGCAGGTGAAAACGGTATGTTTTGCGGTCATCACTTACTTCCCAAGATTTAGCAAGTGATGGTACAATATTTAGGTTGCTATCAATTTCAACAAGGGTGTTATATATCTGATGCACCGCCCACATGATGGATTGGTTTTTTGCAAAAGCAGGATCAAGGGTAGCAATACCGGTTGCTTCGTTATAGCTAAATACGTTTTTTGAAGTAGCAGCCTTTTCATAACAAGCCGTAAACAAACAAATAACCAAACTCAATAAAACAAGGAGTTTAGGCGTTTTAACAGCATTATATAGGGCCTTCTGGTGCATCTTGGCACCGAATATCCTATTTTTAAGCGATCAATAAAGAGGTTCACGTAAAAAAATAGATAAAATAGTTCATGGGCAGCATTAGAAAACAAACCATCATTTCCAGTATTTTAGTATATGTTGGGTTTGCTATTGGCTTTGTCAACAACTATTTTTTTACACGAAACGGTTCTTTCTCCCCTGCACAATATGGACTTACGCGCATCTTTACAGATTTTGCACAAAACATGTTTGCTTTTGGATCTTTAGGAGTTGTTCCTATTATTTATAAATTTTACCCATATTACAAAGACAACTTAAAAGAAAAAGAAATTGACCTAATAACTTGGTCATTGTTTTTGTCCCTAATTGGATTTGTAGTGGTGTTAGTTTGCGGTTATTATTTTGAACCTTATTTTATTGGCAAGTACCAGGTTAAGTCCCCACTTATTATTGACTATTATTTTTGGATGTTCCCTTTTGCCATGGGGATGCTGTTTTTTTGTGTACTAGAAAGTTTTAGCTGGGCACTTAATTTATCGGTGGTATCTAATTTTTTAAAGGAAACAGGCCTCAGGCTTTTAACAGCTTTACTAATTGTACTCTTTTTATTTAAAGTCATCGATTTTAAAATATTTATTTACCTGTTTTCATTTCAATACATTATCCTATTTATCATTTTATTAGGCTACCTGATACAATCCGGCAAACTACATTTTCCTACAACCATTAGCCGTGTTACCAAAAAATTTTGGAAAAAAATGGTATCTATTCAGGTATTGGTTTTTGGAGGAGCGCTTATTGCAGCCCTTGCTGCAACTATCGATAGCTTTTTAATTGCAGGTATGTTAGGCCTCACCGAAGTTGGTATTTTTGTTTGGGCTCAATATGCTGCAGCGCTTATTCAGGTGCCGCAACGTAGCATTCAAGCAGTTTCTATTGGTGTCTTATCAAAAGCGTGGAAGGATAAAAATTTTCCTGAAATCAACCGCATTTATGCGCGCTCATGCATTAATTTATTAATCATGGCGCTCTTTATTTTTGGTAATATTTGGCTCAATGCCAAAGAAGGTATGATTGCTTTACACATTCAAAAAGCCTATTTAGATGGACTTAGTGTCATATTTGTTTTAGGCATGGTGCGTATTATTGATGCGGGCACAGGGCTTAATGCCATTGTAATTAATACCTCTACTTTTTGGCGTTTCGATTTTTATAGTGGCGTTGTATTATTAGCCCTTAGGCTTCCACTTACGTATTACCTAATAAAAAATTATGGCATTATTGGTTCTGCCTTTGCCGAACTGTTTGCCTATGGTACTTATAATTTTATTAGGTTCGAATTTTTAAGACGCAAATTTAACATGCAGCCTTTTACGCGTAAAACAGCATATACGCTTTTATTAGGTGCTACTGCATACGCCATTACTTATTTTGCTTTTGACGGCATTACTGGATGGACTGGTATATTTTTAAAAGGAGGTTTATTTTCGGCAATTATGATTAGCGGTGTTTTTTATTTAGACCTCACTCCAGATGCACAACAACTCTATCAAGGATGGAAACAAAAATGGCAACAAAAATAGTAACTTTGCAAAAATTATTTTAATGAAGGCAGGTATTTTAGGAGGTGGACAACTAGGTAGAATGCTCTTACAAGCAGCAGCAAATTATACCGTTGAAACTTTTGTTTTAGAAAACGATCCACACTGCCCTGCTGCCCATTTATGCCACCACTTTATTCTTGGCGACATCACTAGTTTTGATGACGTGTATGCTTTTGGTAAAAAAGTAGACGTATTAACCATCGAAATAGAAAATGTAAACATTGAAGCATTAGAAAAATTAGAACTTGAAGGCGTTACTGTTATTCCAAAACCTAGTGCCATTAAAATTATCAAAAACAAAATCAAGCAAAAAGGATTTTACCAAGTAAATGAAATCCCTACCTCCGATTTTGTGGTTACACATACCAAAGAAAGCTTACCACACCACCACGCATTTTTACCTGCTGTGCATAAATTAGGCGAAGGTGGTTATGATGGTAAAGGCGTTCAAATAATTAAGACTACGGATGATTTTGAAAAAGGCTTTGATGCACCATCGGTACTAGAAAAAATGGTAGCTATTGACAAAGAACTTGCCATGATTGTGGCTATTGCACAAGATGGTACTGCTACTTTATATCCACCTGCCGAAATGATTTTTGATCCTGTATTAAATTTACTCGACTACCAAATTAGCCCTGCCATTTTACCGGAAAAAGTTTCTTGGAAAGCAGAAGCCATTGCGTTAAAACTTGTAAAAGCTTTTAACAGCCCAGGACTATTTGCTGTCGAATTATTTGTGACCAAAGACGAAGAAGTTTTTGTTAACGAAACTGCTCCAAGGGTTCACAATAGCGGACACCATAGCATTGAAGCAAATTACTCTAGCCAGTATGATATGCTTTGGCGCATTATGCTTAATTATCCATTAGGGAATCCAGACGCTATTTTACCTTCTGCCATTGTAAACATTTTAGGTGCAGAAGGTCATACTGGCGAAGCCGTATACACCAACCTCAATGATGTGTTAAGCATGGACAATGTGTTTGTTCATTTGTATGGTAAAAAGCAAACAAAGCCTGGCCGTAAAATGGGCCATGTAACCATTATGCACAAAGACTATCAAGACCTTAGGTACAAGGCCAATAAAATCAAGCACACATTAAAGGTGGAGTCGAAAAAATAGTTGAATAAATAATTTAACAGCTATTAACGGATTTCTTTTTTAGTAGTTCCGTTGTGCATTTTTTTATTGATATTTAACGGTCTTGTATAACCAATCCCCATCATACTTTTGATTTGCATTCCAGGCGCGTCTTTATTATTTCCAAAAAGCCTCACATCATCATCGTAAATTAAATCGAGGTTATAATTTGCCGAAAAGTATTTATTGATTTTAAATGAGAAAAAATTGGTCATAAATATGTCAATATTTTCCGGCTTATTGGAGTAGTTAGAGAACAAATCCAAACGGCCTCTATAATTGATGTTTCGGGCTATTACATTGTTATGGTTGATGGTGGCAAATAAACCCACATCCTGCATTATATTTCGTCCCTTTGGAACCCCGTATTTACCCTGTGCAGCTAATTTATTATTGGCTACAATGGTCCAACGAGCTGTTAATGGCGATAAGAAAATAGATAACTTTTCGGAAGTTTTATTATCAAAACCTGCTGATAAAAAAATGTATGCGGGCGATAAAAAAGAAGAAGCAAAATCTGGCACGTTATTAGAATAGGTATACCCGTCAAAATATTGTGACCTAAAATTAAAAAGGCCAGACATATACCATTTTCCGGTACTATCAATTTTATAACCGTACTTACTTAATATATCAAAACGATCGTCATTTTTTCGGCTTCCCAAACTGGTGGTTTGCACATAACCTAGGTTCATATCAAAATTATTATCCCAATTTTGACGACCTTTTTTATAATATAAAAAATAGTTGAAATAGCTATTAACGGATAGTGAAAAATTATCTCCCCCCGCTGCCCAGTTGCTAAGTGAACCTTGAGATAAATTTGCATTGAATATGCCGCCTCTTTTCCAGCGCCAATAAGCAGTATCCGCGTCTTTTCGGATGGTACGCGCCGACTCGTTTCTTATTTTATTAAGCATTTCCTGCCCAAATGCCTGACTTCCAATAAAAAAAGCAACCAATAAGGTTAAGCCATACTTCATACCCTCTAAGTTATAATACTTACAAAACTAATCGTTTAACACAATTTTTAGCGTTTTATAGCTGACAAACTGGCACAAATCGGTGATTTTATGTTAATTTTGCCATTAAATTAGTTAGTAAGGATGGAAACCCTCGCTTTAGTAGGAAAAGAACACGACGAACAAAGACAAGGAGAAGCTTTCAAACCCTTCTCAAACGATCCTAATACGTATAAGAAAAGCTTTTATATAGAAAGCTATGGTTGTGCTATGAACTTTGCAGATAGTGAAGTAATTGCATCCATTTTAAATAAGGAAGGCTACGGTGCTACAAGAAATGTAGAAAACGCGGATCTGATTTTTCTAAACACTTGTTCTATTAGAGAAAAGGCGGAACAAACGGTTCGCAAAAGACTTACAGAATTTAGAAAAATCAAAGAACAAAAACCAGGTACTTTAATTGGTATGCTGGGATGCATGGCTGAAAGACTTAAATCAAAACTACTAGAGGAAGAAAAATTAGTAGATATGGTGGTTGGCCCAGATGCCTACAGAAGCCTTCCTGGACTTATAGTAGAAGCCGAAACCGGACAAAAAGCAGTAAATGTCCTATTAAGTAGAGACGAAACTTACGCAGATATCGCCCCTGTAAGACTTGATAGCAATGGCATCAGTGCCTTTGTTTCAATTATGCGCGGCTGTAATAACATGTGTAGTTTTTGTGTAGTTCCTTTTACAAGAGGAAGAGAAAGAAGTAGAGATGCACATTCGATTGTTGCAGAAGCCACCGATTTATTTAGTAGAGGATTTAAAGAAGTAACACTACTTGGTCAAAACGTAGACAGCTACCACTGGATCAATGAGCAAACAAACGAGGCGGTAACCTTTGCCATGCTCCTCGAAAAAGTAGCTTTAATTGACACCAGCCTTCGCGTTCGCTTTAGCACATCTCACCCCAAAGACATTACAGACGAAGTACTACATACCATTAACAAACATAAAAATATTTGCAAATACATTCACTTACCGGTGCAGAGCGGAAGCACTAGACTACTTCAACTCATGAACCGCACATATACCCGTGAATGGTACATCGCTAAAGTGAACCGCATTTTTGAACTCATACCCGACTGTGGTATTAGCTCCGATATTATTGCTGGTTTTTGTACCGAAACCGAAGAAGACCATCAAGATACCCTTAGCATCATGGAGCATTGTAAATACGACATGAGCTATATGTATTTTTACAGTGAAAGGCCTGGAACCCTTGCTGCCAAAAGGTATACCGATGATATACCGGAGCCTATTAAAAAAAGAAGACTGCAAGAAATTGTAGATATGCAAGGCGTACTTTCTACAGCAAGCAACCAAAAAGATGTGGGTGCAGTGTTTGAAGTGTTGGTAGAAGGCAATAGCAGAAAAAATGAAAATGATTGGACAGGGCGCACATCACAAAACAAAGTATTGGTGTTTCCTAAAACAGCAGGCGTAGATTTAAAAGGAAGGTATGCAGAGGTAAAAGTTACTGGCTATACTAGAACTACATTACTTGGCGAGCAGGTTGGATAAATTTATTTGAACAAATTAATAAGGTCAACTATGGATCTTCAAAGTATAAAAAACAGGTTTAATATTATTGGTAATGCACCTGCACTTAACCACGCCCTTAATACGGCCGTGCAAGTAGCTGCCACCGATTTAACCGTTTTAATTGTGGGTGAAAGTGGTGTTGGTAAAGAAGTATTTTCTCAAATTATTCATGCACTATCTGCACGTAAACACAATCCATTTATTGCGGTCAACTGCGGTGCTATTCCGGAAGGCACCATCGACTCCGAATTATTTGGTCACGAAAAAGGATCATTTACGGGTGCTGTAGATAGCCGTAAAGGTTATTTTGAAACTGTAAGTGGTGGTACTATTTTTTTAGATGAAATTGGTGAGATGCCCATTGGCACTCAGGCCAGATTACTTCGCGTTTTAGAAACAGGCGAGTTTATTAGAGTGGGCTCTTCTAAAGTACAAAAAACAGATGTTCGCGTAATTGCGGCTACCAATAGAGAACTATTAGAGTTTACACAAAAAGGGAGATTTAGAGAAGATTTATATTACCGTTTAAGTACGGTGCCTATTCGCGTACCCTCATTAAGAGATCGTAAAGAAGACATCAGTTTGCTTTTTAGAAAATTTGTGGTAGACTTTGCAGAACGTTATAAAACAACACCAGTACAATTAGACGAAGAAGCCAAAGGAATTTTAATCAACCATCAGTGGCAAGGAAATGTACGTGAACTAAAAAATATTGCCGAGCAAATTTCTGTACTAAGCAATACCAATGTAATTAATGCCACTACCCTACAAGGTTTTTTACCAGACCAAAGTAAATTTTCAAGAATGCCGGTACTTGCTGGACAAAACCAAGGTGGCGAGTTTGCCAACGAGCGCGAGATTTTATACAAGCTTTTCTTTGACATGAAAAAAGATGTGACAGAGCTTAAAAAAATGTTTGTTGAAATACTACAAAACCCTTCATTAGCAGGCGCTGCAGCCAATTTTACCAGAGCCTCAATTTTACAAGATTTTACGGGTCACGAAATTGACAACAACCAGCAACATTTTATAGCACCTCAAACTAATCCAACAGCTGCTCAACCTGTTTTGTTACAAGAAAATGACATGCACCAACACGAAGAAATTGAAGAGTCTTTAAATATTATTGATAAAGAAAAAGAACTGATTTTAAAAGCGCTCAAAAAACATAAAGGAAAAAGAAGAGACGCATCTTTAGATTTAGGAATTAGTGAAAGAACACTTTACAGAAAATTAAAAGAGTACGACATTGAAGATTAAATCACCTAACATGAAACGAACTAAATTATATAGCATCTTATTTCTTGCTGCTACTTTAACGCTAACCAGTTGTGGTGTTTATAAATTTAATGATGCCAGTATTGACCCTGCCGTTAAAACCATTAAACTTGGTTTTATAGAAAATAGAGCACGTTATGTTAACCCTCAACTAAGTCCAAAACTTAATGACAAATGGCAACAAAAAATTGCTAGCCAAACAAAACTTACGAGAACCACAAATGATGATGCACACTATATTATTAGTGGCACTATCACCAATTATGATGCATCACAAACTGTAGGTGTTAGTAACCAACAAGCTTCCACCAACCGTTTAACCGTTACCATTCACATTATTTTTAGAAATACCATCACCAATAAAACCGAAGAGTTTGACGTGAGCAGGAGTTTTGACTTTGATGCCAATTTAACCCTTACACAAGCCGAGTCTAAACTTCTTGATGAAATGGTAAGAAGCTTAACGGATGATATGTTCAACCGTATTTTTTCTAACTGGTAATCTATTTGTACTTTTAACTTCTATTTAATAAAGCATGAGTCATTCAAGTAATTTAGTATTAAAACACCTCACAGGTAAAGAAAACCTGTCTGATGTTTCTGTAGAATTACTGGAGACCTTGCATAAGCAATACCCTTATTTTGCCCCTGCAACAGTACTTGCGGCAGCTAAAAACCATCAAAAAGGCACAGAAACAAGTAAAGCGGCACTTGCCGTGGGAAATACGGGTTGGTTTCAACAGGTATTAACCGCACCGGTACCTTCTGCAATCAGCAATATAATAAGCAAACAACTCGCCGATTTCAACAAACCGGTAACTCCAGACCAGATTTTGGAGATCGAATCACCAGTTTTATACCATACCATCGATTATTTTGCCTCACAAGGCATCAAAATAGACCTAAATCAGGGTCATCAAGACGAATTGTCAACCAAGCTTAAGAAGTTTACAGATTGGCTTAAAGAGGTCAAACATCCAACTCCGGAGACCCAAACAACAGCCAATTTGGAGGCCGATACCCCCTTTTCTAGTGAATCTGATATAGAAAAGGCCGTGGTAACCATTGCCGAAAAATCCAATGAATCTAGGGAGGTTGTAACCGAAACCATGGCTGAAGTACTTGGTAAACAGGGCCGCCGAGAAAAGGCAATTCAGCTCTACCAAAAATTAAGTTTCATAAATCCTGAAAAATCCGTTTATTTTGCTGCCAAGATTCAACAATTAAAAGGATTATAAGATGACTATTTTGTTTCTCGTGTTAATAGTAGCTGCTTGTGTAGCTTTAGGTTTTGTAGTATTAATCCAAAACCCAAAAGGTGGTGGATTATCAAGTAATGTAGGTGGCATTAGCAACCAATTTATGGGTGTTAAACAAAC
>Ga0209598_10004380_pt1 | contig 10392 bp, 7 predicted proteins | sample M_140807_EF_Meta_FD_187317 | JGI IMG/M metagenome (GOLD analysis project Ga0209598, IMG submission 187317) | Freshwater microbial communities from Lake Montjoie, Canada to study carbon cycling - M_140807_EF_MetaG (SPAdes) (version 2) | ecosystem: Environmental > Aquatic > Freshwater > Lake... | reverse complement strand
GTTTTTATTTTGTGGGAAAGAAAAAAGGTTTAAAAATAATTGGTAAAAAATATTCTTTTTATAGTAATGATTCAACAGCATGTAACATAGATATTTTACCAAAGGGGATAAGTTTAATTTCCAACATGGGAAAAGTTGTAGTTCCTATTTCAAAAATTGATTTTCCCATAGAAAATTTAAAAATTTATGAAGAACCTTCAACCACCTCAAAAATAATTTTAGAAAATTATAGTTCAGAAAAAAATGATTTCAACATTGTAGAAATTGGACAAATGGATAAGATTGATGAGAAAGTTAATGTCTGGTATAAAATAAAGAATGGAAATTATGAAGGTTGGGCATTTGGAATTTTAGAAGTGTTTCAAAATTAAAAAAATCCTCAAAGAAATTCGAATAATTCAATTCAACATTTAAATAAAAACATCATGAAAAATTTATTAAAAGCATACTTAATTTTATTGGCCATATCTACTATTCAAATAAGTTGTAATGCTGGTTCGGAGAATAAAATAGATTCTTTAAAAGTAGCTGATACTTCAAACATTACGACTATCTCAAAGGATTCCAATGTAAGTAGTGATTCAAATCCGGTACAAGACCCACTTGTAAAGCTATTAGAAGATCTTAAAAAAACTCCAGCAGGCGAAAATTATAAAGTTAAAGGAGAACTTCAAACTGGCATTTTAAAATACGAGTCAATGGCTTTTGGAGATATGTTGCATTTAACTTTTGTAGACAATAAAAATAAAGAATATGAATTTAATGGTAACATAACTGAAATAGAATTATTTAAAGATGCGGTAAATCCAAGTGTAGATAACGGTGGATACGAGGCTAATAAGAAATATTTAAATAAAACGTTTAGGGTGGTATGGCGTACGATACAATTAAAGCATAAACCAAAAAACGATATAGAAATGTATTATGAAGAATATGATGAGATTATTTATTTAAAACAACTTGATTAATTTATTTTTAAAAAAACAAAAATTCAATATAATATTTGATAAAATATTAGCTTTCTACAAGATCAAAAACTAATCAATTAAATACATCATTTATGAAATTTTTATTCCAATTCATTTTAGTGATTTTTCTTTCTGCATTTTTTGCGTGTAATTCAAATAAAAGTAATAACACAACTAAAGACGAAACTTCAATTTCTGTAGATGAAACTTCTACTGAGGTTAAAGTAAAAACCTATGTTTATCCTAACAACTTATTTTCAGAAAATAACGAGGTGAATTTTTATTATATTGGCTTTAATACTACTGGTCAAATTGCATACATACAAAGACCTTGTAATGGGGGGTGTGGATGCTGCACACATAATATTGTTATACAGGATTTAACAACCGATAAGAAAGTAGCAACATTAAATTTAATGGGTCCAGAAATAGCTTCAATAGAAGATCATAAAGCAGATTGGATTCGAAATAAGGAGAGAATTGCAACTTTTTTAAACTCATATGGAATTGTACAAACTCCTTTGAATCTTAATAAATCAAACCTGATTAACTACAACAACAATACGTTTAAAGTAACTTCAACTCATTATTTAATGGATGATCCTACTGCAATGTCTGGCAGTAAAATGATTTATTCGGCAAGTGTTTTATTAAATAATTTTAAAAGCAAAATAGTAACAAGTGGAAAACAAAATGATGGAGAAAGTTTTGAGTATTTAGGATGTCTAAAATCTCCATTTAGCAATCAATTGGCACTGCTGTTTAATAAAAGGTATAGGGGTTTTGAAGCTGAAGTTGAAAACGAAGTGGTGGTGGTTGGATGTATCATGGATCCCCAGTTTTTTTAACCTGGATTTTAAAAATTGAGGCTCAACTATTTTTTACCTACAGCAAGCGTCATTAAATTTATTTTTCTAGATTTTTCCATAGAGTCTGGTTTGTTCATTTTTATTTTCCAAATGGATTTGTTTTGCATCCAATTGGCGATGCTGTCCATCCAAATAAAACAGGCTGGATTGCTGGGGTGTCTGCCGTCTTTTGCCCTTTCAAGGATTAAGTTTTTTGATAAAAAAAACTTCCCGCTATCAATTTTATTTATATACAAATTATTAATGCCTTTGTCTTCTGTCCAATTTGCAGGTCCAATCCATGAATAAGGAATGGTGTCAAAAGTTTCAATGATTTTATCAATTGCATTTTCCGACCCCTCAAAACTTGTCTGATAGATTTGATTTAGTCCAATTACAATAACAATATGATTAGGTTTATATTGAGCTATAATTTTTTTTAGTGTATCTGAGTTGCCATAAGTCATATCGGTGGAACTATACCAAATCATTGCTAAAGCTAATTGGTGACCATTTTTTCTGCAATAATCATAAAATGGATTTCTTAATCCTTCAATTTCTGAATCTCCAATTAATAAAAATCTTTTAGACGAGGTGTCAATGAGCTTTTTTATTAATACAGGTATTTTTTTATAGACTATTTTCTTTTTTGTAACTGAAGTAAAATTGAGGTCATTACTTTTTTTCAATTCAATACCATAGAGTTTCAAAATAGTAGCGGAGTTAGAATAAAAAAGAAAAAAGGACATACTTAAAATCAGTATAAGCCCAGATAAAAAAACATTTATTCTAGTTTTTCTATTCATTGAAATAACAATTAAAAATTCTGGTTAATAATTGGCAATATTAATTTTTCATTTTCATCAACCATTTCATTGTAAGCCTTAAAGATTGCGGTAGTAAATAATTTAGCTTGCAAAATGTATCCATCTTTTGTAAAATGAAGCTGGTCTTTTGAAGCTAAGCCATTTTTAAGCCATTTAAATAAAGAACCATTTCCACCCATTTGAGTTCTTAAATCCCAAAAGCAAAAGTTTAAATCTTTAGCCACATTTTTAAAAGCGACACCAATTGAATCAGAATTAATAGGAAATCTATTTTTAGATCTTGTATCAGGAGGTGAGGTAAGTATTATAGAAGCGTTTGGAACAGCTTGTTTTACTTTTACTAAATACTCATTTATCATTTTTGAATAGCTTTCATATCTAAAAGCAGAAGTATAAGATTCGTTTGATCCGTATGAAATTATGATCAAATCTGGATTAATATCTTTTATTTGGGTAATTGACAAAGAAGCATTTTTACAAAGGCTTGAAAATTGAGCCCCTCCAACTCCACAGTTATTGTAAATTATTCCAGATTTATTGGTATTGTTTAGTTGCATGCCATATATATAAAATGGACTTCCTTCTTTGCTTTGATTTATTGTAATTCTGATTTTGTTTATCGGGCTTTCAAAATAAAAGCTTGCTTTTTTCCAAGCGTTTAATGAGTCTTCGTATTTAGATGACAAAATATTTGTGGCGTTTATTTTTTTAGTAGAGTCTAAAAAACTGTTTATTCCTGTAACATCTAATGTTGTATTTTCATCTCCTTGATAATAGACAATAACTTCATTACCCGTTTCAATTTCTGCTCCAATTCTTATGGGCGTTATTTCGAAACTTGCATTTTTATTTATGGTTTTAATGGTGAATCCGGAAACACCATAATTCATGTCAGTTTCTGCATTTAGATAATTTTTACCTTCCCAATTACCCAGTAAAACTTTTGATTGAATATAAAATGGACGATAATTGGCAATTGCATACGGAAAAATAGTACCTAAGCTTGACAATCCTAATGCGGATGAAAAATTGGTTCTCATCTCACCAACAAAATACCCCATTTGCATATGAGAGTCACCAAGTTGAAGAATTTGTACTTTAGCGCTATTCGTTTTTATTTGTTTGAGTTTATTAAAAAATGGAGTTAGATTTTCTTTATAAATGATCTGATTATTGCTGTCTGGTATTGAACCCAATTCAATGTTATTTTGAGCGCATACACCTGAGGCTAAAAACAAAAGAACTGGAATCATTAAAAATAATAGGGTTTCTTTTTTCATAAAATTAAAATTGAAAATAAATAAATGGGGCGATTTCGGTATTTCTAATTTGCAATACAAATTGTAGAAACAGTATCAATATTAAAACAATTATTACAGCAGGAAATTTGATAAAAATCTTTTGTAAAAACAATTTTACATTCTTGTGCATAAAAATAACAACAAAAGCAAATAACAACATTAATAGCAATTCTTTTCTTGCAAAATAAAAGCCAATAATATCATTCAGTTTAAAACCTGAAATTATTTTATTAACGGAATCAAAAGCTTTTTTAAAATTTTCAGCTCTAAAAAGTATCCAAAATAAGGAGACGAAATTAAATGTAATGAATGTGCCGATTATTTTTACCGCCCAGTTATTCTTCTTTTTAATTTCATTATTTTGACTTACGAAAAATAGCTTATGAAGTATTAAAGCAATGCCATGTGCAATTCCCCAAATAATAAAATTCCAAGATGCACCATGCCATATGCCGCCAACGGTCATGGTTATCAATAGAAAAAGATACGTATTGAATTTTCCTTTTCTACTGCCTCCTAATGGAATGTAAATATAATCACGCAACCAAGAGCTTAATGAAATATGCCATCTTCTCCAGAAATCTGTGATATTGGTTGATTTGTAAGGGTTCTCAAAATTCTCTTTCAATTCGTATCCTAATAATAAAGCGATACCAATGGCAATGTCTGAATAGCCTGAAAAATCAAAATAAATTTGACAGGAATAAGCATACATACTAATAATATTCTCGAAACCTGAGTATGAAGAAGGATTAGCATGAACCATATCAACATACTTTGATAAAAAATCAGCAATCAATAGTTTTTTTGACAATCCGAGAAGAATCCTAAAAAAGGCTGTCTTATATTGAATTCTATCGATTACATGAGGTGTATTTATTTGAGGGATAAAATCACTTGCGCGTACGATTGGCCCAGCCACCAAATGCGGGAAGAAGGTCATGTAAAATGTGTAATCCAAAAAACTTCGACTGGAGTTTATTTTGCCGTTGTATACGTCTACAATATAACTGATTGATTGAAAAGTGTAGAAAGAAATACCAATGGGAAGAAATAATTTACCAATAATAAAATTTGTGAGACATAATTGGTTTAAATTAGAAATTAAAAAACCTGAATATTTGAAGTATATTAAAAAGGATAAACTTAATATAATTGAGATAATAAGAAGTGTTTTTTTTATCGTTTTGTTTTTAATTTTTTCAATTGCATTTGCAAAATTATAGTCACAGAAGATAAGTAAAATAAAGATTAAAATAAATGGCCCACTAGATTTATAATAAAAGAACAAACTAAAGAAAATCACATATAATTTTCTTAATAAATTTTGATTGAATAGTATAGAATAGATAACAAAAAATAATCCAAGTGTGATTAAAAATGAAAAGTTGGTAAAGAACCAAGGTTTTTCAAAAGAGTAACTAAAAATATTATACATGATTTATTTTTAAAATATCAATGTTTATTTTATCATCTTTAGGTTATTGAAGCCATTCATTTTTGTGTTTACAAAATTAATAAGAATTTTTACTAATAATTGGTTCGAAGGTTTTATGTTTTAGATCTATTGAATACTAAGAGGCGAATAAAATGCATAATTTTTTGCTTAATTTGAATGAGTTCATTACCAATTAAACTTCTCAAACATTTTTTTGTTTCGCACAAAGCTCGTTAGGGAGCAAGGTTCGCAAAGTGAAAACTTTTTCAACCCTTAAACCTCCCAAACCTCTGAACCTCCCAAACCTCTTAAACCTCCCAAACCTCTTAAACCTCCCAAACCTCCTAAACCTTTGCCTTCTAAAACCTCTTCCCATACTCCTGCGTCGTTACCCCTGTAATATTTTTAAACGCTACAATAAAAGTATTATAAGACGAAAACCCCACTTTAGCAGAAAGAGTTTCTACTTTGTGTTCGTTAAGATATCCGCCTTCGAGCAGTTTGGTGGCGTCATGAATTCGAACAATCTTTTTATAGTCGGTAAAGCTTTCGTTGCAATGGTATTTGAATATGAAGTTGATATGGCTGATGGGAATATTCAACGCCTCAGCTATATTATCAAGACTCAAATCGGGATTTCTAAAAGCATGGGTATGAAAAGACAATTCTTCAATCCGATGAAGATATTCCATCAACAAAGGTTTCATTTTTTCGTCTATTTTTTTATCTCTCTCACTCAACATAGTTATTACTGTAATCTCTGTAACCCAAACGCTTTTGAGTACCAATTTTTCAGCGGCAGCATCGATGGTTTTGTTTAAAAAATTGTACCCATAAAGAACGTCTGGAGTAAGGATTAAAAATACAAAAACGACCATCCAAACAAGTGAAGGTATCCAAAGGTAATCGTTGTTGAAGCTTCCTGGTTTCTTAGAGATAATACTGGTTGTTACACGAGTCACAAGCATCAAAACAAAACAAACATAAAGAAAAACAGTCCATTTTTTTATCAGATTATTTTGTTTTTGTATGGCTTTGATTTCGGATTTACGGTTCCATGCATTTTTATAAAGCATCACGAATCCGAAAAGTGCATAAGTTAAATAGAATGATATACTAATAACGAAAAATATTTTTTTAAACAGATCTGAATTGGTTGAATTATCAAAACTATTGATTGCAAATCCAATTCCTATTATTAAAGGCACTACAAAGTGCAATAAATTTTTCGATTGGAACTTCTTTTCATTTATTATATTATCAAAATAGAGGTAGAGGCAAGGCATCAGCATGATAGTACTAGCGTCGAGCAGGTTTACAAATTTGGTTATATTAGTTTCAGGATAAGCTTCCATTATGCCATGAAAGAAAAACCTTGCAGCATTAACTGCAATTATGATGAACAGGTACTTATTGATGAGAGAGTGTTCTTGATGTTTATTTTTTACAAACAGATTAGCTACTGACAAAAATCCAAAGGCTGCAGTAATAAAAAAAATTATTTTGCTGAACATGAACCGAATTATTTAATAGAGAAATGCCTCCCTAATGTTATCAAAATCACATCGCAAAGTACCTACAATAATTACAAACTATTAAAAAAACAATCTCTCAAAAACTGTGAATCGTATCTGAAAAACGATGAAAAGGGTCTTAAAAATTGTGAAAATCATTTTTTATACAAAAAACAGCTTTGTATTAGAGTAATTTTTGAATCCGTTTTATAACGCAAAAAACAACTAATGTTAACATTGCCCCATTTTGAAGTATTTTTTAGTTTTTTATCAATTTTTGAACGCTAAAAAATAGTGAATACAAAAAAATGTTATCCAAAAAAGCTTGTATCGTATCTCAAAACCTATGTAATGAACCTGTGCTGTTCTCTCTATATTGTTAATATACTTATTTCGCACTCGAAGAATAAAAAATAAAACTTTAAAACAATTATTTAAAAACAAAAAAAATGAAAAAGATCGTTCTTTCTCTGCTTGTATTTGCCTCTCTTGTGTCTAAAGCTCAGGTAGGTATTGGTGTAGCCACACCAGATATTGCTCCTTCTGCACAGTTGGAGGTAAAATCAACAACTAAGGGTTTACTTAGCCCTCGTATGACTGAAGCTCAAAAAAATGCTATCAGTAATCCGGCAACGGGATTATTGGTATATCAAACAGATGGAACGAGTGGTTTTTATTATTACAATGGTTCGATTTGGAAGCAAGGTCTTGGTCCACAAGGTGCAGCTGGAACTCCAGGAGCTGCAGGACAAACCAATACTTCTTTACTATATAGTTCAATAGCTACTTATGCAGATGGAGCTGCACCAGCAGATGCACCTTCATCAGTTACTTCAACTTATGGAAATTTTGGTTGGTATTTTAAGAAGACGGGTAACACAAAAATTAACTGGTACATACAACCTAAATCATCATCTATGAAAGTAAGTGATTTAACAGGTTTGTATTTGGAGTTATTTAATGTTGCCATTACCAATTCAAGTGACATGCCTTATATCAGTGTATATACAAAACCAACAGCTTCGGGGAATGCTGCATCTTGGTACAAATCAAGAAGAATCTATACATTTAGTGGTACACCATCTGCAAACACAAAGTACATGGGATTTGCTAATTTGGGTGCTTCTTCTCCAAACACTTATAATACTAATTTGTTGGATATTGTAGCAGCATCAACAATCGGCACATTTGCTAGCACAGAGGATATTCTCTTTATTTCAATTGCGAGCTCTAATACAGCAAGTACCTGCGAATTTGTTGCCAATAAATTAGGTGTAATCACAGGAACAAGCACACAAGAGTTTTTATTTATGCCTCCTTCTTCTATAGCTGATCTTTCTAGTTATGCTTCTACATCTTCATTAAACACTGAAGTTTCAAGAGCTCAGTCTGCAGAATCTGTATTAACTTCTTCGTTAAATACAGAAAAAGTTAGAGCACAATCTGCAGAATCTGTATTGTCTGATAATATTAGTGCAGAAATAGTGAGAGCACAATCTGCTGAAGCAACATTGACTTCATCATTAGCATCCAAAGCAACAACTACTGAATTAAACACAGAAGTTTCAAGGGCACAATCAGCAGAAGCAACATTGACATCATCTTTAAATGATAAAGCACCAATTGCTTCTCCATCATTTACAGGAGCAGTTACTGTAGGCGGCGCCTCTTCAACTTCATCAGCAGTTGTAGAAGTAAGTTCTACTACACAAGGATTTTTGCCTCCACGTATGACCGCAGCTCAAAGAGACGCAATCAACTCACCAGTTGCAGGATTAGTTTTGTGGTGTACCAATTGTGGAGACAATGGAGAATTGAATGTATACAACGGAACATCGTGGAAAAATATGGTTGGTGGTACTGCAAGTATTGCCATAATGACGCCCATTGTTACTCCGATTGTAGGTACTTATAATTATTACGGGGCTGCACAAGGGCCTAATTCAGCCACTAACACTGGTACCGGAAATAGTTATACTTATAGTTATACTGGTACTGGTTCAACGAGTTATGGTCCAAGCGCAACAGCTCCTTCGGCTCAAGGGACTTATACGGTAACGGTTACTGTTGCCGCAAACGGGAACTATGCACAAGCGAGTTCTGTACCTACCGCATTTTCAATATCGCCAGCTGCATATAGTTATTATCAAGCGAAAGGATATGGATGCTACGGAGTCGGAGGCTGTACATATGTTGGAAACTTCTATTGCAAATCATACGCTCCTTTAACTACTGGATATTTTTATAATAATCCTGAAAATAGAACTTATACTTTTGAAATTATATCATCAATATCTAGTACAAACGGACAGGGTTCTTATGATATAACTGGCGAGACTGGATATGCAGATTGTATAACACCTTGTTCTACTAGACCATAAAGATAATTTAAACTTTTGTATGACTAAATCTTAAAGAGTGTTTCTATTAGTTTTTATAAACAATTAGAATAAAAAAAGGTAGGTATATCATTTTCTATCTCTCTGTACTATAAAAAGATTTTGAAAAAAAATAATCAAAATGAAAAAAATAATCATCTGCATATTGGTTTTTGCAGCTGGGCTGTATGGTTCAAAGTTGCAGGCCTTTCAAGTTTATGTGGCAACAAGCACAGGCATGTTAAATAGGCCGTTAGAAGTTGAACCAACGGATCTGATCGACAATGTAAAACAAAAAATTCAAGACTTATCGGGATTTCCACCAGCCCAACAAATTTTATATTTTAAAGGAGTTAGACTTGACGATAATCATATCGTTCAAGATTATAACATCCAAAGTGGCGATACTTTAGAAGTGAATAATCATACTATTATTTCGGCGGTATCGGGCTCGGGTTTTAATATCAAAGCAGGCACAATAATAGGTGCCGAAGGTCTAGACCTTACCCCTTCATCAGATTTTAGTTTGGGTAATAGTTTGACATTGAGCGGCGCATTAAACAACAGTACTAGTTTTTTTCCTATCCGAAAGAGTTATTTGTTTAGTGACACTACTGCCGCATATAGCGGGTTGGTAAAAATCAACTATCAAGAGTCTGAGTTGAATGGGCTTGACGAAAGTGCTTTGAAATTGCTAATAAACAACGGCACATCTTGGTCATTAGATTACAACAGCAGTTCTGATGTGGCAAGTAATTTTGTATCCAATAATTCAGTTAGCGGGGTTTCTTTAAGAGAAATAACTGCGGCTACTTGTTCTCCAAATACAGGCGATACTTCAGCAACAGCTTGTGGCAGTTTTGTGTGGTATGGGGTAACTTATTATGCATCAGCAACACCAACGCATACTTATACCAATGTTGCAGGTTGTGATAGTGTGGTGACGTTGAACCTCATCATTAATTCTGCACCAACAGCAGGTATCACCAACAATACTGGAGTTACTGATTTAACATGTGCTACTCAAACGATTAGCGTAACGGCAACAGGTGGCGTAAGCTACTCATGGAACAACAGTTTAGGATCGGCTGCTGCTGCAAGCATCAGTGCTCCTGGAA
>Ga0209598_10004379_pt1 | contig 10392 bp, 5 predicted proteins | sample M_140807_EF_Meta_FD_187317 | JGI IMG/M metagenome (GOLD analysis project Ga0209598, IMG submission 187317) | Freshwater microbial communities from Lake Montjoie, Canada to study carbon cycling - M_140807_EF_MetaG (SPAdes) (version 2) | ecosystem: Environmental > Aquatic > Freshwater > Lake... | reverse complement strand
GATGCATGTGAAAATCGCAGACATCGGTGACAAACTCTGGCTGGATCAAATCGTAGCCGACATTCGATCCGTAGAAGGGCAATACGAAGTCATCGATCCAGATGCTACCTTTCTCGCCGCTGATATGGCACCATTGTTGATGCTGGGTAGCAAAGGAGCAGTAGAAGCTCGCCGAAACGCCATGATCGAACTGCATCTCGGCGCTGAACTCCATCGGCACAGGCTTGGGACTCCCTTCTCCTTGAAGCGTTGAAATGCACCGTGCGGTGACTTCGGTTGGCATATGCCATTGATTGATCCACAGGATCATTCGAATCGTATACCAGCCCAGATCACCCAGGGAGCCATGAGGTTCATACTGTGAGTTCGAGCGGATGTTTTTGGTACGGAACTCGTGATCTCCATGAAACGAAAAGTGGGTTGCGATCCGTTTGACAGGCCCGATGCCTGAGGGACTTTGGAGCGTTTGCCTGAGTTGTTGCAAGCGTTTGCTATGCATGAACATGACACCGTCCATGAACTGAACGCCGTTTTTCTTGCACACATCCAGGATTTCCTGGACGTCCTCGGCGGTTAGCGCCGCAGGTTTCTCGGCAAGGATGTGCTTGCCATGGTTTGCCGCTGCGAGAATCCATTCCTTGCGCAGTCCTGTTGGTAGTGGGATGTAGACCGCGTCGACCTCTTTGCTTTCCAAGAGGGCTTGATAGCTCCCGAGCGCCTTAGGAGCGGCATCAAACGGGCAGTTCGCTTGGCATTCATCGATGAATCGTTGAGCGGAACCGACGTCGCGGCTAGCCACAGCCGAGACGCAGCCGAGCTTGCTGCGTGAAATCGCTCTCCAATTCTTTTTGGCGATCCCTGCTGTAGACAAAATCCCCCATCGACAAACTTCGGACTTCAAAGGCATCATGTTCAAACCGACATCTCTCTGGAATAAAGCGCAACCCCATCAAAACAAGAATTCCAGTTATACTAAAAATTCGGAGGACTGTGATCCCAGATTGCGTCCCAGACTGCGAGCCGAGCCAATACGTTATGGCTTTTGACACCGACCCAGAAGTGAACCGATGAACCAGCGTTTTTTCCTGCTTAGTTGCCATCTTGTGCTGAGTCTGAGCACGATGTGTTCGGCTCAGATTGTTGCGGAACCACAGACGTTCCGGCTGAGCCTGAGCCAGCAGCGCCCCGTGTCCGAAGGTTCGACCAACTACCATCGGCTCGTCGAGACGGTCAACTTTCCAGCGTCGAAGACGGCGATGGTCATCTGCGACGTGTGGGATTCCCATCATTGCTTGAATGCCGTGCGGCGGGTCCGACAGGTTGCTCCATCGATCGATGGAATGGCCAATGCGATCCGAAGTGGTGGTGGAACGGTGATCCATGCGCCGAGCGATTGCATGGCTTTCTATAAAGAGCATCCGGCTCGCTTGCGGGCTGCCAGCGATGCGATCCGTAGCGATACCCCGGAGGGGATCTCCAAATGGTGCGATCAGATCGAAGGTGAATCGAGGGATGCTTATCCGGTCGATCAATCCGATGGCGGGGAGGACGACGATCCGGCCGAGCATGCTCAGTGGCTCGAGCGTCTCAAGAGCCTTGGGCGAAACCCGCGGACGCCATGGATTCGGCAGATAGATACCATCCAGATCGACCCCGAACGGGATTACATCAGCGACTCGGGCAAAGAGATTTGGAACATCCTCAAAGCTCGAGGGATTGAGCGGGTGGTGGTCTGCGGCGTCCACACCAACATGTGTGTCCTAGGAAGACCGTTTGGACTCAGACAGCTCAAGCAACATGGATTTGAGCCCGTCTTGGTTAGGGACTTGACCGACACAATGTACAACCCGGGTCGATGGCCGTTTATCAATCACTTCGGTGGCACGGATCGAGTCATCGATCATATCGAACGGGTCATTTGCCCGACGGTCACTAGCGACCAGTTGTTGGGGGGGAAAGCCTTTCGTTACCCGGGAGACACACGTAAGCACTGGGCGGTGTTGATCGCTGAGGACGAGTACAAGACCGATGAAACGCTCGTACGTTGGTCCCGCGAGCAGCTCGAGAAGGACTTCAAGGTGTCGTTCGTGTTCAGCGAATCAGACAAACCGAATTCGCTCGTTGGCCTCGAGGTTCTCCAAGATGCCGATGCGATTTTGATCAGTGTGCGAAGAAGGCCCTTGCCAAAAGCGCAGTTGGATCAAATCCGCAAGTTCATCGCTTCGGGGAAGCCTGTATTGGGGATTCGGACGGCAAGTCACGCATTTAGCTTGAGGGGTAAATCACCTGCGGTGGATTTGGCCGATTGGCCCGAGTTCGATGCAGAGGTTTTTGGTGGTAATTACACCAATCACCATGGCAATGAAGCGATGAGTCGGATACGAGTCATACAGCATAGCGACCATCCACTCATAGCGTCTAAAGATTTCGGAGCGGAGCTTTATGAGAGCCGCGGTTCCTTGTACAAGGTATCCCCATTGCGACCCGGCACGAGTGCTCTGTGGGTTGGCGAGATACCCAACCACCCCCCAGAAGCGGTGGCCTGGACCTTTGTACGTGCCGATGGCGGTCGCTCTTTTTATACTTCCCTCGGGCATGAGAGCGATTTCGACAGCGATTCATTTTCGGCGTTGTTGTTAAACTCTGCCCATTGGCTTGTCGAGAGCCCGCGGCGGTTTTTACCTGCCGATATCGAGCATCAGCAGCACATGGTCGAACGTGGAGAGGGAAAACAGCGGTAATGGATCGAGAAAAATACCAAGAGCTGATCAAGAACTTTTTCGAGTGGAATCAGCCTGAGCTAGTGAAGATCTTTTCCGAATTGCTATCTGCGGCTGCGGCTGAGCAAGCGTTGACGCCGGCGCAGATCATGAGTCAAAATTATGAGACTGCTCGTGTAAACCCTGAGATTCACGAATTGCCGGGCAATCTCAAGGATGCCAGAGACGCGATCTTCCCCTATTTCTGGGGTACCGATAGCTGGACCAATCCGCTGCATTTGGAGAATGTCCGAGGGCCAGCCAATCAAGCCTCGCTCATCGGAGCGATCGCATGCCTTTTGAAGAATCCGAATCTCTGCACGGATCGCTACAGCCAACGGTCCAACGAATTGGAGGTCAAAGCGATCACCGCACTTGCGAACCTGATCTTTTACCACACGATCGATCCATGGGGCGTCTTTACGATCGGAGGGACAATCTCCAATCTTTACGGTGCCAAAATTGGACTCGAAAAAGTTCTTCCGGGCGCGATGCAGACGGGAATCAATGGACGTCGAGTCGTCGGGATCTGTTCACAAGCTGGCCACTATTCGAATCAAACGGTTGCTGGTTGGCTTGGAATTGGGACCGCGAACCTGATCGAGATTCCGACCGACGAGAACTTGAGCATGCGGATGGACAAGTTCGAGGAGGAGCTCGATCGATTGTTCAGGGAAAAGACCAAGGTCGCTTATATTTGCGCCACCTTTGGGACTACCGACGGTTTTGGGATCGATGATGTAAAGGCTATTCGCGAGTGTGCAGAGCGCAAGAGCCGTGAGTACTCGGAGCCTTGTCCGCAGATTCACTGCGATGCGGCCGTTGGTTGGACCATGGCCGTATTGACCGACTACGATAGGGTGCAGAATCCATTGAAATTCGAAAGTGGGCTTCTGCAAATGGTCGAAAAAGTGCAGGCTCTCAATGTCGGATTTCGGTATGCAGACAGCGTTACCATCGATTTTCACAAATTTGGGCGGGGGCACTACCCTTCCAGTGCGTTTATCGTCAATCGCAGGGAGGATATCAAGTATCTGGCTAGAACCGTTAGCGACACCCCCTATTTCTCCGATGCCGATGCAAGCCGGGATCCGGCCTTGTTGACCTTGGAATGCTCAAGGCCGGCGATTGGTCCTTATGTGGTCATCGCCTCATTGAACGGAATTGGGCTTGCTGGCTGGCAGATGCTCGTTGGAAGGAGTTTGGAGTTGGCCCAACGGCTCAAGGATCGGCTATCGAAGATCGAGTATTGCAAGGTGCTCAATGCGGGGACGATTGGTCCATCGGTGAATTGGTGGGTGCTGCCCAAGGGAAGAAATGCGCAGGAGATTTTTGAGCGATTGGTTCGCGACGAGTTGAGCCTCGAGCAGCGAGTCCGATATTCCAAGGAAATAAGGCACTTGTTCGACAAGCGACTCAAGACGATGGATCCTACGCTTGACGCTAGGTTAGGATTCACGACGAGCTTTGGTTATTGCCCGAATGGTTTTGATATTCCTGCTTGGAAAGCTGTCTTTTTCAATCCGCGAACGAACGATGCGATTGTGGATCGAATCGTCACCAGCATCGAGGAGTTGTAAGCTTTTGGAATCAGGCGAACGGGCCTTGGCCAGTGGATCATTTCCGACGGGTTCCAAAGTTTCGGGTGAGATTCTCGGAAAAGATCCAAGGTCCTGTTTCGCGAAAGTTCTCGTCTAGAGCTTAAGGCCAAAGAGATCACCACCGTTAGCCGAACTGGTGCCTCCTTTGAGTGGTCCTTTGAATTTCTTGACCGCGCTCTCGCGCTTGAGCACCTCGGGTTCCGGCTCTTGCTCGGACTCGGGCTTCCCGCCGGCTGGATTGGCTTGGGTGGCTTTCAGGGATAATCCGATACGTTGAGCGTTTTGATCGACGGTGAGAATCTTGACCTCGACGTCCTGGCCCTCTGAGATGACTTGCGAGACACTGCTGACGCGTCGATGGGCCAGTTCCGAGATATGGATCAATCCTTCGATTCCCGTAGCTAGTTTTACGAAAGCACCGAACTCGGCGAGACGAGAAACCGTTCCATTGACATTTGACCCGACAGGAAACCGGGCTTCGACATCGCTCCATGGATCGTCTTGTAGAGCGCGGTAGGACAGCGCAATTTTGGCGGTCTTTGGATCGAACTTCTCGATGCGGACGTTGACTTTGTCTCCTTCTTTGACGACTTCGGAGGGGTGTTTGATTTTGTCCCACGAGAGTTGGGAGATGTGGATCAAACCGTCCAGCCCGCCGATGTCCACGAAGGCACCAAAGTCGGTGACTTTACGAACCGTACCTTCGCACAGTTGGCCGATTTCGAGAGTTGCCAGTCGTTCTTGCTTTTTCTGTTGTTTTTCGCGTTCGAGCACGGAGCGGTGGGAGAGAACCAGATTACCGCGGCGCTGGTTGGCTTCGGTCACGACGCACAGGAGTTTTTGGCCGATGTAATCTGCAGCCGATTCGATGCGGTATTCGGATAGCTGGCTGATGGGGATGAACCCTCGAATGTTGCCAACTTTGCATTCGACCCCGCCGGTGTTGGCACTTTCGATTTTTGCTTCCACGATGGCGCCTTCTTCGAGGTCGCCCCAATCGTTTGCGGTAACGGCTTCACCGGGCAGTCCCAGTTCGTAGAGTCCTTCGTCCGCATTGAAGGACCGGATGATGACATCGAGCAATTGGCCTTCGGTCGGCATATCGAGGAACTGCAGCACAGGCACGACACCCTCGTTGGGGCCACCTAGGCTTACAAATACGTTGGCATGGTGGATCTTGATGACGCGAGCTTGATATCGGTTACCGATTTCCAGGGCAACGCCTACCCGCCCGGTATTCTTGTCACCGATCATTAGGTTTTCCAGATCGGCCCCTTCGAGGGCTTGGTCCAGTTCGGAATCCTCCTGATGGTCCTTGCGTCGCGAACTAGGAACCGGGACCTTTGGGGCCATCGGGACCGAATCGCTGTTAGATCGGTATCTTTCCGGCATGGCTTCGGCATCGATTTTGACCGGTGAGGCTAGTTCACCACTGGGATCGACGTTTTCAAGAGCCTGGCCTTCGAGTCCTCTGAGGTCACTCTTGGGGACCGATTCGGCTGAGGAGGGTACGACAGGTTGGCCGGCAAGATCGTTTCTGGGACCCGTAGGTCCTTTTTGGCGACGAGTATCCTTGTTGCTTTTACCTCCCGATTGCTGGCTCGCTTGCTCTTGGGCCAAGCGGGATCTGCGAATTGCTTCGAGATTCAGAGGGCCGGCAGCGCCGATTTTTTGAGGAATTTGGGCCCTTGAGTTTGTTGCTGAGCTAGGGGACTCTTGGTCTTCGTTTTCGGCCATGCCGTAGATCCATTGATTTCAAGGAAAACGAGGACGGCTGTTGCCGTCCTCAGGAGTACTCCAGTTTATCAATGAAACGCGAAGTTTCCAGTGATACTACAGATCCCTTTAGCCCGATCCATTTTGTCACCCCTAGGGTTATCCTGGGTTTCGAAACGGATATCCTAATGTATTCTTTGGCAAGCCCATCCCACCTTCCGCTAAAAGCCGTCTTTGCACGGAAAAACTGATAAATGATCGATATTTTTTCCAATTGTCCGTTGGCAGTGAACATTTTGGGGCAGAGTGTCGAAAGCTCCGATTTGCTGGTTATCGGGCTGCTTATATTGCTCGAAGGCCTGTTGTCGATCGACAACGCCTTGGTTTTGGGCATGCTCGTCAAGGGGTTGCCCAAGCAACAGCGGGCCAAAGCACTGTCGTATGGACTTGTGGGTGCTTTTGTGTTTCGCGTCATCGCCATCTGCCTTTCTGCCTATTTGCTCCAATGGACGATCGTCAAATTCCTCGGCGGGGCCTATTTGGTCTACATTGCGGTGAAACATCTGTTTTGGGACGACAAGGAGGAGGAATTAGTGGTTATGGACAAGGAGGGCCAGCCTGGACTTGTCGACGCCTACACCCGAGAGGAGCTGAGCGGGGATCGGTTGAATTCCGAGATTGAGCAACGGGTACCAATCGCTGCTAGTTTGGTTACCGAGGAAACGATCGTTAACCGGAATGCCGTACCATCGGAGGACGCCGTTTGCGACGTTCCATCGCATAACAACTGGAAATTCTGGAAAACCGTCGCGGTGATCGAATTGACCGACATCGCCTTTGCGGTTGACTCTATTCTCGCAGCGATAGCACTGGCGGGTTCGGAAAGGAATAAGCTTTGGGTTGTCGTTACAGGTGGGATCCTGGGCGTGATCCTGATGCGTTTTGCAGCGTCGGTCTTTGTGAGGTTGCTTGAAAAATACCCTCGGTTCGAGATATCCGCGTATTTGTTAGTGATCATCATCGGTATCAAGTTACTTGCTGACTGGGCTTTCAATAGCGATTGGAGCTACCGCGGCTGGAAAGTCCTAGGGACATGGCAGGATTCGTTTGCAGCATTTGAGAATCAGCGACGTGATTGGACCGCAAGTTATCTGCAGTGGATTGATACTTCCTGGTTCTTGGGGAGAGCTGCCGAGCAGCATATCGATGGAATTGAGCATGTTCCGCATCTACTGGACTTCCACGATCTGCGGCGCCCTGAATGCATTGCCTTTTGGCTGACGATGCTCCTGTGCTTCTTGTACGGTTTCATGCCGCGAAACGCAGCACCAGAAAACAAAACCGAATCGAAATAAGAAGTAGCGAATAAACCAGTTTAGCGAACGGAGCATTTCCTGATGAAAGATGTCGCGGTGATCATGGCTGCCGCAGGTAGCAGCTCTCGGTTCAACGATCCTTATCAAAAGAAAGTCTACGCGTCGGTCCACGGTAAACCCGTTTGGCAGTACAGTGCCCAGCTATTTGCCGACCATCCTCGGGTCGCGCAGATCATCATGACCATCGCCGCAGAGGATAGGGGGATGGTTCAGGAGAAATTTTCTGGAAATCTAACCCTCTTCGGTGTGGAAGTGGTCATCGGCGGGGCGGAGCGCAGCGACAGCGTCCGCAACGCGCTCGAGCGGATCCGCCCCGGAATCGCGTTTGTGGCCATCCACGACGTAGCTCGTCCCTGCTTGTCCCGCCAAAGCCTCAACCAAGTGATCGAGGAAGCCAGCAAGCATGGGGCAGCGATTCTTGCATCACCGATTCGAGCAACGGTAAAGCGAGTCGATTCGTCCACCAACAAGATTCTAGAAACCGTTTCGCGCGACGGCTTGTGGCAAGCTCAGACACCTCAGATTTTCCGGACCGAAGATCTCAAACGCGGATACGCATCTGTATCAGGCAAACCGACCGACGACGCTCAGGTGATCGAAAAGCTTGGGATTCCGATCCGGATTGTCGAGGGCCCGGAGAGCAACATCAAGATTACGACCAAGGACGATTTGCGCACTTGCGAAGGGCTTCTGAAGTCACCCGCCCGGAGTAAGGACAACCCATTCTTCTGATTCGCCTGGGTTGCTCGAATCAAGAGCGCGGGTTGTCCAAGTAGCTATCGCTTTTGGGCGATTACCTTGCGATATCAAAAGCGTAGATCAACTCTTGATCGCGGATGAAGAGTTTCTGGCCGGCCACAACGGGGTGGGCCCAGATGGCTCCACGTTGACGGTCTCCAGACCATTCCTTGGGAAGCTTGACCGAACCCTTTTCCTGCCAACCGTCGCGTGAGGGAGCGGCCAGGTAGCAAATGCCTTCGGAGTCGTCGTAGCAATAGAGCATTCCGTCGGCGAAGGCGATGGAACCCGACCGCGCCTTGCCGGTCTTGTGGTTCCAAAGAATGTTTCCGGTCTTAAGGTCCTGAGCAACCCAAACTCCCCTGAGCGCATTGGTGAAGCCGTAGATGGTACCTTCGTGTAGCACATAGCCACCATGGTGGTTTTCCATGCTCTCTTTGTCCAAGTGATACACCTCCTCCATCTTGACCTTACCGCTCTCGGCGGAAAGCTTCACGAGGGAGTTACCGGCCTTGTAGGCCGAGGAGTGATAGATTTGATCGCCGACAATGATTGGCGTAGGAATTACGGCAGTTTTGTTGCCGGTCGTTGGACTGGTGAATTGATGCTCACCGGTCTGAGCGTGGAAAGAGACCAGCCCTGACTTGGAGGCAGTGACATAGATGGGGATCCCGCCGACGGAGGCTTTCATAATCGAAACGTACTGAGCGCCGTCTTCGAAACCTTTGGATTCGTAAACTTTCTCGCCGGTCTTTTTGTTCAGTCCGACTAGGAACGATTTTCCGCCAGGGGTGCAAACCAGTTTATCGCCATCGATCAGGACCGACTCACTGCATCCCCATTGCGGAACGCCACCACCAAAATCCTTGATAAGGTTCTTGCTCCACACCTTGGAACCATCAGACGTTTTCAAACAAGCCAATTCACCGAGGTCGCTGAGAAAATAAGCCAGATCGCCGTCGATGGTTGGGGTGCTGCGAGGTCCTCCGCCCCAGCCAGTCAGGTAATCGTCGGATTTCGTACCGCGGTCGATTCGCTGAACCCAGAGCTCTTTACCGGAGGCTGCGTCCAAGCAGATGGCGACCGAATCCTCGCCTCGTTGACCGATGGTGTAGAGTTTGCCATTGCTGACGGCGCTCGAGGAAAATCCCACACCGGCTGCTTCGTACTTCCAGGCCAACTTTGGGCCACCTTCTGGCCAGGACTGGAGAAGATTTTGCTTTCCTGCGATTCCATCGCGACCTGGGCCTCGCCATTGAGCCCAATCACCATCTTCGGCATAGGAGGCAAGCGGCAGGGTTGTTACGGCGAGCAAGCCAGCCAGAAGGTTGTTTTTGAACCAAGCGAATCGATTGTTTTTACTGGCCATAGGATAGGAAGACGGCATTGCATTGAACCTTGTGTCGGTCGAGTGGAGTGCTGGAATGCTGGAATGATTGATTGAAAAAGGAACCTGGGATCAGGGGCCTGTGGGTCCATAGTATAGCTAGTTTGTTCGGATATTGAACGCCCGAATATTGAACACCCGATGGGGCTAGCGTTACCGTTGATAGATCGGCAGATAGTGGTATTTCACCGACAAGCTCAGCACTGCCATGGCGGTGCAATAGACCGATCCGGCGTTCTGTTCTTCGCCTGATGAGGATTCCCAGGCTCCATTGTCTTTCTGTTTCGAAAGCAGCGTTTCGGAAACAATACTCGCAGCCCTTTCGGCATGCGAGCCACCCCGTTGGTGCATGCCTTGGGCAAAGTAATACAGACCATACAGAATGAATCGCTCGTTCCATTTTGGTGGATGATCCAAGAGCCAATCGGCCGAGCCGGCCACTAAGGGCGATTCGTACTGCCCGCAAACCTGCATAGCCAGCAGGCCTGCTGCAGTCATCGCAAAGGATGGGCCTCCGCCATTGGGTTCATACGAGAAACCGGCCTTGGGATCCTTGGGAGTCCCTTGAGAGTCAACTGGAGAGGTGAAGGATCTTTTGAGGTAGCCGATGGCATCATCGATGGTTGCGGCAGCGACGTCGAGGCCATCGTTTTTCGCGCTCCGCAGGGCCATTAGCTGCCAGACCGAGACCGACAGATCGCTATCACCGGCATCTGGGGTATAGCGCCAGCCTCCTCGAGCATTTGCACCCTTTTTAATCCTTTGGCTTCGAACGATCAGATCGATTGCCTTTTGACAGGACTCATGGAGTTGTT
>Ga0209598_10004374_pt1 | contig 10402 bp, 10 predicted proteins | sample M_140807_EF_Meta_FD_187317 | JGI IMG/M metagenome (GOLD analysis project Ga0209598, IMG submission 187317) | Freshwater microbial communities from Lake Montjoie, Canada to study carbon cycling - M_140807_EF_MetaG (SPAdes) (version 2) | ecosystem: Environmental > Aquatic > Freshwater > Lake... | reverse complement strand
TGCTTGATGTTGATCAATCCCGATAAGCCCAAATCTTTTAGTTTTCAACATTTTGGACAAATAAAGCTGGCAAAATCACGTAATTTTCAATTCCCGTGCGCAATGTTTATTTTCTGAAATCTTAAATAAATCCGGAGTTAAAATCCCTTTAAATCAAGCTGATTTCTATTCTGATATTCGAGAATCTCCTTTGCATTGTCATGGACTGAATTACTTTTACCCCTTCAAATCTGGCATGAAGTTTTTTTCCTCCAATTTCAGGTTTTTCCGCCCCCTGAAACCGGATGCTTTTCCGGCAATATTCGCCCTATTGCTCGTTTTTTGCTTGAGCCTAAATTCGGGTCTGGCCCAACAAAAATCCAGAAAACAACTGGAAAGGGAGAAGAAGGAAAACCTTAGGAAAATTGAACAAACCCGCGAAATTCTTCAGGAAGTAAAAAAGGAAAAAAAGGCATCGATTTCACAACTGCAGGCCCTTAAGCAACAGGCGCTTCTAAAAGAAAAAACGATCGGCAACATCCGGGATGAACTCGGCATCCTGGATTCTGATATTTCCCACCTCCAAACCGAAGAGGAAAAACTGGCCTACACCCTGGCATTGCTGAAAAAGGAATATTCGGCCATGGTATATGCAGCATCAAAAGCAGGTAAGCAACAAATCCTTCTTTACCTGCTCGCCTCAGAATCGGTAAACCATTTCTTCAACCGGATTCAACAACTGCGGCATTATGCAGATGAAAGGAGAAGTCAGGAAAAACAAATCCGGAACCTCAGCCTGAAACTGAATCAACAAAAACTAAAACTGGCTGAGGCAAAAGAGGTAAAAGAAGTTCTGCTCGGACAGGAAAAAAAGGAAAAACAACAGATTGAAATCTTAAAGGACGACCAGAAAAAAGTTGTCAACCAATTAAGCGCCAAAGAAAAAGAACTCAAGGCCAGAATCGAAAAACACAGAATTGCCCTTCGTAAGCTGGAGAATCTCATTGCCAACCTGGTTAAAAAAGAAATCCGCAAATCGCGCTCAGGTGGAAAGTCGGATGGAAAGGAAACCAGCGGTTCAAGCTCGGAAATGTTCCTTACGCCGGAAGGCAAAATCATCTCCAATTCCTTTGCCGGCAATCGTGGCAGACTTTCCTGGCCAGTGCAGTCAGGTTTTATTTCTTCTGGATTTGGAAGGCATGAGCATCCGGTCATCAAAAAAGTGTATGTAGACAACTTAGGCGTGGACATCAGCACCCGCCCACACGAAAAGGTGCGCGCTGTTTTTGAAGGCGTAGTTGGACTGGTCGGCTCGGTTCCTGGAATGGATGGACAGATTGTGCTCATCCGCCACGGAAACTTTTTCACTGTTTACAGCGGCATTAAAAACATCCGGGTTTCTGCCGGCGAAAAAGTAAAGTTGAACCAAACCATTGGCGAGGTAAAATCCGGACCAGATGGAAATGTGCTTCAGTTCCAGGTCTGGAAAAACGACAAGCGCCTTAACCCACAGTCCTGGCTTGCAAATCAATGAGAGTGCCGAAGAAAAAACCGGCGGAAATTGAAGATAAAACGCCCAAACCAAGACAAAATAAAAGCAAAGCATCAGGAAACAAACTCGTCGGAATCAGTGTACTGCTTTCCTTTTTTACCATTGGACTTTACTACGCTTGCACCATCCGGCCAGAAAATTATTGGCTCGCTGGTTTCTCTGGCTTCCTCATTCCACCCGCAATTTTTTCACAGGTATTTCTCGCAGCATTCTGGTTGTGGAAAAAACCAATCAATGCCCTGATTCCCGGATTAAGTCTGGTTTTGGGTTTGAGGTTTATTCAGGCCAGTCTGGGTTGGCACCTCATCATTACTGAAAAATGTGGCGATCTTAAAGTATTGAGTTTGAATGCAAAAGCATTTGGCGCCATGGAGCACAAGGAAAACCGGGATGAAAATTTATGCATCCACATGGTTGAAAACCTTAAAAATTCCGGTGCAGACATCATCTGCATTCAGGAAATGTTTGATTTCCCCGGCAGAAAACCATTTAACATTGTCCGAAGCCTCAAAAAAGCAGGCTACAAGCATGTTTTCTATTCCATTGCAGAAAAACAATGGGGCTCTTCGGTTGGAATGGCCATTCTTTCTCGCTTTCCGATTGACTCAAAAGAAATCATCCGGAAGAAAAAAGGTTCAAACAACCAGATCATCATGGCGAGAATCCGAATTGGAAAGGAGAAATTGTCGATCATCAACATGCACCTTCAGTCGGTGGCCATCAAAAAAGATGAGCTGGAAGCACCAGAGGAAAACGACAAATGGCTTGACCGTGGTTTTACGCTTGGAAGAAAACTCAAAAGGGGATTTCAGGCAAGGGCAATCCAAATTGATGAACTTTTGAAGGCCGCTGATTCGGAGGGAAACCGGGTCATTATCTGTGGTGATATGAATGACACGCCCTACAGCAATGCCTACCTCAGAATCCGGGATTCATACCGCAATTCATTCGAAGATAAGGGTCGTGGCCTTGGTTTTACTTTTAATGGAGGAATCCCATTTCTGAGGATTGACAACCAGTTTTATGGGAAAGGTCTCAAAGTAAACCGATTCACCACCAACGAAAATTTCATTGGATCAGACCATTATGCCACGGAGGCGTGTTATTCTTTTTCGGATTGATTAATTCGCTTTTACTGCGCTTTCAGCAGAATCCAGATTCCATTTTTCAATAAAGCGCATGGCCTGTGAAAGGTGAACATCGGGGTTCATCAGGTTGTCAGAAATATGACGGATGATTCCATCGCCGTCGATAAAATAGCTGATTCGCTTTGTGAGCAATCCAAAAGGATATACTGCATTGTATTGGCGGCAAACTACCCGACCCGGATCTGAAAGCAAAGCAAATGGCAAATGATACCGCTCCTTAAACGACTTTAAGGTCTCTGGAGAATCTTGTGAAATGCCAGTAATGCCAATTCCCCGGCTGGAGAAAAATCCATAATCTTCTGAAAATCTGCATACCTCCTTTGTGCATCCGGGTGTAAATGCCTTGGGATAAAACAAAATCAAATGTCCTTTGGGAGAAAGTCCTTTAGAAAGCCTGAATAGATTTCCTTCCGTGTCCTTAAGACTGAAGTCCGGGGCTTTGCTGTTTATTTTTAATGACATGTGGGTTTTGATTAATGCTTGGGGAAATCTCCGCTAATAGAAGACAGTAAGCTAACTGAGGAAAGCCGGAATTTGTTTTCAAGGTAGGAAAACTGAGAAAAATCAGATTCTGGGCTTACAAATGTCGGCCAATTCACCGCCTTCAAAAACCCAGATTTGCTTTTGCAATTCAGCCAAAATCACTTGAACAGAACCTCCATCTGGGAAATCCTTTTACTGCAATTTCTACTTCTTTGCCCGGCTTTGCTGCCAGCACAAAATTACAGAAGTCAGGAAGGGATTTCCATTGGTGGGGGAACTTCCTCCCTTGGTCGCTACAAAGGCAGTTTGAGCCGAAGTCCCGAAGGCGGAAATTCTGAATTACAATCAATTGCCTGGGAGTTGGGCATAATTCGAATCCGAAAAACCGGAGAAAACATGGCCTTTTCTTATGGCATGTCGCTTATGATGCTTGGCCATAAATACCGCAGCAATCTATTTTTCTGGAAGCCAGGAAGTCCCGATTCTGTGGTATTAACAAACAGCCGACAAACCATTGAAAATTATTACCTGGGCATACCGCTTCGATGGTCTTTTTACCTCAACCAAAATCCAGCAGGAAGGTTCTTCATCGGTCCGGGATTGCTGCTCGCAATGCCCATTTACCGCAATCAAAAAATCAGCGGAACAGAATCCAATGGTCAATCAAGGGATATTTCCGATCGCTCCTTTCCGGAAAAAGGACCTTACGCTTTCATTTGCCCCGAACTTGAAACCGGCTATCTGGTTGAATTTCCGGATTGTTCTCTTGCCCGATTCAGCCTTTTCTTTTCACTCCGCTCAACCGGGATTTTGAAGGATGAGAATTACTATTCCATCCAAAGCTATACAGGCCTGCGATTCGCCTGGATTTTTGGAACCGATTAACAACTTAGGCTTTTACAATTCGAAAACTTGCATCTGCAATTTTTTGAATTCCCGATTTCCAAAGCGAAATTGCCGGCATGTTGCTTGTTCTAAAATCAAGGTTTGCAGGTTTCGGGCTTATGCTGTTTGCTCTTCTTAGGCCTGAGTTAATTTCTGCTCAGGTAATCAGCGGGAAGGTAATTGACAAGCAGGGAAATCCGCTTCGTGCAGAAATAAAAAATCTGAGAGACAGCACCTTAGCCATTAGCAACAACCAAGGCGAATTTTCTTTTTTCATGAAAGACGACAAGCCCAGAAGTCTATATGCATTAAGCAAAGGATACAAAAACGATACGCTTGAATACAATGCCGGCAAAAACCTGTTGTTTAAACTTGAAGCCGTTCGGGATTTGCCGGGTGTAGAAGTTCAGGCAAAAGCAAATGATGCATTTTTGCAATCTGAGGCCGTTATCAAAACAGAAGTAATCAGCCGACCAGAACTTAAAAAAGCCGCCTGCTGCGATCTCGCCGGATGTTTCGAAACCCAGGGAACCGTTCAACCTCAGGTTACCAACATCGTCAGCAACTCAAAAGAACTACGAATTTTAGGCTTGTCGGGCGTTTACAACCAAGTGTTGGTCGATGGATTGCCCATGATTCAGGGACTTTCCTACACCTATGGAATCAGTGGAATTCCAGGTCCATTTATTGAAAACATCTTTGTTTCCAAAGGAACCAACAGCGTATTACAGGGATTTGAAGGCATTTCCGGGCAAATCAATGTGATCACCACCAACCCCGAAAAGGCCGACCGACTCAGAACAAGTCTCTACATCAACAATTTCAGGGAGGCGCATCTGAATGCCGCATGGACCAAAAAAAGCGAGAATCATAGTTTTACAGTCGGCATTCATGGCATCAACCCAGCCACAAACCGGGACCGGGATGGGGATGGTTTTTTGGATGTAACGAAACTTTCCAGGAAAATGGGATTTCTGAACGGCAAATGGAACAATGGCCGTTGGAATGGTGAATACGGAATTCGGGCCACAGAAGAAAGCCGGATTGGTGGGCAGCGGAATTTCGATTCGAAAAATCCTGGAAGCAACACCATTTATGGACAGAAAATCGGATTCGGGCAGCTCGATGTTCGAAACCGATTTGGCTATGAATTGTCAGAAACAAAGCGGATTGTCATTATGATGGCTCTGCAAAGGCACCAACAGGATTCCTGGTACGGCTGCTTGCATTACACTGGTAACCAGGATATTGGATTTGCCAATATTCAAACCGAACTGGACTGGGGTAAGCATAGCGCCAAGGTCGGAATCAGCCTTCGCTTCCTGAATGCAGAAGAAAAAATTTCATTTCAAAATGACCCAATAGGCCGAACCTATGGCGGAACCTATCGGAAAGAAGAACTGATTCCGGGACTTTTTGCTGAAAACACTTTTTCCTTTCTCAACAACAAATTGAAACTGATTACCGGTTTAAGGGCTGATAAACACAATCAATTCGGCGCAAAATTTAGTCCGAGGGCAATGATTCGTTGGGATCTAAATGAAAGCCTGATTCTCCGCGCCAATGCTGGCAGCGCCTGGCGCACCATCAATCTATTCAGCGAAAACCCGAATATCCTTTCCGGCTCCAGAAATTTAATTTTGGAAGGGAATTTAAAACCCGAATCAGCTGTTAATGCAGGACTCAGCCTCACTCAAAACCTTGACTTTGATTTTGGAACTGGCTATTTGAGTGGTGATGCCTATGCCACTTCATTTCAAAATCAGATTTTCCCGGATTTTGATGCCGAACCCAAAACTGTATTGGTAAAAAATTTCGAAGGCACTAGCAGAAGTTTGTATGCCCAACTGGAAGGGAAGTTAAACTTCAACAACGGTTTAAGCATTCGGGGTAGTTACAGCTACACTGAAAATTACAGGTTGATTTTGGGAGAAAGAAAAACATTGCCATTCAACCCTTTACACCGAGGGCAACTTGCCATCAGCTACCGAACACCAAAACAAACCTGGCAATTTGACCTGAACCACCACATCTACGGACCACAATACTTACCAGACACCCGTCAAAACCCGGAAGCCTACCGTACTGCTGAAAAATCACCTACTTTTCAAACATTAAACCTACAGGTCATCCGCTTTTTGGGCAGGTTTGAATTGTATGCCGGATGCGAAAATGTTTTCGATTTCAGACAACTAAAGCCCATCACTGCATGGCAGGAGCCCTTCAGTCCTTGGTTTGATACAGCAGGAATCTGGGGCCCAACCCGTGGAAGAGAATTGTACATGGGCCTGAGGTTTACGCTTCCTTAAAACCTTAACAATAGGCCAAAAAAAGAGCCACCCTTCTGGATGGCTCTTCAATTTTGAAATTCAATTTCTTATTTGTTGCGCTTGCGGGCGAAAGCTTTTTCCTTTATTTCTGCCGACATGGCTTGAAATTTGGTGAACTGCTCTGCATTTAAAACGCCTTTCAGGGTAGTGAAGTAGTTGTCATCTATTTGCTTCATCTTCTGACGGCGCGTTGCAGCATCAAGGTTGGCCATAGACTTCACTTCTTCAATTTGCTTGAACTTATCAAGGTTGATTGCCTGAACCCTTTCCTGCTGGGTAGCCTCCAAACTCAATTCATTGGTCATACGCTTGGTAAAGCGGGCCGATTTTTCATCGGGAGATTTTTTAGGTTTTGCTTTTTGCAAATCTTGAGCCATGGCGGAGGCAAGGGAGAACACCAATGCAACCGCGGTGATAATCAACTTTTTCATAAATCTTTTTTTGTTCTAAGAAGGCCGGCAAGAAAACAAGGTTTAACGAACCTTAAAAATAAAATTCCCATATGTTGGACAAAGTCATAGAAGTGCCTTGTCAAAAGTTTGTGATATGGCGGGGTATTGGTTTTCTTTGCACCATTTATTGCAGGAAATCTCTGAACCTGATTCAGAACCAAACAACATGAAGAAGATTGCGATTTTTACCTCCGGAGGTGATTCGCCGGGGATGAATGCCTGTGTCCGGGCAGCAGTTCGCGCAGCGGTTTACTACAACATTGAGATTTATGGAATTCGCCGCGGCTATACAGGCATGATCAAAGGTGACATTGTGATGCTCGACTCTAAGGCGGTGAGCAACACCGTTCAGCGTGGCGGTACAATCCTCAAATCTGCCAGAAGCGAAGAATTCAGAACACCCGAAGGACGGAAAAAAGCCTACGAGCAGCTTACGGCCTTGGGCATTGAAGGGCTTATTGCCATCGGTGGAAACGGCACATTCACTGGCTCGGATATTTTCTACAACGAATACGGCATTCCAACTGTGGGAGCGCCCGGCACAATCGACAACGATTTATATGGCACTGATTACACCATCGGTTTTGATACAGCTGTAAATACCGCACTGGACGCCATCGACAAAATCCGTGACACGGCAGATTCCCACGACCGCATTTTCTTCATTGAGGTAATGGGCCGCGACTCAGGATACATCGCCATTCAATCCGGCATTGGCGGCGGCGCAGAACTGGTGATGGTTCCAGAAACCAACTCTTCCATTGAAGAAGTAATTGAAACCCTCAAAGGAGGCTGGAACCGAATGAAGACTTCCTCCATCATCATTGTGGCTGAAGGAGAAGATGAAGGTGGAGCCATTGCTGTTTCCAACCGGGTTAAAAAACATGTTCCCTATGCCGATATCCGGGTTACAACATTGGGCCATATTCAGCGAGGTGGTTCTCCATCTGCATACGACAGAATTCTATCTTCCCGTTTGGGCGTGGCAGCAGTAGAGGGACTGATGCAAGGAAGAAAAAATGTGATGGCTGGAATCATCAATAATGAAGTAGTTTACACCCCGTTTAAGGAGACCATCACCTTAAAAAAACCAATCCATCCAGACCTAATCCGACTGGTGAATATTCTAAGCGTTTAGTAAAAAATCCATGGGTTTTGTACCTTTTTTCGTCGTCTTGGCAGGCGCTTTGTTCCTGGCAATTTCTGTTAGTTACCACACTTTTCGCCGGTATAGGGATGCTGTAAAAAAGAATCTCGAAGAAATTCGGATTCTAAAAGCGCGCATCCGGACAGAGGTGGATGAGTTCGAATTTCTTTCTGTTCCGGAATTGGAAAGCCTTTGCGAATCTTTGTGCAATGATTTATCCGGGCAGATTGAAGCAAGTAAGATTGAAGAAAAACTCCTGAAAGTGAACATCGCTTTTACCCAGCTCTACAGCGGAATGGAGTCGAAACATATTCAGGATGAATTGCTTCAAACCATTAACAGGGATGTTCGACAAATTGAAAAACTTGCAAGCGAAGTTTCCTCTGAAATGAGGGCTTACGAAAAGCTCAGGACTGAAAAGCCGTATAGTTTCGTGGCCAGTATTTTTGGTTTCAGCAAGTTGCCGGAATTCTCTGTTTCTTAAGAAACCCGCGGTTCGTAGCGACCAGGGGAAAAAATTCTATCCGGATCCAGAGCTTTTTTAAGGCGGGAAACAAATTTCCAGTGCGGATTTTCCGGGTTGATGTATTCGTGCATCAACTTCACATCAAAGCGGTAAAACCTGAAGCCAGCCTCATAAAATCGCTTGGTCATTTCCTTGTTGGCGGCATGCGCGTTGGACACAGCCTGCGGATCATTCCTTCGGAAATAAATGTTGATCACCGATTCAAGACATAAGTCGTTCATCGGATTGAGCGTAGTAGCGGGCATTATGCCGAAATCACGGTAAATGCTGTCCAGAATTTCAAGGGTATCTGTGATGGCAGATGCCTGTAAAGGCAAAACTGGCAGACAGCACAACATGCCCAGCGGGCCATGGTCTATTTGTAGATTCTGACCATCAGGATCCATGTCTTCGCTCATATACATGGCCTTAATGAAGTAATCCGTTGGCACGCCAGTGCTGCAACCGAATACAGCGCCGAGACCGGCTTCTTCGGATTCCTGCTGGTTGTAAAATCCAAGTGAAAGGCAACGATTGCCAACAACACGGGGAATTTCCTTTTCAAGAAATTCTACATATTCAGCAGTTCCCTGAACCATGCTTCCAAATGAAGTCCAGGTTTGTACTTTATCAGCACCACGGTGTTCAATCTTCATCCGCTTGTCGTTGCCGATGTGCGTTACAGATGAAATGTATTTTCTTTGGTACAATTCGCCAATGGCCTCCACAAGTTCTGGAAGCCTGGATTGCTCCACTTTACACCAAAGCATTTTTTGCAATTCCAGCTTTGGATAAAGATTCACCACCGCTTTGGTGACAATGCCAAGATTTGACTGAGAAAAAATGCCGGTCCAATCTGGGCCAAAACCTGGTGAAAAGTGCAATGCTTCCCTTTCACTATGGGCATCATTCCAAAAACCAGATCGCATTTTACTTCCATCGGCAAGCAGAACTTCCAGCCCACGCAAATCTTCTAATCTGTGCGCCAGAAAACCAGAGCCACGCTCCAACATATTGGCAAGGACCGAAGAATTGGGCGAAGATCCTGTTACATTGAGCATGAGGTTTAATCCCTGCCGACGAATTTCAGCGGAAAGTTCTCCCTGACTTACACCCGGCTCTACAATGGCATAATGAAATTTCGGATTGATTTCGAGGATGCGGTTGAGCCGGCTCAAGTCAAGCAGGATGCAGCCATCCTCTAATGGCAATCTGGAACCTAAACCCCAGTTAAGTCCTTTACTGAAAGTATAAACCGGAATGCCGCAAGCACTGCAAATTTGAATAATGGAATCCAGCTCCTGGTCGTTTGCCGGCCTTACCAAAGCAGGAACCTGCGGGGCTGTAAAATGGCTTGTATTCTGAAGCTGAATATTCAGTTCAGGGCCTTCAACCAGAATATTTTCGGAACCTACAATTTCTGATATTTCAGAAATGGCCTTTTGAAGCATGGAATTCATTAGGATTTGTTTTCAACAACGGCCACGATGAAAGGCCCTCCGGCAAGGTCAAGATTTTCGGCGAGCAAGAGGTCTGCTTCCAGACAAAGTTGCCTAACTCTGTCGTTGTTAAAAAACTGCTGTGGAAAAATCGAGGAAATGGAAGGGAAGGTTGAAATGGAAATGATGTTGAAGAATTTCAAAAGTTCGGCTTTGATTTCAGGAACGGAATAAGGAACCACCGGGATGTTAAAGGTTTTATCCTGAAATTTCACTTCTAGGGTTTCTTCCTGGTGGTTTAGTCTGGAAGAAATGGCTGGTGCCCAGCCGAGTTCAAGCTGGTTTACAAAGGCTTGAGAATTATAAAAGGAAAAAATCACCTTTCCATCGGGCCTGAGAACTCGGCGGATTTCCTGAAAAAAAGTGGCTGGATTCAGCACAAAAGAACCCATCCCAAAAGAAGAATTGACAAAATCTACGGT
>Ga0209598_10004373_pt1 | contig 10403 bp, 6 predicted proteins | sample M_140807_EF_Meta_FD_187317 | JGI IMG/M metagenome (GOLD analysis project Ga0209598, IMG submission 187317) | Freshwater microbial communities from Lake Montjoie, Canada to study carbon cycling - M_140807_EF_MetaG (SPAdes) (version 2) | ecosystem: Environmental > Aquatic > Freshwater > Lake... | reverse complement strand
AGAGTGAAATAAAAAATCATGAAATAAAACAACCACATGCTTTTGGTGTTGCCTTTTTTTTATGGTTAATTCACCTACTTTTTTTATGAGGGTATCAACATATCTCATTTGTTTCGAAGCTCCAATTCGCCACTCGGCGTCCCATCCAATAAAATTTTGCGTTAGCATTAGGGAGTCGGTAAGTTGTATAACTTGATAAGCATCTTCTTTAGTGCCTCTTCTATAATCACCAATTTTCCAAGAGTTGGTTCCTGGCAGCCTTGTAATAGTAGACGTTAAACCTAAAAACGCCTTGTTGTATTCTATATCCATCCAAACACTATCTGGGTGTGCGTAATAACTATGGAGTCTTCCATTTGTTATAGCGTGAGAGTAAGTGTGGTTGTATATTTTAAATAAAGGATTGTTTTTTTCAGCTACATAAATGCTATCATATTTATTTGACCACTGCATTTGAGAGCCTACTATAAAAAAGCTTGCTTTAATACCTAATGCTGTTAGCACGCTATCAATAGCAGGTGTTGTAGTATAAGGGCCATCATCAAAAGTCAGGTAAATGGTAACGCTGGTATCTATTGTGTTTTCAGAAACAGTATTACTACTTCTGTTTGTTTCTAATTCTTTTTTAGCATCAATACTATCTTCAGATTTTGTTACTGGAGTTTGGCATGCAAAAACAAAAAATGACACCCATATCAATAAAAACCAAATTCTCATCGCTCACTTTATTACAGAGAGCGCAAGTTACTTAAACTATAGCTACTTATTGTTTAGTTAACTGTTATTTCGCTCATAAAAAACCATCCTGGCGTACCTTTTCCTTGGTGCCAGCTTGGAAGTTTTTTAATGGGCTGTCCGGTAATTTTTAAATACCTATAGGAAGCTGGTGTATAGTTTAATGCCAGCATTTGTGCAAATGGCGCATCATTCATGGTAGGCATTTCTGGTTTAATGTTGGCTAATGGCTTCCATGTTTTATTGTCATTACTACCCCATGCGGTAAGGGAAACGGGCGGTAATATATAGGAAGTAGTTGCGTGAAGCGCATTCACCATAATTTTACTTGATGTTACGTTACTGCCCATGTCAAGTACCACAGTTGCTTCATTGTTTTGATAGCCCAGCCATTTACTCGAAAAATCTTTAAAATCTGCCAAATCTAAATCGGTTAATACTGATGCTGCATTCATATTGTATTTAGCATCCGGAGGCGTTAATAATTTATAAGCTGCAACCGGAAATCCAGCTTTCATGTAAAAATTTCTAACTGTTGAACTACCATTCCAACCGGCCTTAAAAGCACGAACACTTAGTGTTGTGGTATTGTCAAGTAAAATGGGTTTTGTATAAACTAGGCTTGTGCTACTATCAGGATCTGTGCCATCAAGTGTATATCTGATGGTCACCCCTTTTATAACGTGTTTAATTTCGATGGGTTGATTTTGTTTAAAATAACCACTAGGTAAAGAAATGACAGGATCATTGAGTGTAATAATAAGGGTATCTGCGCCATCAAAACCGTAGTCGATTTTTATTTGCGCATATTGTTTACTCATAGCCTTGATGTCTGAAGGCTTAATTTTTGTATCCCAAACAAATATCTCTGTAATATTTTTATTGCTAAGTAGTGTTTTTAAACCTTCTAGTGTAACAGCAGTTCCTGCCACAGAAACAGAATTTATTTTTTTCATGGCAGCAATTGCAGCCATGCTTTTGTCTGTTACATTGGAATAGTTTACGTTTAATCTTTTTAGGTTAGGAAGTTTACCAATCCAACTAATGTCAGCATCTGAAACGGGCATTTTTGCTGCATACAAATGAACAATTTGCTCTTTGATTGGGTCTAATTCAGTCAGCGTACTTGAATTATACATGGTTTGACCATAAAATGAAACTGCAAGCGCTGGAGATTTTTCTCCAAGTTGTTTGATAACACGGTAATTAGATTTTAATTTATCAATCTTTGATTCACTCGCAGCATCAAAATCAAATTTTTCTTCTTTGGCTAAATACGGTTTAATGTATTCTTCTGCTAATATTCTTAAAGTATCGGTGGTAGGTAAACTGGTAATTTTTTTATCAAAAGGAGCACCCTTCTGAATCCAGGCTTCTAAAATAGCAAGCTCGGTAGTTGTAAGTTGAGGTTTGTCTGCGGGCGGCATGTGTTTTTTATCTGAAAGCGGAAGATGTGCTCTTGTGATGATTAAACTTTTAAGTAAGTCCCCTGCAACCACTGCTTTTCCAGATTTTCCACCCGTAACAATACTTACAGAATCACTAAGTGATAAACCGCCTTTTTTATTGCTATTGGTATGGCAAGTACCGCATTTTTCTTTAAATATGGTAGCAACTACATTTGGATATATGCGTGCTTCTTGTAGTGTTAAAGTGCTGGTTTGATTGGCATAAAGCGGTGCTGTCAAAAATCCTTCGCCATGTGTAAGCGTTGCGCCAAAATGACCCGTAATAACAGTTAGAAAAAATAAAACAACCGCACTAGAAGCGCTTAATTTTTTATTGGATTGAATATAATTGGCAAAATTATAAAGTACCCAAGCTAAAATAGCAACTGCAGTTCCAGACCATTTATGCCATTGTAACGTATCGCCACTTGTACCTTCTTCTGTGGCAAGTAATATACCCATGATAGCAGTAAAGATGGCGGTTAGTGCACCAAACAATCTTACATGATTAAAGATACTTTGCGTAGATGGATTAGCCGGAATAAAAGATGTAACAATTGAAATGAGTAGTAGTGTAATAGGCAAGTGTAGAAGTAACGGATGCATTCTGCCCGCTACTTGAAGCCACACTGGTATTTGAAGTTTATCGTCAAATACAAATAATATACCTAGTAAAAAAAGTCCCGCAAATGCAAGCGAACTTGCTACTTTCTCAATCCATTTCATAGTTCACTATGCTTGTGTTAATTTATAAGGGTATACTTTTCCAGAAGCCCATTGTGCAACATATAGGCTGCCTTCATCATCTACACAAACATCGTGAGGGTGTGCAAATATTTTTTCGGTTTGTTGAAGCGTATTTAATTTTCCATTTGTATAAATGGGTTCAGAACCTCCAATGTTAGAAACCACTTTATTTTCTTTATTTAAAATGGTAACAAATCCGCTCGCTTCTACACCCATGTTTGGAGAACGTAAAACTGCGGCATATAAATAATCGCCACTAATTACTGGTCTGCAAACGCCAGCGCCTGGAACATGAATTACCTCTAATAATTTTCCGTCCAATGAAAATCTTTTAAAGCAAGCTCTGTTACGATCCGTTACAATTAGTGTAGGTACTGCGTTTCTGTAATCGATACAAATGCCGTGTGCATTGTCTAGGTATTGTTCACCTTCGCCTCTGCCGCCAAATGCATTTTTTAATTTTCCGTTAGCGTCATAGTGTAGTATGTATTGTGCACCATAACCATCTGCAATATAAAATTCTCCATTTTCTAAAACAGCGGTTTCGGTGGGTACAAATTTTTCTTTACTCGCATAAGGGCCAACTTCTGCTGGTGGATCAATCGTAAATAATATTTTACCATCAATGGTGGTTTTATATACCTGATGTCTATTGGTGTCTGTGATAAATAAGAAATCTTCTTTACCCGTTTTTTGAATCGTTAAACCATGTGCACCTGGGAACTCGGTACCCCAGCTTCCTTTTAGCTTTCCAGATTTATTGTAAATAATGATATTGTTTTTTGTTTCGTTGGTTAAGAGTATGATATGACCTTTACTGTCTTGTACCATCTCGTGACAATCATTTACAGGTGTTTTGTCTGTATTTAAAACACCCCACTTGGTGTCCAAAAAATATTTTTTATCGTTATGACCATAAACGGGTCCTTTAGGTTTTGCTAATAAATCTTTGGTGATAAAAAAACTAGCGCCTGCTAATGCAGAAGTTTGAATAAATTTTTTGCGGTTCATAGGTTTTATTTTATGCGATAATATTATTTACAACGTTTCCGTATAAGTCCGTTAAACGGTATCTTCTTCCTTGAAACTTATAGGTTAATTTTTCATGCTCTAAACCTAAGAGGTTTAAAACGGTTGCCTGAAAATCATGTACATGCACAGGATCTTTTATGATGTTGTAACCAAAGTCGTCGGTTTCGCCATGTACAATACCTGGCTTTACACCGCCACCAGCCATCCAAATGCTAAAGCAGCGAGGGTGGTGGTCGCGACCATAATTATCAACGGTCATAGGACCTTGACAGAAGTTGGTTCTACCAAATTCACCACCCCAAATAACAAGTGTTTCATCAAGAAGTCCTCTTTGCTTTAAATCTTTAATAAGTGCTGCCGATGGTTGGTCAACGTCTTTAGCTTGACCGCGCATTTCGTTGGGTAAATTTCCGTGTTGATCCCAACCTTGGTGGTATAGTTGAATAAATCGAACGCCACTTTCTGATAATTTTCGTGCAAGTAAGCAGTTGGCTGCGTATGTTCCAGGTACTAAACAATCTGGTCCATACATTTTTATCACACTATCAGATTCTTTAGAAGTGTCAATGATTTCAGGAACGGCTGTTTGCATGCGATAGGCCATTTCATACTGCTGAATTTTTGCAGCAATTTCTGGATCACCATACTGCTCGTATTCTAAATTGTTGAGTGTAGCTATTTTATCAAGCATTTTTCGACGAGCATTTCTATCCATGCCTACCTGATCTTGTAAATATAAAATAGGATTATCGCCACTACTAAATTGTACACCTTGATGCACCGAATCTAAAAATCCATTGGTCCATAGTTTAGAATAAACGCCTTGTCCATTTCCTTTACCTCTAGATAGCAGTACACAAAAAGCAGGAAGGTTATTATTTTCTGTTCCAAGTCCATAACTCACCCATGAACCCATACTAGGTCTATTGCCTTGTTGAGCACCTGATTGAAAAAAGGTAAGTGCAGGATCGTGATTGATGGCTTCGGTGTGCATTGATTTGATGATACATAAATCATCTACTACAGATGCCATATGCGGAAACAAATCACTGACATACGCACCTGATTTTCCATATTGTTTAAAGTCGTAGTAAGAACCAATAAGTGGAAACTTACTTTGACCTGCAGTCATGCCTGTTAAACGCTGACCATTTCTTATGGACTCCGGTAAGTCTTCACCCATTCTCTCACGAAGCATGGGTTTATAGTCAAAAGTTTCCAGTTGTGATGGCGCGCCATTTTGAAACAAATAAATAACACGCTTTGCTTTTGGTGCAATATGCGGGACGGCTTTCATGATGGCATCTTCTGCACTTTCCTTTCCACCAAATAAATCCGGAATGAGCAGTGAGCCAAGGGCTGCACTACCTAATCCAAGACTCATTCTAGAAATAAATTTTCTTCGATTTGCGTTGAGGCCGTGTTCGAGTAATTCTTTTTCCATGGTTTATGTTTTTGTGATCGCCTCTTGCATGTTATAAATAACCTGTATCGTTTGCATTGCAGCAGCGAGATCAACGATTTGTTTAGTTTTTGGTTGATACGAACCTGGCTCAATTAATGTAGCCACTTTCTTTTTGTCTTTTGTTAATTCCTTTTTTGTTTCTTCATAAAATGAAACAAGTGTTTCAATTTCTTTACTACTAGCCTTTCTACACAAGATCGATCTAAATGCTTTTTCGATGAGTGTATTTGTGCCAGGTTGTTGTTGCAATAATTTATCGGCAAGTGCTTTTGAAGCTTCCAATACAGTTGGATCATTGAGCATAATAAGCGCTTGTAATGGCGTATTGGTGCGGTATCTTGTTACTTGACACTCGTCTCTATTACTTCCATCAAACATCATCATAGAAGGCGGTGGAACCGTTCTTTTAATAAATGTATACATGCCTCTTCTGTAAAGTGCTTGACCAGTATCTTGCATGTACTTATTTAAAATACCTCTTCCAGAAGTAGCTAGCTCCCAAAGTCCTGGCGGTTGGTAAGGCTTAACACTTGGCCCTCCAATCATTTTATTGAGTAGGCCGCTGCTTGATAAGAGCATGTCTCTTACAAGCTCCGCAGAGTATCTAACCCTTGGTGCATAAGACCAATAAATATTTAAAGGATCTACTCTTTTTTTGGTTTCAGAAATTTCACTGGATTGTTGATAGGTAGCTGATAATACAATTTGCTTTACAAGTCTTTTGATATTCCATCCATTGTCTCTAAAGTCTACGGCTAGCCAATCTAATAGTGCTGGATGCGTAGGAAGATTTCCTTGCATGCCAAAGTCTGCGGCAGATTTTACAAGACCTCTTCCAAAAAATTCTTGCCACATTCTATTTACAAAAACGCGGGCGGTTAAACTGTTTCTCTTGTCAAATAACCATTTGGCTAAGCCAAGTCTATTTTTAGGAAGAGAAGGATCAAATTTTAATACTGCATTTGGTGTTCCTGGTTCTACCTCTTCTGTTTTTGCGGCATAGCTACCTCTTGCTAAAATATAGGTTTTACGAGCGGTATCTAAATCACCCATAATGGACACTTCTAATTTATTGGTATCAACTTTATTGATGAATTTTAAAATTCCTTTTACATCGTCATTGGTGATATCCATGCGCGGATTTTTTGCATAGGTAACCGGCCCACCTACGGTAGATTCTAATCCCACTTCTTTTACATTATTAAAAAATGCAAAAATTTGATAGTAATCTTTTTGTGAGATTGGATCATATTTATGATCGTGACATTTAGCACATTCTATTGTGAGTGCTAGCATGGATCGTCCAAAAGTATTGGTTCTGTCCGCGGCGTATTCGATTCTATATTCTTCATCTATCACACCGCCTTCTTCGGTGATTTTATGATTTCTATTAAAGCCTGTAGCTAATATTTGTTCTTTGGTTGCTCCAGGTATTAAATCGCCAGCTAATTGCCATGTAACAAACTCGTTGTAGGATAAATTTTTGTTGAACGCATAAATAACCCAGTCTCTCCATGGCCATTGGCTTCTATAATTATCATCTTGGTAACCGTGGCTATCTGCATAACGCGCAATATCTAACCAACTGATAGCCATTTTTTCACCATACTGCGGAAGGTTTAATAATTTATCTACTAGTTTTTCATAAGCATTATTACTATTGTCATTGACAAACGATTGTGTTTCTGCCTCTGTTGGTAAAATACCAATCAGGTCCATGTATAAACGTTTAACCAATCTTTCTTTTTCAGCTACTTTATTTGGCGACAAACCTTTTTCATCCATTTTATTTAAAATAAAATAGTCGATTTCATTTTTTGGCCAGCTGTCGTCACTTACAGTTGGAAGGGGTAATTTTTTTGGAATCGTAAACGCCCAATGTGGTTCATATTTTGCCCCTTGTTCAATCCATTTTTTGATAATGGCAATTTCATTTTCTGTGAGCCTTGGTAATTTGCTAGATGCTACAGGCATTACAAGACTTGAATCTGTGGTTGTGATTCTTTGAAAAACTTCTGACAATTCTGGTTTACCTGGAACTAGTGCATGTTTTGATGGATGTTCTTGCAAAGCTTTATAGGCTTCACTTTCGAGGTCTAATCGTAAGCCAGCTTCTCTTTTTTTAGCATCTGGTCCATGACAACTAAAACATTTATCCGATAAAATGGGTCTTACATCATAGTTATAGCTTACAATATCCGGCACTTTAACATCATCCACTCCAGCGGTTCTAAATGAGTAGTAAGCCAGCACTCCAACAACTAGGCAAATGCTTGCCAAGATGAGCAATCGTTTATTGAACATGAGTAACAGTTTTAATAAGGCAAATCAGTACTTAAATATAAATCTTTATCGGTCCATTTTTATGCGATTGCTTGGCTCAGATAAAAAAGCATAGGAAACGGCTAAATAAGAGCTGCTTCTTATTGAATATATAATATAAATAATATGTAAAATCTTTATAATGATATATTTAAATTATTTACTTAGCATTCCCATGCGTTAATATTGATGTGTAAAATGCTTATTCTGTTGTAGAAGTATGCGAATAATTGATTTATTTTTAATCAGAAAGTAAAATCTATGGTTTGGAAACTACTTATGCAGCATTTGAAGGGGGTCTTACTGGGGCTATTTGTGCTCTTATGCAGCAGTCAGATTTTTGCCCAGGTGGATCAAAAAAATATTGGGGTTTCTGATAAAAAATACGCAGCACAAGCCGTAAAGCACTCAATTGTTGTGGATGGAAAATTAACAGAGAAGGATTGGAAGCGCGCCCTTGTGATCGCTGATTTTGAAGATATTGAAGGTGGAGATAAACCTAAGCCAACTTTTAATACGGAAGTTAAAATGACATGGGATGCTCAATATTTATATATTGGTGCTGTGTTAGAAGAGCCGCATTTATGGGGTACTTTAAAAAAATACGATGACATTATTTACAGAGATCATGATTTTGAAGTGTTTCTAGATCCAACGGGTGATGGCGAACAATATTTTGAAATAGAGATAAATGTACTAGGTACACTTATGGATTTATATATGAACAAGCCGTATAAAAAAGGAGGCACATTTGACTTGGGATGGAATGCAACTGGTATTATCACAGCTGTTCATGCTTCCGGAACCATTAATAACAATTCCGATATTGATAGTAGTTGGACTGTTGAAATGGCTATACCATTTTCGGCAATTTCAAAATTAAATAGAGCAGCTGTTCCTTCAACTACAAAACCTTGGCGTATTAATTTTTCACGTGTACAGTGGACACTTGAACCTGATGGAATCAGTTATCATAAAAAATTAAAAGAAAATAAAAAACCTATTTCGGAGCATAATTGGGTGTGGAGCCCAACGGGCATAATCGATATGCACCTTCCAGTAAAATGGGGGTATTTATATTTTAAAAATTAAATAAAAAAATCATGTCAAATAACCGTAGACAATTTTTAAAAAATAGTATTGGAACTGCTGCTGCCGCTAGCTTTGCTAGTTTGCCAGCCATTGCAAATATGCCCGTAAGTTCAGATGTAAAAAAGCATAAAAACAAACATTGGATTTGGATCAATCCAAATAGAAAAGACGAGGTTGCAACGCTTAAAAAAAGATATAAAGCTTTTTACGATGCTGGTATTAGAGGTATATTATTTGAAGCGGATAGTGAAATGCATTACACCGAAGCAAAAAATGCTGGACTAGAAGCGCACCGCTGGAACTGGACCATGAATAGAGGCGATGTACTAAAACAACATCCAGAATGGTCTGCGATTTCTCGTACTGGAGATTCATGTGCCACCAAGCCGCCATATGTTGGATATTATAAATGGTTATGTCCTTCAAAACCAGAAGTGCAAGATTTTTTAAAAAATGAAGCGGATACTATTTTGTCAAAAAATTATATTGATGGACTCCATCTAGATTATATTCGGTTTTGCGATGTAGTGCTTCCCTTAAATTTATGGGATACGTATAAATTAGATCAGCGCACGGAACTTCCTGCCTACGATTTTTGTTATTGTAAAACTTGTAGAGACGCTTATGCTGCAAAAACTGGAAATGATCCATTATCGCTTCGCTTTCCTGAAGCTCAAGTATCCTGGCGTCTATTTAGATATCAAGCTATTAATAATGTTGTAAACGAATTAGCAGTTGTTGCGCACAATCATCATAAAAAAATTAGTGCTGCTGTTTTTCCAATGCCTGAACTTGCCCGCCGTATGGTTAGACAAGATTGGACCAATTGGAATTTAGATATGGTATTCCCAATGATATATCATGGATTTTACCAAGAGCAGGTGGCCTGGATAGGTGATGCTGTAGCAGAAGGCGTAAGGTTCCTAAAAGATGGCGTTCCACTTTATGCGGGTCTATTTTTATCGGACTTTAATAACCAAACCGAGTTAGCTGCTGGTATCAAATATGCCCTGCAAAATCAGGCTGCGGGTATTTGTTTTTTTGGTGGCGTTAACGACGAAGTATTAGCAACTTTAAAGCAAGCTAGTTCATAATTATATATCATAATAGTTTCATATATAAGCTGCTTATATTAAATAAAAGTCTGACTCTTCCTACATTTTGTTGTCTTACTAGCTGTATTACAAGTTTCCCGGGGTGTATATTACAGATTTTATACTTGTATAGAATTTACTAAATGATAATTTATTGATATTCATCAGCTATCAAAAGGTGATGTTTTGCTAATGCAAATTGAATATTATAAATTACCATATTTGTTAGGTATTTTATATATTTAGTTAGTTTGTTGGTCATTTTTTTTGTACGACTTTTTATCCCACTTATGTCATATGGTTAAATCTTTGATTTTCAAAATTTGTCCTATAATATTTCTATTAATTCTATTAGATGCATGTAAAAAAACAGAACAAAAGAGCCTTTTAGAAACACGGAAGAGTTATTTGGTTGGATATGGGTCTTTTGGTACCAATTGGAAGTTAATGTCATTTACGTCAGAGTCT
>Ga0209598_10004369_pt1 | contig 10405 bp, 13 predicted proteins | sample M_140807_EF_Meta_FD_187317 | JGI IMG/M metagenome (GOLD analysis project Ga0209598, IMG submission 187317) | Freshwater microbial communities from Lake Montjoie, Canada to study carbon cycling - M_140807_EF_MetaG (SPAdes) (version 2) | ecosystem: Environmental > Aquatic > Freshwater > Lake... | reverse complement strand
GCCGGGGCCAGTCCATGCCGGGATGGACCCGCTCGCAGGCCAGGGGCAGGTCCTCTAGCAGGGGGTCAGCCGGGGCGATCAACCAATGGGAAGCAGGGAGATGACGGAAGAGAACCATCTTTTCGCGGGCAATCGCCTCGCGACTCCCGAAAGCGGCGAAATGGGCAAGTCCCACATTCACCAGCACGCCATAATCAGGCCGCAGGATGGCTTCGATGGCCTCCATTTCTCCCGGGGCCGAGACCCCGGCTTCAAACACACCAATCTGACTTCCAAGCGGAGCACCAAGAACTGCCAAGGGCACTCCCACCTGGCTGTTCCAGCTTCCCGGGCTGGCCGCCACCCGGAAACGGGCAGTCAAGCAGGCGGCAAGCGCGTCCTTGACCACTGTCTTGCCATTGCTACCGGTGATCGCGATCACCTGGGGAAGGTACTTGCTGCGATACCAGGCAGCGAGCTTCTGCAGGGCCAGCAAGGGATCTTCGACCACAAGCCGAGGCACGTCGTCGATCCAACCCATCCCACGGGCCACGAGCACGAGAGCCGCCCCAGCCCCCAAGGCCGCTGGCACGTAGTGATGGCCATCCTGGTGCCGCCCTTTAAGGGCCACAAAAAGATCCCCTGGCTGGACCCGGCGCGAATCGATCGCCACACGATCAATCGCAATGTCAGGAGCGGCATCGCGCAACTCCGCGCCCATGATTCGGGCCAGGTCGAGTCCTCGGGGCAGGGTCATCGCCATTGGGGTCGAACCTGGGGACGATTGGGAAGGCCTTGTGACAAAGCACACCACCATCCTGCAAGACCATGGTTAGGCTTTGATTTGCACGCGGGGCTGGCATGGGCCATGTTCTCGTTCTGAATGCCTCCTACGAGCCCCTCAACATCACCACTTGGAAGCGTGCGGTGGTGATGTTGTTGAAAGGCAAGGCGGAAGGGCTTGAACACGACCCAACATCTTTGTTGCGGCCTGATCAAATGCGACCCACCGTGATCCGGCTGCGTCAATTCGTTCGTGTTCCCTACCGCCAACTGCCGCTGACCCGGCGAAATATCTTCCAGCGCGACGGTCACGCATGTCAATACTGTGGTTATAACGGAGAAAAGCTCTCGATCGACCATGTTCAGCCCCGTAGCCGTGGTGGTAACAACAGTTGGGACAATGTAACGACCGCTTGCCTTCCTTGTAATGTTCGCAAGGGTAACCGCACACCCCGGGAGGCCGGCATGGCCTTGCTTCGCCCACCCCATCGGCCCCTAAGCAGCCTCAGCTTCGAAGCCAATCGCCAGATTCGTGCCGGCAGGAACAAAGAGTGGGCTAAATATCTAATTGACGAGTAAATTTTAAGTCCAAAGCATCATCCATCAACACCCATCGCCTCACGAGCAAGGGCCTCTAACTGGCGACTCTGCTCAGCCGCGATGCAAGCCTCAATAGGTTCCTGAAGCTGACCGGTAAGCACAGTATCTAGGGCAAAGTGACGATTAAGACGGTGATCAGTGGCGCGATTGTCCTTGTAGTTATAGGTTCGAATCTTTTCACTACGATCACCACTTCCCACCTGGGCACGCCGTGCCGAACTCTCGGCAGCATTAGCTGCAGCTAGTTCCCGTTCGTAAAGCTTGGCCCGAAGAATCTCAAGAGCTCGCTCGCGATTCTGGAGTTGACTGCGCTCCTGGGTACAGAAGACACGAATCCCGGTTGGTTTGTGCAAAAGGTCTACAGCCGTCTCAACCTTATTAACGTTTTGCCCCCCTGCCCCACCTGATCTGGCTGTGCTGATCTCCAAATCTCCCGGCTCAATCTGCACTTCCACAGGATCCACTTCAGGCATCACGGCCACAGTGGCCGTTGAAGTGTGGACGCGACCTTGGGACTCGGTGGCCGGAACCCTCTGAACCCGATGCACTCCTGCCTCAAATTTCAACTGGCTGTATACACCCTCGCCTTTGATCGCCAGAATCAGTTCGCGATACCCGCCCAGATCCGACTCAGAAGCAGTCAAGGGCTGGGCTATCCAGCCCCTGCTCTGGGCATAGCGCTCATACATGCGGGCCAGATCGCCAGCCCAGAGAGCCGCTTCATCGCCACCTGCTCCAGCACGAATTTCCAACATGACACTGCGCTCATCTCGGGGGTCGGAAGGAACCATGGCCAGGAGAAGTCTCTGGCGCAAGCCAACCAACTCCTGTTCCAGAACGTCGATTTCTTCGGCAGCCAACTCGGCCAGCTCTTGGCCGGAAGGATCACCTCGATATTGACGCAAAAGATCGCGGGCCTGGATTTGCTCCGACTTCAATTGGAGCATTTTCTGATAATCCAAGACCATCGGCTCAAGCTTGGCCCTCTCCTTGGCGAGGGTTTGCAGCTGGCTGGGATTCGTCGCCAGGGAAGGATCGGCCAATTGACGCTCCAGGGCTTCAAACGTGCGACAGGTCGTTTCCAATCGTTCGCTAAGAAGGTCTGAATCCATGGGCGGGCCTTTGATTCTGGATACAAGAAAAAAGCCGGCTACACAAGGCAGCCGGCTGCTACAAGGAAACCTGAAGATCAGGCCGAGACAGGAGGTGTTTTGACTGCTGGAGGTGAGGATTCCGAGCCACCCATGCCGTACTTACGCATGAAGCGGTCAACCCGACCTTCAGTGTCAAGGATCTTCTGGGTCCCAGTGTAGAAAGGGTGGTTACCACTCCAGACATCCACATGGATCTCGGGTTTGGTGGAACCGGTGGTCATGATCACCTCACCGTTACAGATGACCTTGGCATCTGGATACCAGGTGGGATGGATGTCGGCCTTTGGCATGGCTGTTGTGCTGAGATGGGAAGAAAAACTAGCGTTTAGAGAACTGAGGTGCCTTACGGGCTTTCTTGAGTCCGTATTTGCGACGTTCCTTGGCTCGCGGGTCGCGGCTGAGATGACCCTCAGCCTTAAGGGGTTTGCGGTTATCTGGAGATAGGTCGCAAAGGGCCCGTGCCGCTCCTTGCTTAATGGCGTCGGCTTGACCTGTCAGGCCACCGCCCCGGACATTAACAAGAAGGTCATACTGGGACTCGAGACCAAGGGTCTGAAGAGGGGCCTTGACCGAAGCAAGATAGACAGGGTTGTAATTGAGATAGTTGTCACCAGGACGGCCATTAATGGTGACAGCACCGGATCCAGGAACGACGCGAACGCGGGCAACGGCGGTTTTACGGCGTCCCGTTCCCCAGTACACAACGCGGTTGGATGAACTGGTCATTGGGCTGACGCGGAAGGATTGAGAGCGAGGATCTGGGGCTGCTGGGCGGCATGAGGATGCTCAGCGCCTCGATAAACCTTAAGCTTGCGGAAGAGCTGGCGACCGAGAGCGTTGTGGGGAAGCATGCCCTTGATCGCCTTCTCAACGATGCGCTCAGGGAGACGGGCCTGAAGATGGGCAAAAGTCTCGGTCTTCATGCCACCAGGACGACCCGAATGGCGTCGATAAACCTTCTGAGTGGGCTTGTTGCCGCTGACACGAATCTTCTCAGCGTTGATGATGACGACAAAATCGCCCGTATCCATGTGGGGCGTGAAGGTGGGCTTGTTCTTGCCCCGCAGAACCTGAGCCACCTCACTGGCTAGGCGTCCGAGAGTTTGGTCAGCCGCATCCACTACAAACCATTGACGGTCCAGAGATTCGGAAGAGGGTTGAGGGGTCTTGTTCATGGCGCCAGAGTGGGCCCGTTGGGGCATCAGGAAAAGGATGTGGATCGGGTCAGGTAACCCGTTTTCCAAAACCATGGGCCGGGCAGGACTTGCCGCCTACGGCTCAAATCAATCTCTGACCATAACTGATCACCAAGCCGAGGCTGCTCGGCTGGCATGCAGACACAGCCAGGCTGGGATGAAATGGCCCTTGAGCCTGAAAGACCCAAGGGTTTCCTTGGGCCACGCAGGCTCAAGGAAACAGGCTCGCCGGCAAAGGATAGTCAGGCAAAAGCCTAAATCGCCTTATCGTGCGAGTCGAGAAGAAATCTCGGTTGACTATCATACCATAGACCAGGCGGAAAGATCACCGTTGGATAGCCAACCCGCAGAAGACACAGGCCCTTAGGAGGTGCTGCCTCGCGGACTTCATGGCGGGCTCGCCTGCGCCAACGGCTTATAAAGTTATCCAGGGAAAGAGAACCCTCACCAACGGCAACAATCTGCCCCATCAATAAACGGACCATGCCATAAAGAAATCCGCTGGCCTGAACTTCCGCAACCAACAAATCCCCCTGGCGAACCAGACTCACGTCCTGCACGGTTGTGCGGGAATGGGCTCGGTGACTACCTGCCTTTTGAAAAGCAGAAAAATCGTGCTCGCCAACAATGTCTGCGAGGGCAGCCGCCATTAAGTGTTCGTCCAATCTTTTTTTATATCGATGCCAGCTCCAATGAGCAAGAAAAAGATTAGGAGTTTGTGCATTATAGATTGTATATCTATAGCGCCGATATTGTGCATTATAACAAGCATGCCATGTGCTGGAGACCTCAGCAGCTGCACGGACGCGAATCGTTTGCGGCAAACGACCGTTGAGCGCTGCAGGCCAACGATGGGGAGGAATTGGACCCACGGAATCGAAATGGGCCACTTGAGCCGCAGCATGGACTCCGGCGTCAGTCCTGCCGGCAGCGACAACAGAATGGCGCACACCGGACTCTAATTGATCCAAAATATCCTCCAATGTAGATTGCACAGAGGAAGCATTGGATTGGCGTTGCCAACCTGAAAAGGGACTGCCATCGTACTGAAAGCAGAGGGCAATGCGACGGGGGTGATTCAGACCAACTCTATGATTGCCATCTCAGCGTTGTCGCCACGACGGGGTACGGTACGAATAATCCTTGTGTAACCACCGTTTCTATCACCGTAGCGGTCGGGCACCTTATCGAAAAGAGCGTGAACGAGTTGCTTATCGTAGATGTAGCCAATCGCTAGGCGCCTTGATGCAAGACTACCTTCCTTAGCCAGGGTAATCATGCGTTCGGCTTGATCACGAAGGGCCTTGGCACGGGCCTTTGTGGTGGTGACACGACCTTCACGAATCAATTGGGTCGTAAGACCACGCAACAAAGCTTTGCGTTGGTCTGCGGGTCGTCCAAGCAGGGGGACGCGGCACTGGTGGCGCATGACGTTAAAGGGTGAGAGGGGAAAGAAGCCTTCAGGCCGTTGTACGGCTTTGGGGAAGTGAGATGCCGATACGCTCAAGAGCTTCGATCACCTCATCAGCAGACTTTGAACCAAAGTTCTTAATCTCAAGAAGGTCTTCATAACTGAAGCCCATCAAGTCTGAAACAGAGTTGACCTGAGCACGCTTAAGACAGTTGTAAGCCCTTACTGAAAGATTTAGTTCCTCCAGGGGGATTTGGGCCTCAGCTGTAGTTTCAGGCTCAAGCCCCGGATCTTCTGTTGTGGTAAGGGTCGCAAGAGGCTGGAAAAGGGATATCAACTGGTTCGCAGCTTGGGCCATGGCATCATCGGGAGAGATGCTGCCATTCGTTTCAATCTCAAGCCTCAAGCGTTCACGAGCTGAACCGCCTTCTCCGACGGCAGTTTCATCAACGCTGTAATTAACCCGACGAATAGGCATAAAGACAGCATCAATCTGGAGAAGATCAATGGCGCTGGTCTCTTCGTTGTGGCGGTCGACAGGTCGATAGCCAATGCCTCGTTCAACGTGGACTTCCATCTCAAGACTGTGGCCTTCAGCAACTGTGGCGATCGGTCGATCGGCATCGATGACCTGAACCTGAGATGAAAACTGCAGATGAGAAGCAGTCACAGTGGCGGGTCCGTTGACTACTAAACGGCCAATCTCTACCTCACGGCTGCGACTATTGACCGGAACAGACTTGCAATTAAGCAGAATGTCAAGGACATCTTCTCTGACACCAGGAACAGTGGCGTATTCGTGGTTCACACCGGCGATACGAACGGCGGTGATCGCACTACCTTCTAGGCCGCCAATCAGGATGCGGCGCAGGGAAGTCCCAAGAGTTGTGGCCTGACCTTTGTCCAGTGGACCGATCAGGAAAACGCCGATCTGGGAACGGTCGTCGGCAACCTGATGGTCAACGCGATCGATCTGGTATTGCAACACGGTCTGAAATGCAGGGGTAAAACAGAATCAAGCGTCAGACGCGACGTCGCTTGGGACGACGGCAGCCGTTGTGTGGCAAGGGGGTTACATCCCGAATCAAGGTGATTTCAAGTCCGGCAACCTGAAGGGCTCGGATCGCGGTTTCACGCCCGGAACCAGGCCCACGAACCAACACCTCAATTTGGCGCATCCCTTGCTCAAGGGCGCGGCGACCAGCAGCCTCGGCGGCAGTTTGGGCCGCGAACGGAGTGCCCTTACGAGCTCCTTTGAAGCCACTGGCTCCGGCTGAAGACCAACTGATGACCTCGCCCGCCGTGTCGGTAATCGACACGATGGTGTTATTAAAGGTGCTTTGAATGTGGGCAACTCCATTGGGAACGTTGCGCTTAGCCTTTTTAGGGCCTGTTTTTTTGGCTGGCTTCGCCATGGCTGTTGGCCTGCAGGGCAGGAATGGGTTCGGGAGAAAGGCTGGGGGGAAGGGCGACTGATGCTGGGCCTTAAAGGCCTACTTCTTCTTGCCGGCGACGGTCTTGCGAGCACCACGGCGGGTGCGTGCATTGGTTCGAGTTCGTTGTCCTCGGACAGGCAGACCCATGCGATGACGACGGCCACGCAAACAGCCGATGTCTTGGAGTCGCTTGAGGGCCATGCCCTCCTCCCGACGAAGGTCCCCTTCCAAAGTGAAGGTTTCAGCAGCTCCGCGGAGTTTCTGAACATCAGCATCGCTGAGGTCCTTGACCCGTATATCGGGGCTGACACCGGCCTTGGCAAGAATCTTCTTCGCCCGGGTAAGACCTATGCCATAGACATAGGTCAGAGAAATCTCGATCCGCTTGTCGCGGGGGATGTCAACACCGGCTATCCGTGCCACTGGCGAAAGAATTCGAAGGATTTGTGGGAAAGTGACGTCATACCCGAAGGGATGACTGGAGTCCTAGGAGCAGATCAGCCTTGACGCTGCTTGTGCTTTGGGTTGGTGCAGATGACCATTACCCGACCGTGGCGACGGATGACTCGACATTTGTCGCACATCCGCTTGACTGAGGCACGCACCTTCATGGCCCGCGAGACTCCGATTTCACAAACAAAAATACTAACACATCAGCTGCCCATAGAGCGTCTGATGTTGTCAGATACCTCGTCGACCGTTCCGGCTGCATCCACGGACAGCAGTAGTCCGAGCTGTTGGTAATGGTCGATCAGGGGAGCCGTCTGTTGACGGTAAACCTCAAGACGGTGACGAATAACAGCTTCGGTGTCATCAGCACGGCCGCGCGACAGCATGCGCTGGACGAGGATCTCATCAGGGAGTGCCATCAGGAGCACCAATTCAATGGATTGGTTGAGCTGAAACAGCAGGGAATCAAGGGCCGTGGCTTGGCCAAGATTACGAGGGAATCCATCCAACAACCAACCCTGGGAATGGGTTTCAAGGCGGTGGCGAACAATGGCAAGCACAAGGGCATCACTAACCAGCTCGCCCCGGGCCATTACCGCTTCTGCTTCCTGGCCGAGTTCGGTACGAGCAAGAACTTCGGCACGAAGCAGATCGCCCGTTGAGAGGTGCATTAACCGATTCTCAGAAGCCAGGAGTTGGGCCTGGGTACCCTTACCCGCCCCAGGAGGGCCGAGGAAAAGCAGACGTTGTTTCATTGTTTGAATAACAACCTTAAAGCCAAAAGAGCGAAAGAATAAAAGCTAATTCAACCTCGTACAATTCCTTCGTATCTTTGGGAGATCACGTAGGTCTGAACCTGCTTTGCAGTATCTATCGCGACGCCAACCAAAATCAACAGTGAGGTCGCTCCAATCCCTTGAAAGGTTCGAACCTGAATGGCACCTTCAACGGCAGAGGGAATGATGGCTACGGCACCAAGAAATAAACCGCCCAACAAAGTCAACCGATTACCAACATCACTAAGATAAGTTGCTGTTGCCGATCCAGGTCTGACACCGGGGATGGCAACACCATTGCGCTTTAAATTGGTGGCTATGTCAAGAGGATTTACCGTAAGAGAAGCGTAAAAATACGAAAAACCAAGAATTAGACCAAAATAGACTATTGCATAAATCCATGGAAGGCTGCTATTGGGATTCAAATAACCAGCCAAACGGATTAACAATGGATTAGAAGTAAAATTGGCTATTGTAAGAGGTAGAAATAACATGGCGGATGCAAAAATAATTGGCATCACTCCACCAGCATTGAGTTTTAAGGGTAAATAACTTTGCCTTGCTGCCAGAACACCCACACCACCGACTTGACGCTTAGCACTGACGATCGGAAGTCTACGATTACCTTCCTGAACGAGGATGATTCCGACAATTGTAAACAAGAAAACAAGCAAGAGAATCAAAATCCCTGTAACAGTGCTTCTATCTCCACTTTGGGCCAACTGAATTGTCGAGCCGAGGGCCCTAGGGAGAGTGGCAACAATATTAAGAAAAATAACAAGGGATGCTCCTTGGCCAATCCCACGCTCTGTAATCACCTCGCTAATCCACATCACAACCATGGAACCCGTAACAAGAGCCAAGGTGGTTTGAAGAACAAACAACCAATCGGGCAAGCCCGGAAGAGCGTACTGACGGAGAATCAGAGCAAATACAAGACTCTGAATCATGCCCCAGCCAAGGGCAACGAATCGAGTAATTTGGGCGATCCTTCGGCGGCCTGCCTCACCCTCATTCTTCTGAAGATCTTCCAGACTTGGCAGAGCGGCGGTCAGCAATTGGATAATGATCGAGGCATTAATAAATGGAAGAATGCCCAAACCAAAAATACCAATGGTTGAGATGCCACCCCCTGTGAAGATGTCAAGAAAACCAATCAGTTGGCCACCACGCGCCAAAAATTGTTGAAAGGCGACCCGATCAATCCCAGGAACAGGGATGTAGACCCCCAAGCGAACCAGTAGCAAAAGACCAAGAGTAAGAAGAACTCTGTCCCGCAGACCTTTGGCCTGAATGAGCTGGGTGAGAATTTCAGTGGCGCCTGGATTGCGACCCCGACTGAGAACCATGGCGGTGAGGGGATGGGAGAGCAGATCAGACGGATAATAGATAGGCCATTCGACCAACAGTTCTCAGTCGGTAACTTCACAGGAACCACCAGCAGCCTCAATCTTGGCGCGAGCTCCAACGGTGAAGGCTGCGGCCTGCACGTTGAGCTTGACCGAAAGATCGCCGCTACCAAGCACCTTGAGCGGGTACTTCGGACTTGTGACCAGGCCGTCCTTGACAAGGGAATCCATCGTGACTGTGGATCCTGCCGATAGATCAGCCAGTCGACCGACGTTAATCACGGTGTAATGAACCGGATTCACAAGCTCAAAATGCTTGAGTTTGGGGATCCGACGATAAAGGGGCATCTGGCCACCCTCAAAACCGGGGCGAACAGGACGACCAGAGCGGGACTTTTGGCCCCGCATGCCGAAACCACAACTGGCACCTTGGCCGGCAGCGATACCCCGACCTTTACGCAGTTTGCGGCGGCGGGAACCTGGTTGGGGCTTGAGAGTGTTGAGGGAGAAAGAGGATGTCATCGTGATGCTCCAGCAATGGGCTCAGGAGTAGATCTGTTCTAGAGAAATACCACGTTCTTTGGCAGTCTCCTTGTGGGTACGAAGGGCCCCTAGGGCTTCCATGGCAGCACGGGCATTATTCAGGGGCGTCTTGGATCCAAGACGCTTGGCTAGAACGTTCTTGATACCCGCCAGTTCAAGAACCGTGCGGATTGAACCACCGGCAATAACGCCAGTACCGGGAGCGGCGGGACGAATAAGGACGCTCGCTGCGCCATCACGCCCACGGCTTTCGGTTGGTACTGAGCTGGTGCGAGTGAGGGGCACCTTGACAAGGTGCTTTTTGCCATCGGCAACACCCTTACGGACGGCACCGATCACATCACCGGCCTTACCGACCCCAACGCCCACCTGGCCACGTTCATTGCCAACGACAACGATGGCCCTGAAGCTCATCTTCTTGCCGCCCTTGACGGTTTTGGACACACGTCGAATCTGAACGACCCGCTCTTGCCATTCGGAATCACGCTCCTGGCCACCGCGGCGGTCACCGCCTCGGCGTTGGCCACGACGATCGCCGCCACCGGCTTTGCCGTCACCGCGGCCCTGGCCTCGACGTTCCTGGCCCTCGGCGCTAGGCACATCCGCGGCGGCAGGGATGTCGCCGGACTGAAGTTGTTCGTTGGTTTCGGTCATGGTGAGCGGAGGAATCAGAACTGAAGGCCCGCTTCCCGGGCGGCATCGGCGAGGGCCTTGACCCTGCCGTGGTA
>Ga0209598_10004368_pt1 | contig 10406 bp, 11 predicted proteins | sample M_140807_EF_Meta_FD_187317 | JGI IMG/M metagenome (GOLD analysis project Ga0209598, IMG submission 187317) | Freshwater microbial communities from Lake Montjoie, Canada to study carbon cycling - M_140807_EF_MetaG (SPAdes) (version 2) | ecosystem: Environmental > Aquatic > Freshwater > Lake... | reverse complement strand
AATTCCTAAATCCACAGCAGCTGCTTTATTTTTGAGTAGAAATCTTGGCCGACTTGATCACACCGGCCCACTGGGTCCGCTCCACCGCCATCATCCGCACAAACTCTTGAGCGGGGTAGGCCACAGGGTCAAAGCTCATGGCCTTCATGCGGGTCTGAAAGGTGGGGTCTCGGGTCAAGGCCAAGAGTTCTTTTTCCCAAAGCGCCACCACGTCGACGGGTGTTTTGGTCGGAAAAAATGCGCCATACCAGTTCATGATGCCCAAGTTACCAATGCCGATCTCAGCCAAGGTGGGCACCTCAGGAAAGGCCTCTAGACGCTGTGGCTCCAATGTGGCCACAGGCTTGAGCCGCCCCGACTTGATGTGCTCTTTAACCGACTCCACCGACTGCACCAGCATATGGGTATTGCCCGCCAGCAGCCCCATGACGGCGGGCGAGCTGCCTTGGTAGGGCACATTGGTCATTTCCAAACCGACTTTGGCCAAAATCAGTTCGGTGGTCAGGTGAAACGCATGCCCAAGGCCCGGGGTGCCGTAAAAATACTTATCGGGGTCTTTTTTGGCCAGGGCAAAAAACTCTTGCAAAGTGTTGGCCTTGACTTGGCTGTTGAGCACGATGATGGCCGGGTTACGGCCAATGAGCGCAGCGGGTGCCAAGTCGGTGGCCGCGTCATAGGCGGGCTTAGGCGAAAAGAACTCGGCAATGGTGATGGGCGTAGGCGGCGAAAACAACAAGGTGTAGCCGTCGGCAGCGGCGCGCACCACCGCCTGCGTGCCAATTTGGCCAGAGGCGCCCGCTACGTTTTCCACCGTGATGGTTTGGCCCCACTTGGTACTGAGCAACTGGGCAATCAGCCGCCCTACCGTGTCAGGCCCGCCACCGGCCGGAAACGGCACCACCATGCGGATATTTTTTTGGGGGTATTTGCCCTGCGCTGATGCGCCTTGCGCCAGCACAGTGCTAGGCAGGCCAGAGCACAACACCACCCACAGTGAAACCACCCCCACACCAAGCGACATCACCCTTGCCCATGTTTGGGAAACCACCCAGCTCCAAGGGCTTAGGTGGGTAAACATGGAGTTGGGGTTGCTTGAAACCTTGTTTGTGAGGTTGCGGGTGGAGGTGGGCTTCATGCGCGATGCTCCTTTAGGCGGGGGGTTGATTCCAGTCGATCCATTGCGCAAAGGCTTTCATTTGCGCCGAAATGAAGTCGCGCGTGGTGGCATCGGTGAGCTGGCCTTGCGCATCAAATTTTTGACCCGCCATACCAATAAACACCTCTGGACGCTGCAAAAACAAAGCGCCCACGCTGCTCATGGAGCGGCGCACGTCGTACTGCACGCGGGCGCCCCCCAGTGGGCCGGTGGTGGCCGACAACACGGCGCAGGGCTTGTTGTGGAAAGGCGATTGGGGTGTTTTAAACCGCGAAATCCAGTCGATGGCATTTTTGAGCGAAGCGCTCATGGTCCAGTTGTATTCGGGCGTGGAGATCAGCAGCCCATCTGCGGCCAAGATTTGGTCGCGCAGGGCGCACACTGAATCCGGATAGCCCTGTGCCTCGTGGTCGGGGTTGTACATGGGCAGGTCCAGCAAATTGGTGTGCCCGCTCAGCTGCATGCCCTGCGGCATAAGTTCTCCAGCCGCTTTAAGGGCGGAGAGGTTGAATGACTGTGTTCTTAGGCTGCCGCAAATTCCAAAGATTTGATAAGTACGCATAAAGCTTGGCGTGAGATTAAAGGTGAATGAACTTGTTTTACTCGGGCTTTAAACCGGCCGCATTGGCCAGCTCTTGCCATTGTTTGATTTCTTTTCGCGCCAAATCCAAAGTTTCGGCTGGTGAAAAAATGACCGGGTCAATGCCGCGGCTTTCTAGTTGTTTTTGAATGTCGGGCATTTGGGCCGCCTGCGAATAGGCCTTAAAAATGCGGTCCACTTCAGCAGCGGGGGTGCCCTTGGCCACCGCCAAACCCAGCCACGAAGACAAGTTGTAGTTGGGGTAGCCCGACTCCGCCACAGAGGGAACTTCGGGCAATGACTTCCAACGCTGTTGGGTCGTTACGGCCAAGGCACGCAACTCGCCCGACTTCACGCGTGGCAGTGCGGTAGGGCCCGTAAGCAAAGAAAAATCAACCTGCCCGCCCAATAAATCCACCATGGCAGGCACCTCGCCTTTGTAGGGGATGTGCAAAAACTTCACGCCCGCCGTGCTGGCCAAAAGTTCGGTGGTGAGATGCGGCGTGGTGCCGTTGCCCGGGGTGCTGAAGGTCAAGCGGCCGGGGGCTGCTTTGGCGCGCTGCAAGAGTTCGGCCAAGTTTTGAATGGGGGACTTGGCGTTGACAGCCACCACCAAGGGGTAACGCGCAAAAACCGTGACCCATTCAAAATCTTGAATGGCGTCGTAGCGCAGCGACTTAGAAAGCGCGGGCAAGATGGTGTTGGCCGAAGAGGCCAGCAACAAGGTTTGCCCATCAGGCTTAGAGCGGGCCACCGCTTCGGCGGCCACCGCGCCCCCCGCACCCACTCGGTTTTCCAACACGATGGTGCGCCCCATTACCTTGGCGGCCTCGGTACTGAGCAAGCGCGCTACCGAATCAATATTGCCCCCGGGCGGAAAACCCACCAGCAAACGCGCCGCGCTGTCCGACTGCGCCGAAGCTACGCAAGACCCACACCACAAGACCGCAAGGCACCAACGCCGTACGCCAAGACACGAAAAGTTTAGGAATTTCATGGGGTGGGAGTTGAACATCTTGCGGACTGACTCGCAATATGGGGTAAGTCCCTATGCATACATATTAATTTTGGGATCAATATGCCAAGCACTTTTATCTGTTGCAACTTCAAACTCCATGTCTTTTCAAGTCACCCTCTCTCCAAGTGGGCATGCATTTGCATGTGAAGAAGGTCTTGAGGTCCTCAAAGCCGGGCTGGCTGCAGGCTTTCGCATACCCTTCAGTTGCCGCTCCGGCATGTGCAGGTCTTGCCGCGGTCGGGTGGTCAAGGGCTCTGTAGACTTTGGATCGGCACACGTTAAGTACCTATCCGATGAAGAAAGGGCAAAGGGTTTGGCACTTTTGTGCTGCGCGATGCCCACTTCCGACGTGGAAATTGAGATTGATGAAATTGACCCCCACAAACATTTAAAACCCCAGCGCATTCCTTCAAGGGTTCTGTCTTTTGAAGATGCGGCTCCTGATGTGCGGATCGTGACCCTGGGGCTGCCAGCAAATGAACCAATGCAGTTTCGAGCTGGGCAATTTGTCGATGTGTTCTTACCTGATGGCGTTAGAAGAAGTTATTCCATTGCCAATATGCCCAAAGCTGAGGGTGTGCGTCAGCTGGAATTGCACATCAAGCACATGCCGGGGGGACGTTTCACAGACCATGTGTTTCAAACGCTCAAGTCTCGGGAAATTTGGCAAATTGAAATGCCTTTGGGTTCGTTTTGCCTGAACGATGCTTCCACCAAGCCCATCATCATGGTGGCAACCGGAACGGGTTTTGCGCCCCTCAAATCCATGATGCTGGTGGCCTTGGAACAAGACGCGCATAGGCCGATTCACCTCTACTGGGGCGGTCGACATCTTGTGGATCTGTACCAGTTAGAACTTGCCCAAGAGTGGACACAGCTTCACCCTCACATCAAGTTTGTCCCAGTATTGAGCCAGCCCAACCACGAAGACGCTTGGTCTGGCCGCAAAGGTTATGTGCAACATGCGGTTCTGCAAGACCACCCAGACCTAAGCAGTTTTGAGGTCTATGCCTGCGGCGTACCCAGCATGGTGGATGCGGCGCGACACGATTTTGAAACGCTGGGCGGTTTGCCAACCGAAGCCTTTTTTGCAGATGCCTTTTTGTCTGAGGCGGATCGCCAACCCGCCCACACCACACCTGTTTAAACCCACTAAAAGGAGACCACGATGCTTCCCGAAAACTGTACGGTGATTCCACAAGAGCGAACCTCGGTCATCAAGCCCTACTGCATGAGCCACGGCACCTTGGAATGCTTTAGCCTCAAAAACTCGCGTCGCTTTTACGAAGAATTTTTAGGATTGGAATGCGTGCGCCACGGCAAACCGGCCATGGTCATTCGCTTGGGCATGCGTTTTCATGTGGTCTGCGTGGAGGTGGGCGACCAAATTCACCCCTGCAGCTTGTTGAACCACTGGGGTGTGGATGTGGCCACCCGAGCCGAAGTGGACGAAGCCCATGCCAAAGCCATTGCACTCAAAGACCAATATGGCATCCGGCAAGTGTTGCCACAGCAAGAAATGCACGGTGTGTATTCCTTTTACCTTGAAGATTTAGACCACAACTGGTGGGAAATCCAAAACTACGCCAACGGTTTTCAGCATGATGACTTTTTTGATTTTGGCGACCGCTTCACCATGGATGAATCGGGCGATGCCGCCAATTTAGAAGAGCTCAAGGTTTAACCCAACGCCCTTGAACCGACGCCATTTGAATCAACATCCACACAAAAGGAAACATTTCATGAACTTCATTCAACGACTGATGGTGGGATTGGGTGCGCTGTGCGCCAGCCTTATCTTGGCCAGCGCTCAAGCCCAAACCCAACCCATCAAAGTGGGGGGCACGCTGGCATTGACTGGCCCCCTTAGCGCCACTGCAGTCATGCAAAAAATTGCTGGTGAAATTTATGTGGAGCAACTCAACAAACGGGGCGGCTGGTTAGGGCGGCCTGTGGAGTATGTGTTGAAGGACGACCAGTCCAAGCCCGACGTGGCGCGCACGCTCTACGAGCAACTGATTACCGTAGACAAGGTGGACCTGATCACCGGCCCCTACGCCACCGGCGCCATTTTGTCGGCCATGGGTGTGGCTCAAAGGTACAACAAAATCTTGCTGCACAACACCTTTGGCCTGCCTTCCATGGCCAAGTACGACATGCAATTTTCAGTTTCGGGCGGCGCCTATGAAATTGAATCCGTTTGGCCCAACTTGGTCTTTGATGCAGTGGCCTCTGGCACCAAAACACCTAAGTCGGTGGCCATGCTGACCAGCAAATTCCCTTCGGTGCATTTTGTAACGCAAGGCGCCCGAGAAGTTTTAAAAAAGCGCGGCTTAACTGAAGCGCTTTACCTCGAGTGGGAGTTTGGCAACCGCGACTATGGCGCCATTGCCGCCCGAGTCAAAGACGCCAAACCCGACATGGTGTGGGTAGGTGGCGTGGGCCTAGACGGCAACCTGTTGCTGGACGCCATGAAAAAAATTGACTATGTGCCACCCCAATTTTTTATTACTTTTCCCGCATCCAGCCCCATGCTCAAGTCGCCAGATGGCAAAGGTGTGTTGGCCCTTACCGTGTTTGAAGAGCACCCCCCTTTCAGCACCAACCCTGTGGCAGCGGAATTCATTAAGCAATTTCATGAGCGTGCTGCCAAAGCTGGCCTGCAAGACTATTCGGTGGAGTTGATTGCCGCTGTGGCTTATGCCACTTGGCAGACCTTAGATGCCGCAGTGACCGCCACCAAGTCTTTAGACGACAAAACACTGGCTGCGTGGTTGAAGAAAAACCAAGTGGATACCGTGATTGGAAAAATGCGTTGGGACGGCACCAACAACTTTATGGGCGGCAATGATTTGTACCGAGTCAAGCAAGTACAAAACGGCAAATGGGTGGTGGTGTGGCCTAAAGACTATGCAGCACCTGGCGCACGCTTGGTGTCGCCTTAACTGTCCTGCAAATTTGATTACCCCTTCACCTTTTGGAATTCACATGACCACTTACAAACTCGTCACCTACCGCGCCAACAAAGAAGACCGAGCCGGTGTACTGATCAACGATCAGGTGTATGACATTCAAAAAATCACCAAAGAAGTCAGCTTTGACACCATGATGGGTGTGTTGGCGCAATGGGCCAAGGCTAAAAAAGCGCTGGCTGAATTTGAAAAAACCGTGCTGGCAGGCAAAAGCAAAGCTCAAGGCATTGCGCTTAAAAAAGCCAAGCTGCAAGCTCCGGTGCTGATGCCTGGCCAGTTGTATTGCGCGGGCGCGAACTACTCCGACCATATGGCAGAAATGGCCAAGGTGACCGGAGTGCCTGAGGGCCCCAATATGAAGGAGTTGGGCGAGCGCGCTTGGCACTTCATCAAGTCGGGCCGCTCTTGCATTGCCGGGCCTGGCGCCAAAGTCAAAATTCCTGATGCCTGCAAGAAGATGGATTGGGAAATTGAACTTACCGCCGTGATTGGCAAAACCGCCAAAAATGTGTCGGTGGACAAGGCCCTAAGCTACGTTGCAGGCTACACCATTGCCAATGATTTGTCGGCCCGCGACCTGATGCGCCGCCCCAAAAACCCACCGACATCGCCCTTCCATATGGATTGGATTGGCCAAAAATGCTTTGACGGCGGCTGCCCCATTGGCCCTTGGATCGTACCCAGCGACCAAATTAAAAACCCACACCAATTGGCCCTGAAGCTTTGGGTCAACGACGTGTTGATGCAAGACTCCAACAGCAGCCAGCTGATTTTTAATGTGGCCGAGCAAATTGCAGCACTTTCTGAGCGTGTGACCTTGCACCCTGGCGACCTCATCCTCACGGGCACACCTGCGGGTGTGGGTATGGGCCGAAACTTGTTCTTAAAAGCGGGCGATGTGGTTCGTATGCACATTGACGGCATTGGCGAACTCACCCACAGCATGGCCTAAGGCCTTTCAGTCTCGGAACAATCAAAGGAACATCGCAATGCAGGGAAAAATTGGGCTCGAAGAGCATTTCGCCATTCCTGAAACCCTTCAGGACTCCAACGGCTTTTTGCCGGACGTGGTGTGGCAAGAGCTGAGCGCAAGGCTCATGGACATTCAAGACCGCAGACTGCGCGAGATGGATGCCCACGGCATGGAGATGATGATTTTGTCGCTCAATGCGCCCGCCGTACAGGCCCTGCACGTTCGCAGCAAAGCCATTGAGATTGCCCAACGGGCCAATGACTTTTTGGCCGAGCAGGTGGCCTTAAGGCCAGACCGGTTTCAGGCCTTGGCGGCCTTGCCCATGCAAGACCCTGACGCCGCTTGCCGCGAGCTGCAAAGGTGCATTCAAGACTTAGGTTTTAAAGGCTCGTTGGTCAATGGGTTTTCGCAGGTGGATACACCCGATAACGTGGTGTATTACGACGCGCCGCAGTTTGCAGGTTTTTGGGCTTTGTGCGAACAGTTGGACGCGCCCTTTTACTTGCACCCGCGCAACCCTTTACCCAGCTGGGCGCAAATTTACGAAGGGCACCCTTGGCTCATGGGCCCCACTTGGGCGTTTGGACAAGAAACGGCTGTGCACGCATTGCGCTTGATGGCCAGCGGCCTGTTTGACCGACACCCCCAACTCAAAATCATTCTGGGTCATTTGGGTGAAGGCCTGCCCTACAGCATGTGGCGGGTAGACAACCGCAACGGTTGGACGCCTAAAAACAGAGCCTACCCCGCCAAGAAACCATTGGCGGATTACTTTCACCAAAACTTCTGGTTGACCACTTCAGGCAACTTCAGAACACAGTCCCTCATTGACGCCATGCTGGAAGTGGGCGCAGACCGCATTTTGTTTTCCACAGATTGGCCTTTTGAAAACGTGGACCAAGCTGCCATTTGGTTTGACAACGCCAGCATCAGCGAGGCCGACCGCCTGAAAATTGGCAGAACCAATGCACTGAATCTGTTTGGTCTGAAGTGACTATTTGTGGTGGCTGTTGAGCCGCCGCCACTCCCAAGGCGACATGGGGCTGGCTTGCTGCCAAAGGCCAAGATTTTGGTTTTGAGCTGCCGCTTCAGCGGTATTAAAAGCTTGCCGCTGCGGCTCTGTGAGCTCGTGTTCATAGCGGCGAAACACCCATGCCAAGCCCTGCTGCACTTGCAACAGACTCACATCGGTTTTGCGAATGCGCACCTGCGCTACCCAGCGGCCGTACATGTCTTGCTTGCGGGTGTTGACTCGAACCGTCTTGCCTTCAATGGTTCGGCGCAAATAGGCTTTGGACACATCGCCAAACGGCTGGTTCCATTCTGGGGCGTCAATTCCCTCAAGCCGAATACGCAGCACGTCATCGTGCGCGTCCAGCAACTCAATGGAGTCACCGTCCACCACCCTGAGCACTTTGCCACTGAATGATTTGGCTTGAGCCGACGCGCCTAAACAAAGCGCCCCGAACACCAATCCGAACCACAATACCGAGCAAAGCACCCGGTAACGTGCCAGTCCAACACCAAGCCCTAATGGGCTAGGAGAAGTGATAGGGCTAAAACATCGCCCCATTATTCGAGCGTGATGCTCCGATCCTTGATGACCTTGCTCCAACGCACGGTTTCTTTTTGCAGCCAATCTGCAAACTCCGCAGGAGATGAGCCCACCACTTCAATACCCTGTGCGGCCAGTTTGTCTTTGATGTCTGGGCTGGCTAAGGCTTTGACCAATGCGGCATGAATTTTGTCGAGGATGGGTTTGGGTGTGCCTGCAGGGGCCACCATACCGGTCCACGACTGGGCTTCAAATCCAGGAATCACCGAAGCAATGGTGGGCACATTGGGCTGCTGAGCCGAGCGTGCGGGAGACGACACACCAATGGCCAACAACTTGCCGCTCTGCACATGAGGCAACACCAAGCCCATGGAGGCGATCATGCCGGTGACCTGCCCGCCCAACAAGTCGTTCAAAGCCGCGGCACCGCCCCGGTAGGAAACCAGGGTGATGTCCATGCCCGCCATGGACTTGAGCAACTCCGCCGACAAACGGCTTGAAGTGCCTGCGCCTGGCGTTGAAAAAAACACTTTGTTTTTTTCTTTGCCCTGCTGAATCAGGTCCGCAATGGTTTTGATGCCGGAGCCAGGATGCACCACCAGTAGCTGAGGGCTTTTGACCATAAGCGAGATGGGCACAAAGTCTTTAAGCGGGTCGTGCTGAACACCCTTGTACATATAGGGGTTGGTGGCAAAGCTGTCAAAGGCAGACATCAGCGTGTAGCCATCAGGGGCAGCTCTGGCTACCGCATTGGTGCCCACCACGCCGCCTGCGGCAGGAATGTTTTCAATGATGATGGGCTGGCCCAAGGTCTCGCTCATTTTGGGCGCCACCATGCGGGTGGCCACATCGGTGACCCCACCCGGTGGGTAGGGCACCATGATTTTGATAGGTTTATAGGGGTAGTCTTGCGCCGCCGCGGTAAAGACCAAACCCATGCAGGCCAAGGCCAGCGGCAAAGAAACAAACCAACGACTCCACATTACAAAGCGCTCCAAGTTAAGCTTTGGGCAGGAATTTAGCCAACCAGTCCCCCACCACATTCCACACACGCTCATTGCCCTCGGCCAACATAAAGTGGTCCGTGTCGGCAAAGAGGTGGAGTTCCACCGGCAACTGGGCGCGGCCAAACATGGCAATGGATTGTTCGGTGGGCGTCACAGAGTCTTTAGAGCTGTGCAGCAACAGCAATGGCCTTGGGCTGATGTGGTGCACCACCTCTTCGGCTTTAAAGTCAAACATGCTTTGCGCGGTTTCGGAGGTAAATTCTTGAATGGAGCCCGGCACAATTTGCCGCTTGAGGCCTTGCGGAATAGGCACGATGTCCATGCGTGGCACCATCAGGGATTGCCCAGTGGAAGCTCGGTGTTGACGACCCTGCTCCAGCATTTGGGTGAATTTGGTCCAAGCCTCTGGTGTGGGGTGCTGCCCCTTAAATTTGCGCTCACCATGACCCCAGCCCCCAGATGAAATCACTGCGGCAAACCGCTGGTCTACAGCACCTGCATACACCGCTACCGCAGCGCCAAAGCTGGACCCCATGACGCCAATGGCTTTGGGATTGACGCCCTTTTGCTGCATCAGGCACGTCAGTGCGTCTTGGGTGCATTGCACCTGTTCCATACAAATTAAATTGCCACGAGGACCGTCGCTGCCACCACAGCCTGGCATGTCAAAACGCATGGTGATGTAACCCATGGCCTCCAATTCGGCACAGGGGCCCAGCACGTTTTCGGCAGACATATTGCTGCCAAAGCCATGCAGCACCAGCATGGCTGGGTGCTGAGTTGCCACATCCAGCTCGTCGGGCCAGCGCACGATGCCCACAATGCGATGGCCTTGAGATACAAATTCGACGTGTTGCTCTTTCACAGGGTCTCCGTTGTTTTATGGGTGCGGTTTTTTTCAATTTCAACGGCCACCGCCAAAGAGGGGCGCTTTTTGCCGTCATCCACTTGCTGGATGCCGTGTGGCAAATGCCATTCGCTGAAGCGGTTGACCCGGTACTGGTGCGGCTTCCATTGCTCGGTCACATAGTCTGGATCGCAAAAGTATTCAATGGAACCGCCGTGCGGATTTTTAAAGTACCAAAAGTAGGCCGAAGAAATGGGGTGCCGCCCAGGGCCCACCTCGGTCGCCCAGCCCTTGTTTG
>Ga0209598_10004365_pt1 | contig 10412 bp, 3 predicted proteins | sample M_140807_EF_Meta_FD_187317 | JGI IMG/M metagenome (GOLD analysis project Ga0209598, IMG submission 187317) | Freshwater microbial communities from Lake Montjoie, Canada to study carbon cycling - M_140807_EF_MetaG (SPAdes) (version 2) | ecosystem: Environmental > Aquatic > Freshwater > Lake... | reverse complement strand
GAGTTCTAACTACCCGTTATAGAAAAATGACCACACAACTAGACAACACCATTTTAAAAACCGTGCCGTCCGTCGCACTGGTTAACGTGAATTTCTCGAAAAGACCTAACGGAAAAATTCAACGCTGGATCAATCTTGCCCTGATTAAATCCGTTGCCTATTTTCCCGAAACTCCAGAGATTCAACTCTACCCGCTTCAAGGAACAATGATGTCAATCAAAAACCCTGATTCCATCAAAGATCTCTTGAATGCGATCGCGTCCTACACTGTCCAGACCGTTTAAACATTCTCGCACCTGACCCGTTATAGAAACGGGGGGAATGCGGTCGTGTCCAAAGCGATCGCGGGTCATAGGGAAGTAATAACAGAAGAACCTTAGTGGTTTATTGAATCAAACATTCCCTTGGCTCTTTCACTTGTTAAAGAGGGACGAAACGGGATTAAATTCCTGTTACATGAACATCGCAACCAATAAGGATTAAGCGAAAATGAAAAGTAAAAAAGTGTTGGGTCTTGACATAGGCAAGGCTGGCTTTGCTGTGGGTTTAGTCTTAACAGGATTGCCCGAAAACCTAGAAAAGTATTATTCAAGTTTAGACAAAAAAACAGACTTCCATCACTTAAAATTAGATCGAGAAAGTGTGGAAAGATTCTTAGAAATTAAACCCGATGCCATTGTGCTAGAACCGACTGGAGGATGGTATTCAAGTTTTTGGGCAAGACTATGTGAGCGTCACAATATTGAAGTTAATTTTGTGAGTCACGCACGCTTAAAAGCACAACGCGAGCATTTTAATTTTACAAACAAAACTGATTACGAAGACGCTACAGTTTTAGCGGCTTGTTATTTTGATACAGCTTTCCAGTTTTATGACGGTAAAAAGCGGTTTTTACGGGATTATAATCCATTAGAATCACGTTCTATCAGGGATTGTGTTTTAGAGATGGAACAACTCGATAAAATGCGCGGTTCCCTAATAAATCAAATCAGACAGCGACTAAGCTTTGAATATCCAGAACTCGCTACAGAATCATTGCACAGGAGGGGAATCGGGTTAACTCCTCCTATCGTTTGGCTGTCTCAAGCTAACGAGAAACCAATGACAAAGCGCGATAATCATTATAAAAAATCTATCGCGCATTTGCTCGGAATAGAATTTTCTAGCCACACTCGCAACCATGCAAAGTTAATTCATCAAATTGAATTGCAATTGATAGAAACCGAAAACGAATTAAAGTTGTTACTGGACAATCCAAAGTTTGCGATTTATAACGAAGTCTTTGACCTATATGGTTTTGGACTGACAATGCGCGGTATGCTTCTCTATAAAATTTATCCCTTAGAGAAGTTTTTAATAGACGGCAAACCATTGTTACTTTATAAGAAAAATGACGCGGGTGACACGGTAAAGATTGACAGATCTCAGTCATTTTTCCAATCCTACTTAGGATTATCAAAAAAAGTCATTCAGTCAGGAGACGGATTTAAAACAAACTGGAGTGGCTCGTCAATGCTAAGGTCACATCTTTATATCTGGACAATGAGCCAAATAGCGGTTGAAAAGAATCGAACCACGGATAAAAAGATAGAATTGGGGTCTAAATGGGACAAGTTAAGGACTAAAGGGGTAAAGGGCAAAGATGCGATAATTCGATGTTGCTACACGCTAACGCGGGGAATATACCGAGAACTATTGAAACGGATTGAATAATTAAAAACCAGATACCCGCTATAGAAAAAACCCAGATTTAACACCTGGGTTTTTTATTGAAAAAGTTTAGGAATGCTAAGTAAAAAAAAAGATTGGTGTAGAGGGATTAATGAAAATCCTCTACGGTGATTAGAGGCTAAAAAAGCGATCGCTTAAACGATTAGACAACCCAATTAAGCAGTAAAGGTAAACTTGAAAACTGCATCATTGAAATCCATATCACTAATGCCCAAGTTCCCTGGTAAATCCTCAAAACCAAAGACATTATTCCCCCGACTTTGTAAATGCTCCGTTCCATCAGGATTGGCACTACCAAAGCTGAAATAAGCAACGGCATGGGTCATAAAATCAGAGAGGTTAGCCGCCGTATTATTCGGGTTTTGAGCCAGGAAAGCAGAAACCCCATCCTGCATCTTTCCTCCCCCAGGGATTAAATTCCCCCCATTGGCGATCGCAAAAGGAGCATACATTTTGCCACCTTGAAGAAGTACATCCCCAAACTCGGCCGCATCGGTATTTAGAGCGGTATCCCCCTTAGCTCCTAGCTGTAACATGAAGTTATTGACCGCATTAGCAAGGGCTGTACGCGCATAACCCTCATCTCCTGGATTCAAGAGGTCATTGGTTAAACCATTGCCATTGAGATCCAAGCTATCCAGAATCGCCCCTTCAGCATTTTCTACCTGATAAAGACCAACTAGATTGTGGAACAGCGCATCTGTTTGTTTTAAAGTCTTATCATCAACTTTACTCGTCACTTCCCCACCAAAATCCTTCAGATTGTAGGAGAGATGACCCAACTTATCCGCCGATTTACTGGCTCCAAACTGCGATACCTTGTCCGTTACGTCTACTTCTATCGTATTGGCAATTTTTAAGGAAAAAGTGGTACTGACTTGTGCTAAGTCCTTATCAGTAGCAATGACCGTTATTTGATAAGTCCCCGCTACAATATCACTCAGATTACCCGAAAATTTTCCTGTTACGGGGTCAAAGACAATACCTGCGGGTAGCTTGGTATCGGTCGCTAACGAATAGCTTAATGAGGAATTCTCCACATCGCTAAAAGTACTCGTCGGGATTTGGAACGTAAAAGCTCCTCCCTCTTTGCCTATCAGGTTATCTATTTTTTTGTTGAGTATGGGTGCATCATTGACAGAGTTAGCGACAACGGTGAACTTACTATCTACTGAGTCAAGATTGTCACTTCCTCGTAGCGTAATTTCAGCCGTTCCAAATTGATTTGGTTGAAAGTTCAGCACTAGCTGATTATTAAGTATTTCTGCTGTAACTAGCCCTTGATTGGAATTCGCAAACATCGTTTTGACGATCGCATTACCGTCCGCATCTTCAAACAAATTATCTAGGGAAAGGGTTTGTTGCCCAGCATCCTCATTAACCGTTAGAGGAGCAAAAGCTTGCTTAATTGTTGGTGGATTGTTAGCAGGTAAATCTAGTATCTGAGTTAGATCCGTGACGGTGCTGGGTTGTCCGTCTTTTTGGAGAACGGCTATTTCGGTTCCTTTAAAACTGAGTACCCCATTTAATAAACTAAAGTCTTCGATTTTATTTGACCCGAAGCCTGCTGTGGAAATTTGAAGGCGATCGCCCTGAGTGGGATCAAAATCGAGAATTAAGTCCCGACCTTCATTGGAAGAAACAAAATAGAACTTGTCGGCTCCTGCTCCCCCTTCGAGGGTATCTTGACCCAAACCACCTTGTAGAAGATTGTCGCCCGTTGAGCCTGTAATCCAATTATTGGAACTATTTCCCCAGCCCTTAAGAGAACCAGTTCCCGTTATCACCAAATTTTCCACATTATCGGGCAAGCGATAGTCCACTAAGCTATAAACGATATCTGTTCCCTCATCAGGATTTTCAGTAATACTATCGTCAGGTGTATTAACGTAATAGGAATCGTTACCTTTCTTCCCAATTAGAATATCAGCCTCTAGGCCGCCATCCAACACATCATCACCCTCGGTTCCCGTCAGAGTATCTTTGTTGGGAGTTCCTCCATAGATGGCATTTTGAACAGTTAAACTTAAGGGAGTTTCTGCTACTAGTTTCCCTTGATCTGTTCCCATCACCTTTAACTGATATTGGCCAACATCTTCAGCAGAGGCTTCCCCTGTTAGGGTCATTGTTCCCGCATCAAAGGTTAACCAATCAGGTAAGGCAGTTCCATCTGCTTTCGTAACGCTATATACCACATAGTCATTGGGGTCTGTTTCTTGGAAGATACTCCGACTTAGGGCCAAATTAAATGATTCATAGGGATTTAATTGTTGGGGAGCGATCGCCTGTTGGACGGTCGGAGCATGGTTTTTCAACAGTTCCAGAATATCGACTCCTGCTAGTGTCCCAACGGTTTCGATAAAGCCTATTCCTGCGCCTTCGGTGGGAGCATCGGCAAAGTAGTTGAGTACCGTAATGTCGTTGAGAAAGTCTATTTCTCCATTTTTATTTAGGTCTATAAATAGGCTGGCTCCTGAGCGTCCTAATCCTATTACGCCTGATTCCATAAATTGTAAGACTGGGGTAATTCCCGTGATTATGTCTATGCCTGCACCGTCGGCGATCGTGGTTCCTTTGCTGGTTTCTGAGAGAACATAGCTATCATTGCCATTCCCCCCGTTGAGGAAGTCAATTCCACCGTTACTAATGAGGGTATCGTTGCCATCTTCACCAAACAGTTGGTCGTTGCCACTTAAGCCGTTTAAGGTGTCATTGCCTGTGTTTCCGACTACCACTGGTTTTTCAGTGATAGAGGTTAGGTTGTCATCCCCTTCTGTTCCGACTACCGCAATGAGACTCAGATCGTTTAGGTCAGCAACTTGTTGATCTAGCCCTTCGCTATTGTTGGCGGCAATGACTTCATTTAAACTTTTTTCTCCTTTGGCCAGTTTTTGTAAATCTAAGGCTGTACTGGAAATCAACACGCCTTGTAATGCACTGACTTTATCTAATAGCTGATCAATCGGTGTATTTGCCAATAAATCTTCTACTTTTTGGCTTCCCCCTCCGATGATGGTGGCAATTTGTTGGCTGAAGCTCTTGATTAAATCCCATTTATTGGTTTCAGTGACGGCGGCTAAAGGAGCAATAACAGGATTACTGGCTGCGTCACTTGGAACAGTCAAAGCAGCAATAGTTGAGGGAACGCTATTGTTAACCGCACTGCCAAGCGTTAGATCTGCTCTGGAGGAGAAAACATCAACAGGAACAATCTGTTTGCCAATGCCTGGCCCTGACCAAGCCAATTGAGCAACCGCTCCTCCCTCGTTTTCATAGTATTCCATCCGTAAATCATAGGATTGACCTGCTTGTAAAGTAATTGCGCCACTATATTCGGTTGGCCCTTGATCTTTCCAACCATCAACCAAGTTTTGTCCATTGACCCATAAACGAACGCCATCATCTGCGGTTGCGTAAAAGGTATAATCGCCCGTCGTCGGTACGCTGATCTGGGCTGACCAACGGACACTAAAGTGATCACTGGGGATACCGCCTGCGGGAGAACCTTGTCCCCAATCAAAGTTGACAGTGGCATCCTTACGAGTTAGGAGAAGATTATTTAGGTCTTGATCGCCAAAATATTGAGCAATGAGTCCCGCATTGATGACATCTTTGACATTAATGAGTAAATCTTGTTCGTAACTCAATCCTGTTTGATCAAGGGAACGAACTCGAACGGTATGGTTGGTTGCATTTTCATAAAGTAAGAGACTTCCATCTTTTACTACTATTTGATTGTCAACGATCGCAAAACGCCCGCCTGCATCATTGATTAAAGTGTAGGTATGGGTATCTCCTGCATTGGGATCCGTCGTGATTAAGTTACCGATCGCAGTACCATTGGCACTATTTTCGTCAACTTCAGCATTCGAGAGAGCGATCGCGGTAGCCGCTTTTTCTTCCGTATCCGTGACAGTAATAATTAAATCTTGCTCATAACTGAGATTTTTGGCATCGGTGGTTTTAACGCGAATGGTATGTTGTGTCGTCGATTCATAGTCTAGTAAACTGCCATTGAAAACGATAATTTTATTTCCTTCAAGCGCAAACCTTCCATCCGCATTGGTCACTAGGGAATAGGTAAAGGTATCGGTTTCTTCTGGATCGGTTGTGCTTAAGGTTCCAACAACTAAATTATTGGCACTGCTTTCTTCTACTGATTGGTTTGATAAGGCGATCGCGGTTGGCCCATAGCGTAATTGAGACTCTACAGCTTCCAGTTCGATTAACGCATCAACCGAATTATCAATCAGTCGTTTAACTAAGGTCGCATCGGTTAAGTCTAAAGTTTTACCTTGGTACAATCGACTGACCAATTCATCAGCAATATTTTTAGTAACAACCTGACTAATCGCGGCGGTAGAAAAAGTAGAAATTCCTGCGATCGCCAAAGTGACCTGTTCCATCACATTGTGCAACTTGACATGGGCGGCCATTACGGACACACCCACATCATTGCCATCCTCAATTTCTTTTTGAGCGTTGAAGGTTGCCAGATTAATCGTCGGATTCAAACCCAAACCGAACAGGACATTTGCCTCTGCTTCTGCTGAGGTAAACCCATTCTGCTCTAGGGTATTAACCAACGTCGTTACAGGGGTGATCATCTCATAGCGACCAGGAGCCGTCAGGAGGATATTGACAGGTAACTGGGTGTAAATATCGGTTCCACCCACAGAGATAAGTTGACCTTCCAGGGGATCAATGACACCGTTACTATTCTTGTCGTAGGTTTCTAAGGCGTAGTTCAACTGATAGGACGCATCTAGTCCACTAATAGTATTAGGTTCAGCCCCATCGGGGACACCATTGAAATTCGCATCTAAAAAGACTGTTGCACCACTGATGTACTTATTGGAAGTAAAGCCACTACCACCGCCACCAAAGCTAAATTCAAACAGTTGCGCCGTTAACAAATTCTTCCGCCATTCAAAGAGCGGAGCAGAAGAAACCCCTAAACGAGCATAGGCATCTAGATAAAAGTTAACCGCACCATTGATATTGAAGTTGTCAATGAAGGGACGGCCTGCAATCTCACTAGGGCGCAATTTATCATCACTGGTTCCGTTTTGTTCACCCACATCCACTAAATGCAGACCCGCTTTGCCTTCGATCCCACCGATGAGATAACCAGCCGCGACCACCACGTCTAAACCAAACCCCGCTTCCACATAAGCTCGTAATTTCAGTTGATTATAGGGGGCTGGAGGGGCGTTCACATAGAAACCATCGAGGGTGTCTGTCAGGGCTTTATCCGCCGCAAAATTATCATTCTTCCATTTGGTTAAACCATAGGTATCATAACCAAACCCTAAATTTGCCGTCGCACTGAACCCACCCCCTAAGCGTCCATAGAGCGGCCCCCAAATGGAAAATTCGCGCGCCACATCAAAGGTAAATTGCAACTCCGGCAGATCAAAGGTAATGAGATCGGCATTATCCTGACCGGTTAATAAGTACATTGCCTGAATCGGATCAGTCAGGATAGGGAAGCCAAGACCCTCTACATCTTTAATAGATTGCAGTAAATTTTTGGCTTTGGAAAGATAAGAAGAATTCGTCCCTTTATTGATTGCATCATCTTGGGATTCACCGGCGGCGGTAATGGTTGGCTTTTTATTTTTGAAGGGATTAGAGACTTTTGTATTAATGTCATCAAAGACAAAGGAACCCAGGTTGACCGCTAATTCCTGGTCGGCGGGAGTACTGGCCATCTGTTCCAGGTTTAAACTCACCTTATTGATGGCATTAAGTACCGTAAAGAAGCGATCGTCAATGGGTTTCTGCCCCAGAATTTTGACTTTGAAGACATTGGTTATGTCTAATATGGTTACTTTATTATCTTGATTAAAGTCAAAGAGACCTTTCAATCCCAATTGATCAAAGATGGGAATATCGTCTGTCGCAAATTTGAGAATCGGTCGGAACGGGGTAATGACGGTGTTAATTTCCGTCACAATGGGACGAATAACATCAGAAACAAAAGTCCCCAATCCCAAATTAACTTGGTTAAATTCAATGTTTTTGGGCAGTAAAGAGCCAATGGTTACTTCGCCGCCGGTATAGGTGGTTGGTTCCCAGTTAACACCCAAATTAAAGTTAAAGGAGGGTAAAACCGCACTGCCATTAAAGGTCGTTTTCGCTTGTAGTCCGATGTGAGGCGTAAATTGGAAACTGGAATCTAGGACATCTTTGCGGCCCTTGGATAAGCGGTATTCCTGAAGAGTTAGGTGATTGCCATCATCTACAGGGATTTGTCCTGGCGGAACCAGGTCTTCATCTTTCAAACCCAGACGATAGAGGGCGTTTAAACCCGTAGGATTATTGGGATCATTTTTTAAATCCAATTGGAAAAAGCCCAAATTACCTGTCGCGCTAAAATCCTCACTGAGTCGCGGTGAAAGATTAATCGTTACCGAAGTTGCACCGTAAGGATTGATGGGATTGCCATTGGCATTGAGAGGCCCAACGCCTGTATCAATATAGGCTCCCCAAATATCGTTATAGCCAACGGTAAAATCTAACTTACCCACTAGATCAACATTGGCACTACCATTGGTCTTGATGCCAAATCCTGGTAAACCTAAATTGCTACTCAGGGGAACTGAGGTTAGGGTCTTCGTTTCACTGAGAGAAACTTTGTATTCATCCCGATCAATCTCACCTGGTAAAAAGGGAACCTCTTCGATGGTGGCTCCTTCGGGGAGCAGTCCCTTCACATATTCGGCAAAGGATAACCCACTGGTGAAGTTGATGTTGGGATCAGCAAAGATCGAATTGAGGATATTCTCAAAATTAGGCAGAAAGTCTGGAACAAAATCTAAAGATAGTTTGCCCAGTAACGGAATTTCTGTTGTCGTTATCTCTTCGGCAATACTGGGATCGGTGGGAGCAGAAGGTAAAGCCTCAACTTGTATCGTCGTCCCATTGACTAAAGTTCCCAATTTACCGTTGCCCGTACTATCTACAACGCCCTGGGCATTAGCATTCTTTTCATCAAAGGAATAATATGCGACTAGGCCTGGCTCTGTGCCCGCTAGGGTACGATACTGGTTATATTGAATTTCTTGTTCAGTGCGAGATACTTTCCAGATTCGCAGGTCGTCCAGCTTGCCTTGGAAAACTTGTTCTCCTTTACCAATATTCAGTTGTTGCCCAACAGCAGGGGTTTGACCCGCAAAGTCATCCGTCGAATCCTTCAGTTGACCGTCCACATAAAGTTTTAAGCTTGTACCGTTGAAACTCACGGCGACCTGATGCCATTCGTTAGCGGTCAAGGCTCCTGATAAGGTTTTTGTGCTACTGCCAAAGCCGTAAACCAAATCGGTTTGATTCACAACTGACAGGCGAGGGGCTTGATTGTTACCAAAATTAATAATGCCGCGATCGCTGTTATCAGTCGTTTGGGAGTTAACCCAGGCTTCTAGGGTAAATTGATTACTATTTAGTAAGGGTTCTGTCGGATTGACCGCAATATAATCATCTACACCATCAAATACAGCGACTTTATTAATGTCTGGTGTATCAATGACTTGAATGGTAAATTTTTTATCTAAGCTATTACCCGCCGTATCAGTGGTACGAATAACCGCATCGTGAGTTTGAGCCGTTTCATAATCTATTAAATTAGCTTCGGTGACAAGTAGTTTATCCCCTTCAATTTTGAAGAGATTATTGGGATTATCAATCAGTTCGTAAGTATGGGCTTCTGAGCCTACGTCAGTGGTCGAAAGCGTTCCCACTAAACTTTCAAAGGTGTTGGGATACCGCGCATTAAATTCAACCAGGGAAGTATTATCTAGCTCTAGGGCAGAAGGGGGTTGGTTGCCTAAATTTTTAATGGTGTCAGGTGATAAAGCCACATTATAAAAACGCACTTCATCAATTTGACCACTGTAGGCATTGGGATCATTGACATTAGCACGACCTGCACCAATTAAATAGTTGCGCGTGCTATTGGTAATAGGAAAAGACTTAGAACCAACGGAAACGCCATTGATAAAGAGAGTGGCTTGTTGTCCGGTATAACTAACCGCAACGTGAGTCCAGAGGTCGGGGGTAATCGAAGCGGGTAAATCTACCTTAAAGATGTTGTCGCTTTGCCAATCAATAATCGCTAAGGTTTTGTCCATTAGCCCAAAGCCAAAACCTGCACCACCTCCGTTATCATCGGCTGCGAGAATCATCTGCCAACCGCTTAAGGTGCTGGGACGAATCCAGGTGGAAACCGTGAATTGATCGTTATAGGTAATGGCTTGATTGCCTAAATTAATATAATCTTGCCAATTGTTAAAACTGGCACTGGTTCCGTCAATTCCCTCTTGACCGCGAATCGCTCCGTTAGTTTGGGAATCTTCAACTACGCCTGGATTGTAGAAGCCGTTTTTATTATTGCCTGATGAATCTACCGCCACTTGTTTGGTAGTTAGATTATCACTTTCATCTAACTTGTAATAGGCTTTCAAACCGTTTTCAGGTTCAGCCGTAAACAATTGAATGGTAATTTCTTTCTCTGTACTTTGTCCTCGAAGATTCGTGCTTTTAACCTTGATCGTTTCGGTGGGATGGTCAAGGTAGCTAAATAACGTCAGTTCGGGTTAAGCAGCAGGGGGTAAAAGCCATTCAAGACAAAGCCCTGGTTTTTTAGGTTGATGACAGTAGGCAATCAAACCACAGAGAAG
>Ga0209598_10004364_pt1 | contig 10412 bp, 10 predicted proteins | sample M_140807_EF_Meta_FD_187317 | JGI IMG/M metagenome (GOLD analysis project Ga0209598, IMG submission 187317) | Freshwater microbial communities from Lake Montjoie, Canada to study carbon cycling - M_140807_EF_MetaG (SPAdes) (version 2) | ecosystem: Environmental > Aquatic > Freshwater > Lake... | reverse complement strand
AGCCATTCTTTGCTCTGTATTTCTTGGGCGGCATCGGCAATGATCACTCGCATGCGAGGGCCATCTTCAGGCAACTTGAACCAACCACGGCAAGCATGCAACACGCCTGGGTTCAGTTCAATGGCGGTGCAAGTCCAACGCAGTTTTTTGTAACAAAACTTGGTGAGGCTGGCCGCACCCAAACCCAATTGCATGGCATGACGGCCCGCAACCGATGTGCTTGGGATGAACAACAATCCCACCATCATGCGCTGGATGTATTCGAGGTCAAGGTCAAACGGCTCTTTGATTTTCATGGCGCCTTGAATCCATGGCGTGCCTAAATGCAAATACCGAGTTTCTCCATCTTCAGAAAAATTAACTTCAGGCAGTTGTGGCAGTTCAATCTTCTTGGAGGATTTGGAATTCATTCGGATTTGAAATAGTGAAGCTGAGGCAAAACACGTCGGGTGTTTTGAACGGTAATGTGCGCCAGGTCAGCCACTGGCATCTCTCTCAACATGGCCATGCATTCTGCAATGCGCGGTAACTGACTGGGTTCATTTCGACCTTGAACGGGTTTGTCTTGTGCTGCTTGATGAACAGAACGCTGAGTTTGTGATTGTTGCAATTTGGTACGGTACAACCAATGCGGCGGTATGTCGGGCGCATCGGTTTCCAACACCAAGGCAGACAAAGGCAACTCAGTGGCCAAACGCCTTAATTGCAAAGCACGCTCAAAAGTCATGGCTCCACCAAAGCCCAAAGCAAAGCCCAAATCAATGAAGGCATGGGCTTGTTGAAAGCTGCCATTGAAGGCATGCGCAATGCCGCCCTGCACTTGAAAGCGCCTCAAGCCCCGCAACAATTCATCGGCAGATTTGCGAACATGCAGGATGACTGGCAACTTGAACTTTTGCGCCAACTTCAGTTGATCGTGATAAAAATAAACTTGCTTTTCGCGCATGGCGGGCTGGCACAAATGCGGCACAAAAAAGTCCAAACCTATTTCTCCCACGGCCACCAATCGGGGATCCTCAATTTGACCATCAGGTTTGCATTGAAGTGCCCGTTCAATGCTTTCCTCCAAAATGTGCAAATCACTCTCTTGTGCTTGCGGCACAAACAAAGGATGAATACCCAAAGCATAGGCTTGGTCAAACTGATGAGCCAACTTTTGCAAGGCTGAAAAGTCTTTGGCTTGAACAGCCGGCATCACGCACCAATTGACACCCTCGGCTTGCGCCCTTTGCAATACCGATTCACGGTCTGCCAAAAACTCTGGCGCATCCAAATGGCAATGGCTGTCTATCCATTGCAGCATCATGTTTGCAGAATGCCCTTGTCTAACTTCATGACGCGGCTGCAGCGCGCAGCCAATTGCGGGTCGTGCGTGACCACCACAAAGGCGGTGCCTTGTTGCTTGGCTGTGTTCAGCATGAGGTCAAACACACTTTCGGCGGTACCTCGGTCTAAATTGCCTGTGGGTTCATCGGCCAACACACAAGCGGGCTGGGTGGCCATGGCCCGCGCTATGGCCACACGCTGACGTTCGCCACCCGAGAGTTCTGCGGGTCGGTGCTCAGCCCGAGTTTCTAGACCTACCAATTGCAACCAGTGCTGCGCAATGTGCTGCGCTGCTTCGCGCGATTGGCGGCGGATCCAGAGCGGCATGGCCACGTTTTCCAGCGCCGTAAATTCAGGCAGCAAATGATGAAACTGGTACACAAAACCCAGCAATTGATTGCGCCTGGCACCCTGCTCAGCCGCCGAATATTGAGACCAGTCTTGACCCTGCAACAAGACCTGCCCTTGCGTGGGCCTGTCCAGCCCACCCATGAGGTGCATCAGGGTGCTTTTGCCAGAGCCCGAGGCACCCACAATGGCCACAGTTTCGCCGGCCTCCACCGTCAGGTCGATGCCTTTCAAAACCGTGACATCCAAGCCCCCCTCTGCAAAACGCTTGTTGAGGCCGCGAACTTCCAGCACCGGCTTACTCATAACGCAAGGCCTCCGCAGGGTTGACTTGGCTGGCGTGCCAGCTGGGGTACAGCGTGGCCACAAAGGCCAGCAGCAAAGAGATCAGGGTGACAGGCAAGATATCAGACAGTTGCGGGTCGCTGGGCATGCGGCTAATGAGGTAAATGTCTTTGGGCAAAAAACTGGCATGGAAAAATGCTTCCAAGGCCGGCACAATCACATCGATGTTGAAGGCAATCATCAAGCCCAACAACAGCCCGCCCAAAGTGCCTATGACGCCCACCAAAGCACCTTGCACCATGAAGATGCCCATGATGCTTTTGGGGCTGGCGCCCAAGGTCCGCAAGATGGCAATGTCGGCTCGTTTGTCAGTGACGGACATGACCAAAGTGCTGACCAAATTGAAAGCGGCCACCGCCACAATGAGCGTCAGGATGATGAACATCATTCTTTTTTCAACCTGCACGGCGGCAAACCATGTGCGGTTTTGCTGTGTCCAGTCGCGCATCATCATGCCAGCGGGCAAGTTGGGGGCCATTTGTTTGACAACCGCCCGCGCCTCATGCAAATCTTTGATTTTCAAACGAATGCCGGTGGGGCCTTCCAAGCGAAAAATTTTGGCAGCGTCGTCCATGTGCATCATGACCAGCGCAGAATCAAATTCAAAATGCCCCGAGTTGAAGACGCCCACCAACTGCAGTTGCTTTAAACGAGGCAAGACGCCAGCCGGCGTGACTTGCCCGTTGGGTGCAATGAGGGTGACAGGATCGCCTATGCGCAGGCCCAATTGGCGGGCCAAATCGAGGCCCAAGACCACTCCAAACTGGCCAGGCACCAAGGCAGAAATACCTGGCAAGTTTGTGTGTTTTTGCAATGCATCGCCTGCATTAAGGTCGACCACGCTGGGTTCAAGTGCTGGATCAATGCCACGCACCAAGACGCCCTTCATGTCCTCACCTCGGGCCAACAAAGCCTGCGCTGAAATAAAAGGCGCAGCGCCCAAAACCTCAGGGGATTGTTGCACTTGGTGCAAAGTGTCTTTCAAATTGACCAGCGCGCCACCATCGGCAGACACAATCTCGATGTGTGACACGACACTCAGCATGCGGTCGCGGACTTCTTTTTGAAACCCATTCATGACCGACAGCACAATGATCAAAGCCGCCACACCCAGGCCAATGCCCAACATGGAAACTCCGGAGATGAACGAAATAAAACCATTGCGACGCGTGGCTCGACCTGCGCGGGTGTAGCGCCAGCCCAAAACCAACTCGTATGGCATTTCAAATTTCATCCACGACTTTCATACAATTCTTCCATTCAAACATGCTGCTTCACAGAATCATTCAAAGCGGCCAAGGCCGACCCCTTAAGTGGAGATTGTGTCATCCCTGACAATACAGCCATGAACGCCGTTTTAACCCTGCCCGCCAACGCCATGGCTCAGCCATCGCACCATGCTGTCATTGCCTATGCCAGCCCATCGGCAGAAGTTTTGCAAGAAACCACATCCGCATTGTATTTGCCCCACTTGCAAAAATTATTGGCCAACTTAACTTGTGTGGCGCAAAGCAACTTGTCGGCCGAATCAGGCCCCGGCCATTCGGACGTCCTGATGCCCCATGAAAGTTGCTTTAGCGCATGGGGGCTGTCACCCGATTGGGGTAAAAGTGCCTGTATCACCCCTTGCCACTGGCAAGTGGGCATGAACGAAGTGGTCATGCTCAACCCGTCTGAGACAGGACTCACCGAAGCAGAGTCACGCGCATTGCTCAAAGCCTTTCAGCCTTACTTTGAAGAAGACGGTTTGCACGCGACTTATGAAAGCCCCTTGCGCTGGCGCGCGACAAGTGCACTTTTCAAGGACCTGCCTTTGGCCAGCCTCGATCGGGTCATTGGCAACAACGTCAACGCATGGATGCCCAACGCGACACATCCCGTCCAATCACGCCAATTGCAGCGCTTGCAAAGTGAAATGCAAATGCTGCTGTACCAGCACCCCGTGAACGACCTGCGCAGCCAACAAGGCAAATGGACCGTCAATTCATTTTGGGTTCACCGCGAAATGCAACAGCTCTACCCCAGCGCTCTGCCCGCTCAAGTTCACATGGCGTTGCGCACCCCTGCGATGGACAAGCAAGCCCAAGCATGGAGCCAAGCTTGGCAACTTTTGGACACCACGGTATGCCAACCCCTGCTGAATGCCTTGCAGGTGGGCCATGAAGTATCTCTCACCTTGTGTGGCGACCACAGTTGGCGACATTACCGTCCAGGTAAAACCTCAATGATCAACAGCCTCAAAAATTTCTTCAGACCCATGACCATTTCCCAAGAATTCAAAGCATTGGCTTCCAAGGTGGCAAAGCCATGAGTTTTCAAATTTTGACCCGAGACGTGCCACCACGCAGCGCCTGGACGCTGGCGCAAGCCGGTGTGCATCCCTTGTTGTCGCGATTGTTTGCAGCACGGGGTGTTTTAAGCCCTGATGAGTTAGACGATGGCTTGGCCAAGTTGCTGCCCCCCCACAGTTTGAAAGGCACCCAAGAAGCCGCTGTGCTGTTGGCCGATGCCATGGCTCAAAACCAACACCTGTGCATCGTGGCCGATTACGACTGCGATGGCGCCACCGCTTGCGCCGTGGCCTTGCGCGGCCTGCGCATGTTGGGTGCAAAAAACGTCAGCTTTTTGGTACCCGACCGTGTGGTTGATGGCTATGGCCTGACGGCACCCATTGCGCAACGCGTGAAGCAAGTAGGCGCCGATGTGCTCATCACAGTCGACAACGGCATCGCCAGCATGGAAGGTGTGGCACAGGCACAAACTTTAGGTCTCAAGGTGCTCATCACCGACCATCATTTACCAGCCGCCACCCTGCCCTCAGCCGAGGTCATTGTGAATCCCAATCAGCCTTCATGCACCTTTGAAAGCAAATCCTTGGCGGGTGTGGGCGTGATGTTTTATGTGTTGCTGGCACTGCGTGCAGAGCTGCGCGGCAGAGGCGTGTTCAGTCCAGAAAACCAGCCCAAGCTCGATGCACTCTTGCCCTTGGTGGCCTTGGGCACAGTGGCCGATGTGGTGAAGTTAGACAACAACAACCGACGCTTGGTGGCGCAAGGTTTAAAACGCATTCGCGCAGGCCAGCTTCCCCCAGGCATGCAGGCCTTGTTCAAAGCGGCAGGCCGAGATGCGCGTGTGGCCACCACCTTCGATTTTGGCTTTGCACTGGGCCCCAGAATCAATGCAGCAGGTCGCTTGTCAGACATGACCTTGGGCATTGAATGTTTGATCACCGACGATGTCGCAGCGGCCGATGAACTGGCCAGACAACTGGACGCCATCAACCGTGAGCGGCGCGACATTGAAGGCGACATGCGCCAGCAAGCCATGGACATTGCCGAAGGTTTGCTCGATGAAAGCGACGATCCGCCCCCCGCCATTTGCGTGTTTGACCCTGACTTTCATGAGGGCGTGGTGGGCATTGTGGCGTCACGCATCAAGGAAAAATTTCACCGACCTTGCTTTGTCTTTGCCGCCAGCCAAGCGCCGGGTAAAGAGCATGAATTGAAAGGCTCGGGCCGGTCCATTGCGGGCTTTCATCTGCGCGATGCCTTGGACTTGATGGCCAAAAAACACCCGCATTTACTGCTCCGCTTTGGCGGTCATGCCATGGCCGCGGGTTGCACCATTGAAGAAGAAAACCTCGACCTGTTTGAATCGAGCTTCATGGCCGTGGCGGCTGATCTGTTGTCTGCCGCTACGCTTCAGCGCAAATTGCAAACAGATGGACCACTCGACACTCAATACCGCCGAGCAGAGTTTGTCGAAGTCATGCACCGCGAAGTCTGGGGCCAAGGGTTTGAGCCGCCCCTCTTCAGTGAAGAAGTGGATGTGGTGTCGCAGCGCTTGGTGGGAGAGAAACATTTGGCCCTGAAACTCAAACACCAAGGCCAGCCTGTGGACGGCATTTGGTTTGGTCGCATTGAGCCCCTGCCCTCACGCGTGAAGCTGGCCTATCGTTTGGATGTGGACGAGTGGCAAGGCCAAAAACGCGTTCGCTTCTTGGTGGAAGCCGCAGAAATTTAAGCCTGGCTCTGAAAAGCTTTGAGCACGGCTGGCGACACCAAGCCATCGATCTGGCCACCCAGCGCAGCAATTTCGCGCACCAGCGTGCTGCTGATGTGCTGCACGGACGAACTGGTGTGCAAAAACACCGTGTCAACTTCGGGGGCCAAATGGCGGTTCATGCCAGCCATTTGAGTTTCGTAGTCGTAATCGGTGCCCGAACGCAAACCCCGCACAATGACCCTTGCTTTTTGGGAATGCAAAAACTCGGTCAAGAGACCAGAGAAGGCCACCACACTCACATTGCCAAAATCTTGGGTGACGTGTTTGGCCATGTCCAATCGTTGGTCGAGGGTGAACAGGGTTTTCTTGTGGTGCGCAGCGGCCACCGCCACCACCACTTTGTCAAACATTTGGGCAGCACGGTACACCACGTCTTCGTGGCCCAAAGTCATGGGATCAAAAGTACCCGAGTAAACAGCAATGACAGAACGGTGCATGAAGGCTCCCTGATCGTTTGTGGGCATTATCACTCCAATGGCCGCTGCAGCAAATGGGCATGTACAGCACCCGCTTTCAGGTATTTGACCAAGACCAAACCACTGTCATGAAGGGCTTCAGCATCCCATTTTTGGGGGGCTTCCAAATACACCCAAGCGCCCGGCGCAACGGCCAGGGCCGCCGCCTTCACGGCTTTCTGAAAATACGTGGCTTCAAAGGGGGGGTCTAAAAAAATCAAATCAAAATGACCAGGGGTGAGGCGCTGCAAGCCCATGAGGGCATCGGTTTTTTGCACAATGACGGCGCTGGCCTTGAGGCGCTGCTGGGTGGCCTCCAACAATTTGGCCAACTGGGCGTCTTGCTCCATCATGTCCACTTGTTGGGCACCGCGCGATGCCGCTTCAAACCCCAGGGCCCCCGTGCCCGCAAATGCGTCCACACATTTCCAGCCAGTCAGGTCTTGCCCCAGCCAATTGAACAGCGTTTCACGCACTCTGTCGGGCGTGGGCCGCAGGCCTGGTTTGTCGATCACTTTGATTTTGGAGCGCTTCCAGAGTCCGCCAATGATGCGAAGCTCGTGCGAGGGCGAGCCGATGGTTTTGGCTTTTGAAGCTGCCGAGGCCTTTGCGACTGGCTTCGAACTTGGTTTTGAAATTGGTTTTGAAATTGGTTTTAAAGTCATAGCGCTAAGCTTAACGCTTTAGAATTGATCAAAGATCACTCAAAGCCATGTTCAGTTTATTCAAATCCGCCAAAGAAACGCCAGTGGTTCAGCGCCAATCTTGGCTGAACAAACTGAAAACGGGTCTCCAAAAAACTGGCAAAAACATTGCCAGTGTGTTCACGGGCACCCAAATTGACGACGCCCTTTACGAAGAATTGGAAACCGCCCTGCTGATGGCTGATACGGGTGTGAAGGCCACTGAGCATTTGTTGCAAGATCTCAAGTCACGGGTCAAAGCCAGCAAAGCCACCGAGCCAGCGGCTGTCAAAACATTGCTCATAGAAGCTCTCACCGATTTGTTGTTGCCCCTGCAAAAACAACTCACCATAGGCCCGCAAAAACCCATGGTGATCATGGTGGCCGGTGTGAATGGTGCTGGCAAAACCACCTCCATTGGCAAGCTCACCCACCACATGGCCGACCAAGGTGCCAGTGTGTTGTTGGCGGCAGCCGACACTTTTAGAGCGGCAGCCCGCGAACAATTGGCCGTCTGGGCCCAACGCAACACCGTTGAAATCATCAGCCAACAAGGGGGCGACCCGGCAGCCGTCAGTTTTGATGCTGTGGCTGCCGGCAAAGCACGCGGCAGAGATGTGGTGCTGGTGGACACCGCCGGCCGCTTGCCCACGCAGCTGCACCTCATGGAAGAACTTAAGAAAATCAAACGTGTGGTGCAAAAGGCCGATGCCCTCGCCCCGCACGAGATTTTGCTGGTGATCGATGGCAACACCGGACAAAATGCACTGACGCAAGTTAAGGCTTTTGACGATGCACTAGGATTAACGGGCTTGGTGGTGACCAAACTTGACGGCACCGCCAAAGGAGGCGTGTTGTGCGCCATTGCACGTGAGCGCGCTATTCCGGTTTACTTTATTGGGGTCGGTGAGCAATTGGACGATTTGCAAACCTTCGATGCCCATGAATTTGCCCAAGCTTTGCTCAGTTAAGCCTGTTGTTCTTATTGGATCCAAATGTCTGAACTGCTCGTTAGAAAACTGTTGATTGACCTGACCACGCCCTTCGAACAGCGCTGGTGCGGAGGCGATGCCTTTAAGTCGGCATTTTTCAATGCACTCTCGATGAGTTTTCCGGTGGGCGAGCAGTTTTTCATTGACTCTGTGCGAGAGGGTGCCAAGCAATTGGACGAACCCACCAGGCAAAAATTTGCCAAAGAAGTGCAAGGCTTTATAGGGCAAGAGGCCACTCACCGCCGCATTCATGCCTTGTTCAATGAACGCCTTGAGATGCAGGGCTTTGTCAACAAAATAGCGGTACGTTCTGCCAACCGCATCAAAGCCAATGCGAACCAAAACATTCGACAGCAACTGGCTGCCACTGCCGCCACCGAGCATTTCACAGACGTTTTTGCAGATTGGCTGCTCAGCCACCCTGAAATATTTGACGGTGCAGAGCCGCGCCTCAAAACCATGTGGCAATGGCATGCTGCAGAGGAGTCAGAGCACCGCTGTACCGCCTTTGACCTTTACCAAGCATTGGGAGGCAATGAAAAATGGCGAATCCGCATTTTTCATTACATCACTTACACCTTCCTCACCGATGTCTTGATTCAAACCATCCACAACCTGTGGCGTGATGGCAGCCTCTTCCAACTTAGCACTTGGAAGAGTGGCTACCAACTCTTGTTTTCAAAAGACGGCTTGATTCGAAGCAACCTGGGCCATTGGAAGGCTTACAAAGCGGCCACCTTCAACCCCAAACAACAAGACGATCGCTTGTCGAGAGATTGGCTGGCCAACAACACCCACGCCTACAGTTTGGTGGGACGTGGGGCTTGAATCCTCCAAACAGCAAAGCTTTTTTAGTCAAACTTTTTGATTCAAATCAAGCACTTGGCCATCTTTTAGCACTCTCTCTGGCAGAGTGCTAAAATCCGCTCCATACAAAAGGAGTTCTGGCATGACACACCTGACTGGATCACCCGACACCGCACTCACGCTCAAAAACCCATGGGCCGTGGTGCCGTCATTGGGTCACCTCGATGCATACATCTCTGCGGTTAACCGCATGCCCATGCTCACACCCGAGCAAGAGCAAGAGTTTGCGCGCAAACTCAAAAACGACAACGACCTCGACGCCGCCGGTAAATTGGTGCTGTCGCACCTGCGCGTGGTGGTGTCTGTGGCCCGCCAATACTTGGGCTATGGACTGCCCCACGCCGACCTCATTCAAGAAGGCAACATTGGCCTGATGAAAGCCGTGAAGCGCTTCGACCCCGATCAAGGCGTTCGTTTGGTCAGCTATGCCATGCACTGGATCAAGGCCGAAATTCACGAGTACATCTTGAAAAATTGGCGCATGGTGAAAGTGGCCACCACCAAGGCTCAGCGCAAATTGTTTTTTAACTTGCGCTCTATGAAGCAAGGTCTCAAAGCCGGTGCCGATGAAGCCACCGGCACGCATCGCGACACCCTGACGTCGGCGCAAATTGACAGCATGGCCCAAGAGCTTCATGTGAAGCCCGAAGAAGTGACCGAGATGGAAATGCGCATGTCGGGCGGCGATGTGCTGCTCGATCCCGCACCCTCAGACGATGGCGAAGTGGCCTTTGGCCCCATTGCTTATTTGGCCGATGCGCACCACGAACCCACCGCCATGATTGAGGCGCACCAGCGCGACATGTTGGCCAGCGATGGCATTGCTACTGCACTGGCTTCGCTTGACGAGCGCAGCCGCAGAATTGTGGAAGAGCGCTGGCTCAAAGTGAACGACGATGGCTCGGGCGGGCTCACGTTGCACGACTTGGCCGACGAGTTTGGCGTGAGCGCAGAACGCATTCGTCAAATTGAAGTAGCGGCCATGAAGAAAATGAAAGCCGCGTTAACCGAATACGCTGAAGCCTAAACTCACTTCGATGATTTCAAAAGCAATTTGAAATCATCGGCCAGCGCCTCTGCGCCCATGCCGTAGCGATTGAACAAACGCACCCTGCCCTGTGTGTCAAACGTGTAGCTGCCAGCCGAATGGTCTATGGTGTAGCTGGTCGGTGTTTTGCCCTCCACTTTTTTGAAATAAATTTTGAACTCTTTGGCAATGGCTGGCAGTTGTTCTTGCGTTGGCCTCAAGGCCACAAAGCTGGTATCAAAATTCTCGACGTAAGCTTTTAACAATTCGGTGGTGTCACGCTCGGGATCCAGCGTGACAAAAA
>Ga0209598_10004362_pt1 | contig 10416 bp, 9 predicted proteins | sample M_140807_EF_Meta_FD_187317 | JGI IMG/M metagenome (GOLD analysis project Ga0209598, IMG submission 187317) | Freshwater microbial communities from Lake Montjoie, Canada to study carbon cycling - M_140807_EF_MetaG (SPAdes) (version 2) | ecosystem: Environmental > Aquatic > Freshwater > Lake... | reverse complement strand
TTTGAAACCTCGGCTCTTTTGCTTTAAGCGCTAATGAGGATGGGCCTGTCCTAATGAAAAGGAATCAAGGAAACATAACCATGAATATCCGTTTCGGTCTTGGCATTCTTGGCGCAATGGCACTTGTATCCCTAACCTGGGCAGAGGATTGGCCCCAGTTTCGGGGACCAGGCGGCACCGGCGTCGTAAATGGCGACCTGCTTCCCCCAGACCGCTTCACAACAAGAGAAAATGTAGCCTGGAAGACCGCCATTCCTGGACAGGGCTGGTCTGGACCGGTCGTTGCTGCTGGGCGTGTTTATGTCACCACCTGTGAAGGTCCTGAAAAAGTAAAAGCACCAAAAACCGGTTATTACGCGCCTTTGGACAATAGCACCGCCAAAGGCGAACACAAGTGGAAAGTCCTTTGTCTTGATGCACAATCGGGAAAGGTCCTGTGGGAGCGGACCGCTCACAAAGGCGCACCCCAACACCCCATCCATGTAAAAGGAAGTTATGCACCCGAAACACCCATCGCCGATGCCGAACGGGTCTATGCCTATTTCGGCAATGTGGGGATGTTCTGTTTTGATCGGGATGGGAAAGAGCTTTGGTCGAAGTCGTGGGGGGTATTTCCCACACGGGTCAATTGGGGTACGGGAGCTTCCCCCATCCTTCATAAGGAACGGATTTACATCGTTAACGATAACGAAAAGAAATCTTTCCTGGTCGCGCTCGACAAGAAAACCGGAAAGGAAATCTGGACCATCGATCGTGAGGAAAAAAGCAATTGGGCGACCCCATTTGTCTGGGAAACTCCCGGACGCACGGAGATTGTTACTGTCGGTACGGGCAAAGTCCGCTCCTATGACGAAACTGGCAAACTCCTTTGGACCATGGGGGGTATGTCCTCGATTTGCGTTCCGGCGCCCGTGGCCGGGCAAGGTCTTTTGTTTATCAGTTCCGGTTACGAATTCGGTCGTCCGCGGCCGGTGGTCGCCGTGAAACCAGGCGCCTCGGGGGATATTACCCCTCCAAAGGATGGTCCCCTGGGACCATTTGTCGCTTGGCACCGCGATTCGATCGGAGCGTATCACCCAACCCCTTTGCTTTTGGGGGACAACCTTTATGTGCTCTATTCGACAGGTTTTATCTCCTGTTTTGACGCCAAAACCGGCAAGACGGTTTATGAAAAGCAGCGCCTGGGCGGGACCTTCACCGCTTCTCCCTGGTCCTATGCCGGGAAAATCTTTTGCCTTAGCGAAGAAGGGATCACGACGACGATCCAGGCAGGTCCCGAGTTCAAAATCCTTGCAAGAAGCCCACTGGATGAGGTAACCCTTGCGACTCCGGCAATTGCCGATGGAAGGCTCTTTCTTCGCACGGCGACCATGCTCTACTGCTTTGCCAACAAAACCCAGGCCAAGGCGAAATAGATTCCTCCGGATCCTTTGCCATCCAGTAGTCCTTGCAAACCCCTTGTGATGATCCGGAAATACCGGGAGGGTCGAGCACCAGTTCGACCTTGGAACCTGTCGGCTGTGGGCATCCAGGTAATCCACTCAACCGAGAAATCGCCCCAAATTCATCCAAGCACGATTCCAAAAATCCGTTTACGGGTTTTGGATCCGGGCCGGGTTGGTTCCAAAAGCGATCATCCTTGCCGGAATATTCCGCAATATCGGGAGCGCCAAAAGGAACCTGGCGATCCACGGCAACTGAAACGGCCGGTTGGGTGTGAGCGCCGATTTGACGACGCGCTCCTGCACGAACCCCTGGAACTTTTGGATCGTTTTGACGGCGGGTTCGCGCAGCGTTTGCACCCATGCCAGTTGGGATTCGGTGACTTTGCCCTCGAGCAAGGGCGCTGTCAAAACATTGGCCGCTTCGATGGCATCCTGGATGGCGTAGCTGATACCGACGCCTCCGACAGGCGACATCACATGGGCCGCATCGCCTATGAGGAGGAGTCCGGGCGGATGCCAGGTTTTCACGCGGCTCGATTCGACCGAAAGCACCGTGACCTGATGCCAATCGTTTAGCGAGTCTGCCCGGTCGGCCAACCAGGGGATCATCCGGACAATCGATCCCCGCAAGGCATCGATCCCTGCCGCTTTGATTTCGCCAAAACTCCCCTTGAGCACGGCATAGCCAACTTGCCACTCTGTGCCCCGGTCGAAAAGAAATGCAAATTGTCCCCCGGCGACATGGAAATTGATCTGATCGTGAATGTCTTTTGATTGTTTGGGCAATCGGAACCAAAGAATATCCATCGGCGGATTGGTTCGCGCGGGCTCGATCTTCGCGAGACTTCGTACTTTGGAGAATCTCCCATCGGCGCCGATTGTCAGGGGGGCGCGGACCTCGTGGAATTGTCCATCCTTGCCACGATAAATAACACCGCAGGTGGAACTATCCTTTTGGACCAGGCGCTGGACATTGGCGCCCATGACAAGATGGAAATTCGGATATTTGCCAGCTTCCTTTGCCAGATAGTCGAGGAACCGCGACTGGGGCATGATCATGATGTAGGGGAAGCGGGAATCCAGGCGGCTGAAGTCGGCGACGGTGACCGAACGCCCCTGCGAATGAAATCGCATCGAATCAATTTTGCCATGGGGGATCCGGAGCAGTCCTTCGGTCAGGCCAATCTGGTCGAGGGCTTCGAGGGTGGAAGGGTGGATCGTATCACCCCGGAAATCGCGGTCGAAATCATCATGGGATTCTAGCAGGGTCACCTCTACACCTTTGCGGGCAAGGAGCAGGGCCAAAAGAACCCCTCCCGGCCCGCCTCCGACAATGGAGCATCCTGTCTCGCGGAAATCAGCAATCGGTTCGGTAAGGGGAGCGTTCATGGAAAGCCCTGTTAACAGAAATGATTTGGGGTTAATGGCATCGGGCGAGAAATTTTAGCTTGAGGGGCGTTTCGTCCCGGTTTTAGTTGAAGTTTTTGGTAACTTTGATGGTTTCGTTTCCACCCGCTTGAACCATTCGTGCAAATGCCCGCCGGCGCTGATCCAGTAATGATTTTTATCAAAGTGGATGTAAAGTAGCTTTGATTTTTCCATAAGGTTGGGCGCGAGTAGTGTGGGACCCAATCGAACAACGACGCTGGAATCATCCAAAGCGACCACCTCATAGGCTTGGGTTCGCCGTATCCCATCCAGTTCGGTGATATAGCGTTTGGGGGTCCAGCGAACGATGAGGTGCCCAAAAATGGAACGAAATTTTCGCTCGGTTTTTGGGGAACATCCAGCTTTGAGACGGAAATGTTTCAGGGTTAGGTGACGATCCGATTTCCAGGTGCCGAGCAAACGACGATCCGGTGGCAACGATGATTGGACCATGTCCCAATTTCCCTATTCCTCTGGGCCGTTGGGGATAGGCTAGGGATTCGGATCAACAGAAAAGCATCAACAATTCCCTTGGGCCTCTTTGAGGGCGCTGCGCTTGGTCCTAATCAAGGCGAACGGTTTGGGTTCCGGCCTGGTGTTTGGGCTGGTAGGGGCAATGGCGACATCCGTTTCCACAGCACGAACCGCGCTTGAGGTGGTGCGCCTCAGTAAACACAAGATAACCGCTTTCCAGATACCAATCGCCTGTCCCATCCAATGGGGAGGGACCACCCAAAGTTTCCGGCTTGGGTGTTACCAGCGGCAGGGATTCATTCGGCCGCTTCGCAAAAGGCATGGGTCAAAATTCTTCCGCAAAAAAGTTCGCCACCAGGAGAGAACCACCAAACTGGACCATCTCCAAAATCATTTATAGGCCAGGTGGGAAAATAGATTACGAAATCGGTCGGAAAGGAACCTTCGCCAAGGGCGGTTGGAAGCTGGCTAAAGTTTTTGGATTGTTCCGGTTGGGAGCAATAAAGGAACGCTGCGGGCGCCCAGAAGGTGAAAACCAATTTCACAATCGGTTCAATTCGGGAGGTCTGTAAAATTTGGGGTGTATGGTTAGTTTAAGTAATTTGAGAATTCTGGGTTGCCGATAGTCAGGGTAAGGGTGCTTGGCTCACCTGCAAACCTGAGGCGGTCCGGGATGCCAAGATACACCAAGGTTACGGGGGTTTGGGGTCGTCATGGCGCAATCGAATCGGGCTTTGCTATGGTTGGGTTTTGTGTTTTTTGGGGTCTTTGCGGTCTCCCAAGGCACACAGTCCAACTTTATTAACCTTCAAAACCATGCCCGCCAAACCCGGCTGGAAATGGAAACTGTTCGCGAAACCAACGAAGCACTGGTGGACAATCAGAACGAGATGAGGCGAAAGCTCATCGAGGTCGAAGGGGTACGCGATTCGATCCACACCGAGGTCATTGGGCTTCGTGAGGTGGTCCTCGAGCGCGATCGCCTCAAAGCCGAAGTTGCGGACCTGAGGCTTGTGGTCGCGGAACGCGATCAGCTCCTCCGCGAAGTTGCCGCGCTAAAAGTGATCTCCCAGGACCGCGATCGTCTGGTGGTGGAACTCAAGGGTCGCACCGCAGAGCGAGATATCTTTGCGGCTCGATGTGACTCCATGAAAAAGGGACTAATGAATCTGATGGGCGCGGATGAGCAAGCGCACAAGGAGATGCTCTCCGCCGGCCTGCGTGGTCCAAAGGACTCCGAAGACAAGCCCGATGTCAATGATCGTGGAAGGTTCCAGATTGTGCCTGCCAGCCGGGTTCGGGAAAGCAAGATTCGCTAAGCTGTTGTTGTGATCGATGGAGCCGTGCCCCCATTTTCCTGAAGGTGCACCCGCACCGGGGCGCGCTCCATTTCTGTGGCGGACCAGAGTGGCCGGGTCCTGAAGCCCATGATGCGGGACAGCCAACCTTCGGGGATCCGTTCCAATCGTGTGTTGTGCCAGGTCGCTTGATCGTTATAGAAACCCCTGGCAAGTGCGATTCGTTCTTCGGTGTTGGCAAGCTCTCCCATCAACTTCGAAAAATTTCCATCTGTTTTGAGATCGGGATAGGCCTCAGCTAGCGCCCTCATGGGATGGGTTAATCCTTCCACCCCAACCCCGGATCTGCTGTTTGCCTGATTACGAAGGGCAACCAGGGCAGTTTGCACTTCTTTTTCGTAACCTTGAATCGCCTGTACAGAGCGGATGAGTTGCGGAATCAGGTCGGCCCGCCTTTTAAGTTCGATGTCCACAAGGGACCAGGCCCGATTGGTACGATTGCGCAGATCCACAAGGCTGTTAAAGACCTGCCACATCCAGGCGAACGACAAAAACCCGGCGAAAATCCCTGCAGGGAGAAACCAACCCGGCCAAGCCACATTTGCCGGGATTTGGCGTATACCCAAATCCCGGATGATCCAACCAAGCTCAATGAATAACAATCCAAAAAAGGCCCAAAGCCAAAGGCTCCAGCCACGCGACCTGAGAACCTGTTCCTCGGTGCGATTGGAGATCAGAAACACAGGAGCGTTTTTGTCTGCGGCGATTTCCGGGGCTACAATGTCCTTTCTTTCGCGCGCCTGGCCCACTATGTAAAGTGGCGCATGCAATGGGAAGGCCTGTTCGTGAAACCTTCGGAGGTAGGTGGAATCGGGCACCACTCCGGCTGGGCCTATCCCGTAATAAAGTGGATCGGCAATTCCAACCGTTTTGTCGAACACCGAAGTCATCTCGAAGGTCGCACCTTCGGGATGGACCAAAATGATACCTGTATCATCGCGAAGATAAAAGGGTTCAAGAACAACTCCGCCATCCACCCTGATCCATCCCGATTCGGTTTTGGTGCGGGTTTTGGTATTGCCATCGGAATCGGTGTAGGTCTCGGTGACGGTCCGTGACCAATGTTCATCAATGCCCCAGTCGTAAGCGACGCAAGGCTTGTTGGCGAGGTAACTGGAAAGAGGGGATTCCACCTCGGCGGTCCCTTTAACCTCCACCAGACCGATGAAAACACCTTTGGCTTTTGAGGTGGGTAGGTCTTCGAGCAGTCGACGATGTCTCAGCGACCACATCCATCCCCAAAGCATCAGGATGCAAAGAAACACGCCACCGGATGGAATCAAAATTTCCGGTACAAAGATATCCCCAGGCGATTGCATGACAGGCTACCCCTTTCCGGGCGCCCCCAGGTTGCGGTTACGGAGGAGCCAGTTTGGCTGTTTTATGGATTTTGGAACAGAACCGGAATTCGCCCAAAAGGTATCGCCTATTTTGGCCAACCGGTGATTCCCGCCAATCCGACTCCCCCAAGACAGGCGGTTGCCATGTGCCCATCGGGAATGCGGAAAACTCCGGGAAACTGGTCGGCCCAGGGATCGTTTGCCGCGGGGAGGTATTGGCGTCCGTTGGATTCGATCGCGCTGATCCCCCTGACCCAGGCGGCAAGGGAAGCAGAGTGAAGAAGGGATGCTCCGACACAGGTCAGGTCCTGTACACAAAGGAACATTCCGTGCTTGCGGGCGGCGGCGGCCATTAATAGCGATTGGCTTTGTCCCTTGCAGGCCTTGAGGGCGGCGCCTGTGTACCCCATTTCCCTGGCTAGCATCAGCGTTTCCAGATCAAGTAGCGACTCATCAATCACAACGGGGATTTTCGCCGAGGCGCGGTGCATCGTGTTGGCGCGATCCGCCTTCAGGTCCCGTTTGGTTGGCTGTTCAATATAAGAGATCCGGGCATAGGCCCAAGGCGAAAGGTCTTCCAGCCTCGCAAGGAATTCGAGGAGATTGTCCTCGTGGGGGACACGCTCGTTGAAATCGAGTGAATAGCGCCAATGGGTTATCTTTTTTATAGACATTGCCCGTTGGGCGACCTCCTCGATCCTGAGAACCCGTCTGACATCCCAGTCGATATCATCCCCGTTGAGTTTGATTTTCAGATGGCTAAGGCCGTCCCGTGGGATCCACTCCTCCAGAGTTTCGGGAAGACCATCGCCCACAGGCTTGACCATCTCGGAATGGTCGAGGGGATCAAGCGCCCCGACCAGGTGATAGAGTGGCAGACGGGGTTCGGGCAGGGGTTTGAGCTGGTCATCCAGACGAATTCCACAATATTCCGATCCTAAAAATGATCCAAGGTCGCCGCCCAAATATTCAGGCCCATAACAGTGCCAAACCGGCTTGTTGAAAAGCTTGCCATACGCATCGTGGAGCGCGGCATCAAAAGGGCTTGCGGCGACCAATGCGGCCAAATGGGGCACGGGCTCGCCCAGGTTGTTTTCGATGCCGATCGAATCCGAAGCCTTGAAGAGTTCGGATTCAAGATCCATGGTGATCCGGATCGGATGCGCTTTGATTTTTGCGTCCCGATAGAGGTCGGCCGCTCGCCCGGCGATGGAACGCATCGCACCCAGAGTCTGGTCGTAGCTGAGATTACGGGTGGGAAAACTCCAGACATTGCCCAAAGGCATCGACCCGAAACCGCTCGCACGCGTCCCATCCGCCGACTCAACCACAACCTCGGCATTTAACAGGGTTGCCCGATCAAGGGCCACTCCCCCAAACTTGATCGGCGTGCGATACGCATGATCCTCGGTTTGGTGCCGAACCTCGACGATGCGAACGGGAATACCAGCCATGGTGGGGTTCCTATTGGTACCAATTAAAAAACGGGGAGGTGGATCAGGAAGGTTTTTTGGGAGACCCGGCGGATTCCGGTTTGGCTACCGGTTTCGATTCGGGGGTGGACCCGGTTTTGGTTTCCTTGGGTGGGCTTTTTTCTTTTGGGGGAACAGGTGCGATCCGGTCAAGTTCAATCGTTAAGGCGGATTCCAAACCTTTTGCCTCCTCACCCTGTTTCAAGCTAAGCACCTTCTCAATTTTCCCATCTTTTGCTATAACTGCATATATTAATTCTTTTCCATCGAGGCGATAGGCGGGAGGGCCTTGGGCATCCTCAAAAGTTCCCACCGGAAGCCGACGAAGGGCAGCTTTATCGGCCCACCGAACAATTGGCCCATCAAGGTCTTCCTGTTTGGGGCTGCAAAAGGTCAACCAGGATGCAAGGGCTCCCCGCCTTGCCAATTCCCCATCCATAAATTTGGCAATTTGGGTAACCTCGACAGAGGTCCACCCCTCATCGCTTTTCGACTCCTTGTTGGGGTCCCGGGCAGGAGCAAAGAGGATTACCACGGGTTTTTCGATCGATTCACAAACATAACAATGAGATCGACCCCTTTGTTCGCCGACAGAAAGAATGAAGGTGTACGGGGGAAGTTTGGTTCCTGGAGGAACAGTCATTTGGGCGGGTGTCTGCAAAGCCAAGACAAAAAGGGCAAACTGGGCAATCATGGCTGGCCTCCATCAGACAAGGGAATTTGGGAACTCTGACGAACCAAATAAGCCCGACTTGTTTTCTTGACCGGGGGTGGGTTATCTTTCCGAATTGGATCAACTCCCTCCTGTCCTAGCGGGCGGGGGGGCAAAACTCAAGGAGGCAAGGATGCCTCGATCACTGAGTACATGGACCCCCGATGAGGGGTCGAGTGAGAGGATGGGCCGCGAAGGGCCAGAGATTCTTCGTTTTGGCAAGGAGATACTCCTTGCCGAAGCGGAGGCTTTGCGCATCGTTTCCGACCGTCTGGACGAACAATTCGAACATACCGTTGAACTGATTCTTGGAACGATCGAACTGGGCACTGGCCGCATTTTGACATGTGGGGTCGGCAAATGTGCCGATATCGCCCGAAAAATCACAGGCACCCTCAACTCCACGGGCACCCGCTCCACTTTCCTCGATCCGGTCCAGGCAGTGCATGGTGATTTGGGCCTGGTTCATCCCCATGATGTGGTGATGCTTTTTTCCCACAGTGGCGAAAGTGAAGAGATCACCAAGCTTTTGGAGCCACTTTCGGAACTTTGCAGCGCACTGATTGGTGTCACTGGAAACCGCGAATCGTCCCTGGCCAAACGCGCAGACATTGCCTTGGTGTATGGACCGCTTGAAGAGGTTTGTCCACTTGGATTGGCTCCAAGCGCCAGCAGCACCACAATGCTCGCTTTGGGCGATGCGGTGGCCTTCTCGGTGAGCCGTGCCAGAGGCTTTGGCCAGGAAGACTTTGCCCGTTTCCATCCTGCCGGTTCGTTGGGAAGAAAACTCGCCCGAGTGGAACAAGTGATGCGCCATACGCACGAAGCCCGCATCGCACCCGATACCAAAACGATCCGGGAGGTCATGGCCCAGGGAACCGGTCGCGGACGACGCACCGGCGCGGTCATTCTCGTGGATGACACAGGCGCACTTAGTGGCATCTTCACGGATAGCGATTTCGCCCGCCTTATCGCCCGCAAAGGCGAGGAGTGGCTGGATATGCCCATATCCGAGGCAATGACACGCAACCCCCTTGTGGCCCGGTTTGGGTCGCGGGTGGGTGAGGCGATGCAACAAATGTCCGACCGGAAGATCAGTGAGCTTCCCGTGGTCGACGCGAAAAACAGACCGCTGGGTATCCTGGATATCACCGACCTGATCGGAATCGCGGGTGCCGCGGCCAGAAAAAAGGCAGCCTGAAAGAAACATGGATCCCAAGGGAATTAGATGAAAATACTGGATCTTTCATGACTCCTTTGGCCGGGATTTGCCGGAAAATCCGGATGCTGGTGCTCGATGTGGATGGTGTGTTAACGCCGGGACATCTGATGCCCAAAGTGGCCTCCCAGACGGAAGGCCATCCTGAATCCAAGTGGTTTCATGTCCGTGATGGGCTGGCCCTTAGGGCCTGGCAGGACGCGGGCGGAGAAGTTGCGGTCCTTACGGGCCGGGGTGGCGCGGTGGTGGAGGCGCGGTGCAAGGAGCTTGGCATTGCCAGGCTCATTCAGGGCGCCAATCCTAAAACCCCCGCCTTTGAAAAATTGCTCGCCGAAACGAACACGCCGCCCGAGGCCGTGTGCGCTATAGGCGATGACCTGGCCGATGTGCCTTTGCTTAGGCAGTGCGGTTTGGGTGTGGCGGTCGCCGATGCATGTGTCGATGCAAAGAGCGCCGCAAAAATCATCACGCGCCTACCCGGCGGATCCGGGGCGGTGCGTGAGGTTGTTGAATTGATCATGAGGGCAAGGGGAACCTGGCCGAACGCGTAAGCCAACCGGGGCTTGGCGCTAATGTTTTTTTTGATTTGAGAGGGTGCAAAACACCGTGTGGACTCCGCGCAGGATCGCAATGCTCTTCGTGTTCTTCGTCATTGCGGCGACGATGTACACGGGCTATGCCATGGTCCTGGGCCAGATCGACGGTTTACCCCCACTTCCCACCGCACTTTTGCCCCGCGACAAGGAAAGCCTTCCACCCTTGCCTCCCCGGCCGGCCTCACGCGTAGTCGCCAAGCTTCAGCAAGCCTTCGGTCAGGAATGTCCCGAAGCCAACCGGCAATTCAAAATCGAGCTATCCAGCCGAAACATGGTTCTCGCATGGGACCATTTCCAGATCGAACCCGATGGGCGCGTTTGCCTCACACCCATCAGCGTCGCAATCCTTGACAAGGACAAAGGCGATGGCCG
>Ga0209598_10004361_pt1 | contig 10416 bp, 8 predicted proteins | sample M_140807_EF_Meta_FD_187317 | JGI IMG/M metagenome (GOLD analysis project Ga0209598, IMG submission 187317) | Freshwater microbial communities from Lake Montjoie, Canada to study carbon cycling - M_140807_EF_MetaG (SPAdes) (version 2) | ecosystem: Environmental > Aquatic > Freshwater > Lake... | reverse complement strand
CCAACTCAATTTGGCGGCGCTTGCGGTTATATTCATCAAGTACCTGGGCAATGCGCTTGGCTTTGGGTTCCTCAGGTTCAGTGAACAAATCCACACAGAATCGAGCACACTCAAGGCGACCCGCTGCATTCAGGCGAGGCGCCAGTTGAAAAGCCACATCCTCCGACTTCAACTGCCCATCATTGCGCGTCAGCGACACTTCCATCAAAGCCTTGATACCTGGAGTTGCATGCCTATCGAGATGCGCCAGACCGCAACGAACCAACGCGCGATTTTCGTCAATAAGGGGAACATGGTCAGCCACAGCACCTAATGCCGCCAATCCAAGACCTTGTAGGAGAATTTTAGTCCATTCTGGCGTAACCTTTTCACTACCGCACGATCGCATGCCTAACGCCCACGCCAGCTTGAAAGCCACCATGGCGCCACTGATACCAGCAAAAGGATATTTGGAACCCGGTAGCCCCGGATGGACGAGTGCCAGAGCATCTGGCAATTCTGCGCGCATTTCATGATGATCGGTGATGATAAGCGCTAACCCCAATTCCCGCGCCCGCCGTGCGGCGTCAATCGCCGTGATCCCGCAATCCACCGTAATGACAAGGTTCTGACCGTCGCGCACATGGTTTTCAATGGAAGCGACCGTTAGGCCATACCCTTCCCTGCGGCGGTGCGGAATATGGAATCCAACACGTGCTCCCAGTTGCCTTAGCGCCAAAATCAGCGTGGAGGTTCCTGTCAGGCCATCCACGTCGTAGTCGCCATGCACGCAAATCCGATCGCCCCGCGCTATGGACTGCTCAATGGCACTGCAAGCAGTTTCAATACCCGGCAACAGCAATGGCGAGTGCAGGTCCGTGAGTTTGGGCTCCAGAAATGTCCGAATGGCGGCAGCATCGCTCAATCCACGTGCCGCCAGCAAGTGCGCCAACACCGGTGATTTAACAATGCCGTCTGACGTGAGTCGCTCAACAGCTTCCGAATCTGGCCTGACAAGAAACCATTTTTTAGCTCGGCGTGGCACAAAACTCTCCTCAACAGCAATCAGCAGTAACTGCTGACACGCTAATCTATGGCACTCACAGGCACTGCAAATGTACGGCTTGGGCAAAAGAATACTTCTATTCGGGCTTACCCCAAGGTAATTCAGCCCAGAAGCAGGCCCATGTACCCAGACTACCCAGCACGATTGTCGATCGAAGCGGAGTACCCCGCAAAACGGGGCATTCCGGGTGATAACCAATCGGCACTGATGCCGTTCCTGGGAATCCCCACTGTCATGGAAGGCAGAAACAGCATGAAGAATTTGGGTTGGATGTTCGCCATCATGGCAATCGCACTTGTCGGAGTATCGGGCTGCCGTACTTCGTTTTCAACATCCGATTGCGGATGCGGTTCCAGCATCTCGACGGTTTCTGGCAAAGTCACGGCTGCTGAGCCTCCTTTGGCACAGCCTATTACTCCCGTCGCAAAATAACGTTTGCGTCACTCAATAACCAAGCCTCGCTCGCGCCCTGCGAGCGAGGCTTTTTTTGTGAGTCTCATCAATGATCATTTGGCAAGCATGGCAAGTATGGAAAGATTCAACGATGGTTCTGTTTAACCGATACTTCCGTGCGCACCATGCCCGACCCAGATATTCGTGCTCGTGAGCAATCACATTTTTCTTGCTCAACCGCTCCTATGGTCGATCCTTCCTTTGACGCCGGACGGATGCTTGTTCCAAGATCACCGATCCGTCAGGCAAGTAGTGGGAAGGCTTCGGGATTGTTTCCCGAAGGCTCGCGACGGGCCAGGATCCCACTAGCGCTGCTCGTTATTAAGGCCCCTTGGAGGATGTTCTGTGAAGTCTGCTTTCCTCGTTATGACCTCGCTGTGGCTCTCCGGCAGCGTTTCCGCCGCCGAGACGCTTCCTGTTGTTCAAGTTGGTCACCACACCAAGGGTCAGGCTCCTGACGCCAAGGGTGGCGATGCTAAAGGCCAGGATGCCAAGGGTGGCAAAGCCGCTCAGGCACCACAGGCTCCTTGCCACGAATGCAAGATCAGCCTTCTCGACAAGCTGAAAGCACGCCTCGGCAGCTTCGGCGGCAAGTGCAATTCCTGCGAAGTGTCGCACTCAAAGGGTCAGGCTCCTGACTCTAAGGGCGCCGACAAGGCTCAGGACGCTAAGGGCGGAAAGGGCGCCGACAAGGCCCAGGACGCTAAGGGTGGAAAGGGCGCCGACAAGGCCCAGGATGCTAAGGGTGGAAAGGGCGCCGACAAGGCCCAAGATGCTAAGGGTGCAAAAGCTCAGGACCCAGCTAAGGGCCAGGCTCCCCAAGCTCCTTGCCACGAGTGCAAGGTTAACTTCCTCGACAAGCTGAAAGCACGTTTGAGCAGCTTGAACATGAAGAAGTGCGGTTGCGAAGCTTCTGGCAAGGGCCAGGCTCCAGAAACCAAGGGCTGCGATAAGGGCCAGGATGCAGGCAAGGGCGGCAAGGGCAAGGACCAGGCTCCAATGCCAGCAGCACCAGCAAAGGCTGCTCCAGCCAAGCAGGTTTCCACGGTTCCAGCGATTCCCGAACTGAAGAACCCCTTCTGATTCAGGATCTGAACTGACAACCAAACACCTCGCGCCCACAAGCGCGGGGTGTTTTTGTTTTTATAACTTTCAGCGAGAACGATTCCAATCCGCCGACTGATATCGCGATTGATCCAGACTGGCAATATCTACGCTGCATTCAACAGGCCACTCCACAGGTGCCAAACCAGAACCCAGACTCAATTCCAAACAAGCAGCTAATCCGTCTGTAGTGATGTCGCTAATGCTGGCACCTAAATCCGCCAAACCCGGCAACCACGGTGCTGCAGGGCTTGTTCCCAACAGCAGGCTACCGTGCTGCAACACGGCGCCACGCCTCTTACGCTGGGCACTTCCCATTACTTTGTGACCAGATCTGAGAATATCTCCACCTGCAGGATGCAAAAAACAGAGCATGCCTTGGGGAGCATCGGCATGCACAATTTTACCTGCCACACCCTGACACGCGGTTTCAATGCCAAGCCGAGCAAGCCAATTTGATACCGACCGGTGCACCCGGCACGGAAGATCACGAACATTTCCCAAGGCTTCCACTGGAGCGGCTATGGCATATGTCAGTTCCAGATGATGAACCAATAGGTCGCCACCCGTCATTCGGCGCACCAGTGGCAAACGGGCCAATGAGGGCACACCGGTTACACACTCCGCCGACTGAAAATATCCCAAGCTTACTGTTGGCGCGGCAAACGTGTAAATGCGCGCCAAGCACTCGCCTTGCTCGGCACGCGAAAGCATCCAGTCGTCGGCAGCCATTTGCCACGATCCAGATGCGCACTTATCTTCCAAACGCAGCCATCTGTGTTCCATCATCTCAACCTGCTATCCAGCGCAGCACAGGCTCCTTGGTCGCCTTCACTTCATCGGGCCGGCTGATGGAAAGTGTGTGGGGAGCCGTGCGCAGCATTTCCGGATCTTCGCCAAGAATCTTGATCAACGTTTCCGCAAAGGCTTCCAAGGTTTCCGGCCCCTCTGTTTCGGTGGGTTCCATCATTAAGGCTTCAGGAACCACGAGGGGAAAATAAACCGTCGGAGCATGGTAACCGTAATCCAAAAGCCGCTTGGCGACATCCATTGCGCTGACCCTGCGTTCACGCCTCAGGCTCTTCAGACTGGCCACAAACTCGTGCAGGCAGTTATCGGATCCGGCCATGTCCAGTTTTCCCAACAGGAGCGACCTCAGATAGCGCGCATTCAAAACCGCGTGGCGCGATACATTGGCCAATCCTTCGGGACCAAGCGTGCGAATATAGAAATATCCCCGGAGCAGAACGCCAATGTTGCCATGAAAGGAACGGACACGGCCAATCGACAGCGGTCTTTCCTCGTCGAGAATATAATGACCATCCCGTTTCACCACGCGGGGCACTGGCAGAAAAGGCTCCAGCATGGACCTAACCGCAATCGGTCCTGAACCCGGGCCTCCGGCCCCATGCGGTCCTGTGAATGTTTTGTGCACATTGTAATGCATCATGTCCGCCCCGAAATCGCCCGGGCGGGCGATGCCGAGAATTGCGTTCATGTTGGCTCCATCGAGATACACCAAACCGCCACGCGCATGCACCATATCGGCAATGCGCGTAATTTGGCCTTCAAACAGGCCCAATGTATTAGGATTGGTGATCATGAACACGGCGATGCTGTCATCTAACTTCCCTGTAAAGTCCTCGATATCCACCATACCATCGGGTGTCGATTTGACCGTGACAGCTTCAAAACCGGCCAACACAGCACTTGCCGGATTGGTACCATGGGCGGAATCGGGAATCAGCACTTTGGTCCGGTGCTCACCCCTGTGGCGAAAGTAGGCGGCAGCAACAAGCAGGGCCGTGAGCTCACCTTGCGCGCCTGCCGAGGGCTGAAGGGAACAGGCATGAAGCCCGGCAATTTCAGCCAGCATCATCTCCATTTCATGAAGAACAGAAAGAATACCCTGGCAGGTGGAAGCTGGTTGAAGCGGATGGAGATCCGCAAAACGATGATTCGAAACCATACGCTCATGCCGCTTGGGGTTGTACTTCATGGTACATGATCCAAGCGGATAAAAATGAGTGTCGATCGCCATATTGCGCGACGACAGGTTCGTGTAATGGCGCACAATGTCGAGTTCGCCAAGTTCCGGAAGCGGCACTGGCGCATCTGCCAGAAATCGAGATGGAATGGCGTGCGAAGCATCGTTGCGCACAACGCCGTCTATCTGGTGGCAACGGCGCCCGGCGCGGCTCAACTCAAACAACAGGCCTGTCGACTGATTCTTGTTCATAGCGCATTCCTCCCGGAAGCTGCTCAGCCTGATTTCACCACGATTGCCAATGCTGCCGCGAAAGCATCGATTTCCACAGTCGTTCGCCGTTCTGTTACCGCTACCAGCAAGTCGCGTTCACGTCCCGGATACCACCGCCCCAATGGAAAACCCGCCAAAAATCCACGTTCAGCCATGGCTTCAACAACGCGTTCCGCGACGGGCCCTGTATCTGGTAAGCGGACCACAAATTCATTGAACCAAGGTGCGCCGTCAAGAGGCTCACCTGCCCCGGCACTCCGAATGGCCGCTGCCGTTTCACGTGCTCTTTCAAGACACATCAATGCGGTTTCACGCAAACCCACCGGGCCCAAGGCTGCAAGGTGAATCGCGGCACGCAGGGCATAAAGCCCCTGATTGGTGCAGATATTACTTGTCGCTTTTTCCCGGCGAATATGCTGTTCGCGGGTCTGCAATGCCAACACCCAGCACCGTTTGCCGTGCCGATCGACTGTTTGCCCCACAAGTCTGCCTGGAATCTTGCGTAGATGCTCGCCCCGGCACGAGAGCAAGCCAAGGTATGGGCCGCCAAACGCTAACGGACTTCCAAGAGATTGGCCCTCAGCCACGGCAATGTCTGCCCCGTAGTCGCCCGGCCTTTTCAATATTCCCAAGCTGACGGGGTTGTACGACACTATGAAAAGAACACCCTTCTCTTTACAGATCCGGCTTATCTCGTCGACTTCTTCCAGATTGCCAAGAACGTTAGGGTGCTGAACCACCACGCACGGTGTTTGATCATTGATCCTCGATGCCAGCGAGGCAAGGTCGAGTCGATCACTCGATGCTGCCAGTGTCTCGACCGATGTCCCAAGATTCGCCAGATATGTACGGGTAACTGAAATATGGTGGGGATGGGCATGCGGGGCCATCAGCACAGGGCCGTTGCGCCCACCAACGGCCAATGCCATCATCACGGCTTCGGCCACCGCACTCGAACCTTCATAGAGGCTAGAATTGGTAACCTCAAGACCTGAAAGCTGGCAGATGAGCGTCTGAAATTCAAAAAAAGCCTGCAGGCTACCCTGACTCGCTTCCGCCTGATACGGTGTGTATGCCGTGACAAATTCGGAGCGCCCCGCCAAAGCATCGACCACCGCTGGAACAAAGTGGTCGTAGGCGCCGCCACCCAAAAAGCAGACTAGGTCGCTTGCAGAGCGATTGCCTCGGCCAATACTTGCCACAAGGGCAGACAGGTCCATTTCCGCCAGCGGCGCGGGCAGATGAAGTGACCGGTTCAGCCTAGCTGTGGAAGGAATTCCGGAAAACAGATCGTCGATAGTCCGAACGCCAATGGCGTTGAGCATGGCTTCGACCTGATCTGCTGTATGCGGCAAATAGCCCACAAAACAACTCCTTGTCAGTGCGGCGTTTCAGAAACCTGCGCTTCATAGGCGCGGGCGTCCATCAGATGCCCAGATTCCACAGCACCTTCAACCCGCAAGCGCACCAGCCACCCCGCACCGTAAGGATCGCGCGATACCAGACCGGGGTCGCGGGAAAGGTCGGCATTTACCGCCACAACCTCTCCAGTTACGGGGGCATATATATCGCTCACCGCCTTCACAGACTCGATCTCGCCAAGCCCGTCGCCCGCCTTTACCTTCTTGCCAACTATGGGAAGCTGAATGTAGGTCACATCCGTCAACTGATCCACCGCGAAGCGGGTCAAACCGATAACGCATTCGTCTCCATCGGCGCGAACCCATTCATGTGTTTTGGCATAACGTAAATCAGAAGGATTCATCTGAAAACTCCTTGCTTCAATCACTTCTCAACGCGCTTGACGCTTGTAAAACGGCAAACCTGTCACTTGCCCGGGAACATGGGTATCTCTTACCAGCAGCGACACACTCTGGCCGGTGACTGCCATTTCCCGACGGATATACGCCATGGCAATTGGCCGCTCCAGCGTGGGTGAAAATGTACCACTGGTCACGCGCCCAATCTGATTTCCATCACCATCCAAAACCTGATCACCTTGGCGGGCGGCACGCCGGCCATCGAGGATCAGGCCAACCCGCACAGGAGCATGCACATCGCCACGAAGCGCCTCAAGGGCTTTGCAACCGTGGAACTCTTTAGACATGTCCACCGATCTACCAAGCCCTGCTTGAAAGGGGTTGGTTTGGATATCCAGTTCATGGCCATACAGGGGCATCCCTGCTTCAAGTCGTAATGTGTCGCGAGCACCCAAACCACAGGCCATCGCCCCTGACTGAAGCAAGCTATTGGCTAATGCTTCGCCAACAGCGGCAGGCGCCACAATTTCAACACCATCTTCGCCGGTGTAGCCTGTTCGGCTGATTCGCCACTCAGCGCCATCCTTGGCAACAATGGCGCCACGGTAGTAAGGAAGGGCCAGAATCGATTCCGGAAAAAAGCTCTGAACTACACGCCACCATTCCGGCCCTTGCAAGGCCAGCATCACTGTCGATGACGTGACATCTTCCATCGTGGCATCGGTAACCGGATGCGCCATCATCCACGCCACAACAGCCTCATGATTGGAGGCGTTAACTACCAAACCCCAGGCATCGGGCCAGCGCGTCACCAAAACGTCGTCAATCACTCCGCCCTGCTCATTGCACACAAGGCCATACCGAACCTGGCCTACCGCAAGATCACTGAGCCGACAGGTAACAATCCGGTCCAGCCATTCCAAGGCAGCTTCGCCACGGATCAGCAGGCGGCCCATATGGCTCACATCAAAAAAACCAGCAGATTTTCGCACCGCCAAGTGTTCGGAAATGATGGACGTGTACTGCACCGGCATACTGAAGCCAGCAAAGTCTACCATGCGCCCCTTATTGGCCACATGCCACGCATGAAGCGGGGTTTGCAGGGCTGGGACAGGTGCATGGCTTTGGCAATCATCCATGATGCTGGTGTATCCAATTGTTGATTCCGGTCCAGTGACTCCACAGGGATCCAGAACTCGCAACAATCAAGATTACCCATCCTTCCAGCCGATAGTGCAAGAAGACCTTGATTGCGATTCCAGACTCAGACTATGGCCGGGTATGCGGTTTGCAGTACGAAATCGCGGTGTGGGCGACTAGAAATGGCCAAGGCCGGATATTTGCTGTTCAGGTTGGTTCAAACTGTTTCCGGAAGGAACACGGTTCGAGCCGCCTTGATGGCATGGGCACTGCTGGCAAGCAGGCCTGAAAAAGCCATGGCGCAACAGTCCTACTACGCGGAACAGCCATCGTTTGTTATTCCCGTCATTCCGGATCCATCCGACCGCAGAACTTCAGCTATCCTGCTCCATGTCTCCGAAGATTACGGCAAAAGCTTCCAGTACGTGGCAACAGCCTCACCCAATCAGAGGGGTGTGCCCTTCAAGGCACCGCGCGACGGGTGGTACTGGTTTGCTGTGCAAACGCAAGATTCCACAGGCCAACTCAACCCGGCCAGCATGTCGGCAGCGCAGCCCGCGCTGAAGGTCTGTGTCGACACGCAGGCACCCACAGTCCTTCTAAAACAAGGACCGCCCAATAAAGACAGCACCCAAACCATCGAGTGGGAACTACGCGACGAAAATCTCGATATTGCCACCATGAGACTCGAATACCGGGCTCAGGGGGCACGCGATTGGGTTCCTTTGCCGGCACAGCAGATTCCTGCAGGCACCCATGTCTTCAATCCCGGAATCACGACTCCTGTCGAAGTGCGACTCACCGTGCGGGATAAAGCACGGAATGTTGGGGAACAGATTGTTTCGGGTGGAAGCCGTGGCGGCACTTCCGGTGGCGGAACTGGCCAAGTGATCATGGTTCGCAGCAGACGATTTCAGCTCAATTACAAAATAGACGACGTTGGCCCTTCCGATGTTTCCCGTGTGGAAGTCTACTACACACGCGATTCCGGACGCACATGGCGCAAGTACGATGCCGATGCCCCCAAGGAACCACCCTGCATTCTTGAGGTTCCCGAAGAGGGCCGTTACGGATTCACCCTTGTGGCCCGAAGCGGAGTGGATCTGGGCGAGCAACCACCCAAGGCAGGCGACCCCCCGCACATTGTTGTGGAAGTTGATGAAACCAAGCCTGTGGTTCGAATCATCAACGCCGAAGTGGGCAGAGGGGCAGACCTTGGCCTCATGACCCTCACATGGACCGCTTCAGACAGATACCTCGGCTCCAACCCTATCAGCATCTCATATGCCCGCGATAGCCAAGGGCCATGGACTCCCGTTCTCAAAGACCTTCCCAACACAGGCCGCCATGTGTGGAAATTGCCACCGGAAGGCCTGCCTTTCCAGTTTTATCTGCGCGTCGAGTGCACAGATCAGGCTGGAAACGTTGGGGTATCCGCTTCGGCTTCTCCTGTGAAAGTCGATCAGAATCTACCCAAGGCCCGTGTGGTTGGAGTTGAGGTGGCACCTGTCGGCCAACCCGGAGGCAGTGTAGCCCCTGCCCCCATGGCAAGCCCCCTGCCCCCCACCACTCCAGCTGGTGGTTTGTCGACTCCACCATCGGCGTCACTGCCGATGAACCCTGTCACGGCGCCGCCTATGGGGCTGCCAGGATACTCACCACTGCCAGGTTCAGGCCCACCACCGGGCCCTCCACCCGGTTTGCCGCCAGCACCAATGTCGTTGCCCATGGCGCCGGCAACTGCACCAGCGCCAGCAGACTTGCCCATGGCGCCGGCACCTACCACTCCGCCTCCTGCTCCCGGGCTTCCTTCGTTCTCACCCGGTGGCGGAACGCCTCCACTGCCCGGCCCCTGATTCTCCCTCATGGCTGTGACAATCTGATAACCTGCTATAGAAGCAGGGAGTGTTCCGGCCATGAACATGCTCGACATGATCGACAAACCTCTACCGGCCCCACACAGGTCGGACTATGCCATTGTTGGCAAGGAATATTTCCTGAAGCTGATGGCTTTGCGAGCTGTTCGCCAAACATTTGCCCCAGATGGGAACGAAGACGCACTCAGCAGGCACTCAGGCAACAAGCTCGAGTTCTCCACCGTGGCCGACGATTTAGGCACCGGATCCCTGTTTGGCGGCACCCGTGTCGTTATTGTTGACGATGCCGATAGTTTTGTTACGGAACACCGCCCCAAAATTGAAAAGCTGATTGAAAAGACGGGCCACTCCGGCGTTCTGGTGCTGGTCCTCGATGCTTTGGCCTCCAACACCCGCCTGTTCAAAATGCTCACCGAAGATTCTGTTTTAAGATGCGAAGTAGACTCAAAAACATTCAAATCTGCCGACTGGTGCCGAGCGCGCTGCCAAAACGCTTACGGGAAAAAACTGTCACCCGATGCCGCTCGAATTGTCGCCGAACAGCACGGCAGCGACCTTGGCTTGCTTGACCAGGAATTGGCCAAACTGGCTGCCTCGGCGCCCGGAGCCACCATCGACGCCACGCTGGCCGAAAGCCTTGCCGGCAACGGCACGCAGGCCGTTGTGTGGAAGGTGTTCGATGCCTTGGCTGCGGGTCAGGTTGGCCGCGCCTTGGAAATCATGAATGATCAATATGCCTTCGGCGGAACTGTTGTCGAAAACAGCATGCGCCTCAAC
>Ga0209598_10004360_pt1 | contig 10417 bp, 8 predicted proteins | sample M_140807_EF_Meta_FD_187317 | JGI IMG/M metagenome (GOLD analysis project Ga0209598, IMG submission 187317) | Freshwater microbial communities from Lake Montjoie, Canada to study carbon cycling - M_140807_EF_MetaG (SPAdes) (version 2) | ecosystem: Environmental > Aquatic > Freshwater > Lake... | reverse complement strand
CTGTGATAGTATTGCAATATTGAATTTATCAATTAATCAGTCAACGCAAAGCACAACAAGCATCAATCTTTGCAGCAATCAATTGCCATACAACTGGAACGGCACAAACTATAATGCAGCAGGAACTTATACATTTACAACAATAAATGCAGCAGGATGCGATAGTTTGGCGATAGTGAATCTTACGGTGACTAACACAACACAAAGCACAACAAATATTACACGTTGTAACAATCAATTACCATACAATTGGAACGGAACGAACTATAATGCAGCAGGAACTTATACATTTACAACAATAAATGCAGCAGGATGTGATAGTTTGGCGATAGTGAATCTTACGGTGACTAACACAACACAAAGCACTAGCTTGGTAACAGTTTGTCCAGCTCAATTACCTTATTCATGGAATGGTTTATCATTCCTAGGAGCGGGCAATCAAACTGCGACTTTTATAAATTCTGCAGGTTGTGATAGCTTGGCAACACTGACATTGAGTGTTAGCTCAACAAGTAGCAGTACAACGAATTTATCATTGTGTCAAAATCAGCTGCCATATGTTTGGAATGGAATAAGTTACAACAGCGCCGGAGCATACACATTTGGGCCAGTTACAAACTCAGTAAACTGTGATAGTATAGCGATATTGAATTTATCAATTAATCAGTCAACGCAAAGCACAACAAGCATCAATCTTTGCAGCAATCAATTACCATACAATTGGAACGGGACGAATTATAATGCTGCCGGAACTTATACATTTACAACAATAAATGCAGCAGGATGTGATAGTTTGGCAATTGTGAATTTATCTCTAACAAATACAACACAGAGCATCACCAATGCTATAAGTTGCATCAATCAATTGCCATACAACTGGAACGGGACGAATTACAATGCTGCTGGATCTTATACATTCACAACAACAAACGCTGCAGGATGCGATAGTTTGGCGATTGTGAATCTAGCAGTTACAAATACGACTCAGAGCATCACCAATATTGTACGTTGCATTAATCAATTGCCATACAACTGGAACGGCACAAATTATAATGCTGCAGGATCTTATACATTTACCACAACCAATGCTGCAGGATGTGATAGTCTGGAAATTGTGAATCTAACAGTTACCAATACATCACAGAGCATTACCAATGCCGTACGTTGTAATAATCAACTTCCATACAACTGGAACGGAACAAACTATAATGCTGCAGGAGCTTATACATTTACCACAACCAATGCTGCAGGATGTGATAGTTTGGCAATTGTAAATCTAGCAGTTACAAATACGACTCAGAGTATAACCAATATCACGCGTTGCAACAATCAATTGCCATATAATTGGAACGGAACAAACTACAATGCTTCAGGCATTTACACATATACTACATTAAACGCAGCTGGATGTGATAGTTTGGCGATTGTAAATCTTGCTGTAACAAACACCACACAAACCATCACAAACATTACGCTGTGTGACAATCAATTGCCATACAATTGGAACGGAACAAACTATAATGTAGCAGGGTATTATACATTTACCACAACCAACACTTCGGGTTGTGATAGTTTGGCAATTGTAAATCTAGCAGTTACAAATACGACTCAGAGCATAACCAATATTGTACGTTGTATTAATCAATTGCCATATGACTGGAACGGCACAAACTATAATGCAGCTGGAACTTATACATTTACGACAACAAATGCAGCAGGATGTGATAGTTTGGCAATTGTAAATCTAGCAGTTACAAATACGACTCAGAGCATTACCAATGCCGTACGTTGTAATAATCAACTTCCATACAATTGGAATGGTACAAACTACAATGCTGCAGGATCTTATACATTCACAACAACAAACGCTGCAGGATGCGATAGTTTGGCGATAGTTAATCTAACCATTACTTTCCCAACTTCGAGCACAACAACCATAAATATTTGTAGCAGTGAATTGCCATATTTGTGGAATACACAATCATTCACAACCGGTGGAACGTATGTCGTTACACTTATTAATCAAAATGGTTGCGACTCAAATGCTACTTTAAATCTTGTTGTCAATCAGTCGCCACCAAAACCACAAGTGCTATCAAATCAAACGATTTGTCAAAACGCTATTCCTAATTCATTAACTGCTGTTGGAACGTATCCTTTACTGTGGTATACAAATCCGGTTGGTGGAGTAGGTAGTTCTATTGCCCCGATTCCATCTACGTCTGTAATTGGCGTTTATAATTTTTATGTTAGTCAAATTAATGGAAACTGCGAAAGCCCTAGAAGTGAAATCAAAATAAGGGTGGTAAGGAAACCATCACTTGGCAACGATATTGAAGAGCATATTTGTTTCGGGACATATTTCAACCTGAATACAGTTTATAATACTGGAAGTCAAACAACGGTTTGGACACTAAACAATACATTGGTTTCTAATCCAAGTAGTATAAATGTTTCTGGTAATTACCAATTGGTATTGTCAAATTCTTTTGGATGCTCAGACACAGCAATGTTTAATCTAATTATACAACCCCAGATAGTTGCTAATGCTGGACTTGATGACATTGCTGTTTATAATGAGCCATATCAACTTAATGGATCTGGAGGCAATCAATATTTATGGTCACCGGCTTCTGTATTGAATAATCCAACTATTGCAAATCCAATGGCTACCATAACTGATCAAACGCAGTTTATTTTAACAGTAACGGATCAGTATGGTTGTGCAGACAAAGACACGGTGGTAATTAAAGCATTACAAGGCCCAAGTTTTTATATCCCTAATGCGTTTACACCAAATGGTGATGGCATGAATGATAACTTTAAGCCTACTTACGTTGGTATTCAACGTCTAGATTATTTTAGGGTTTACGATAGATATGGCGTATTGGTATTTGAAACAAATAATATGGGCAGGGGATGGGATGGCTTGTATAGAAGCATGAAACAAAATGCAGGAAATTTTGTGTATATCGTAAAAGGAATGGATAAATATGGTAATGAAAAAGTAGTCAAAGGGAACGTACTTTTGATAAGGTAGAATTCTTCTGTAATTGCTATTTTTTAACTTTTAAAAGATGTTTATTCTGCAGGCAAGAAAATCCATAATAAAATATAGATTAGAAACATGGCACCAGAAGATATGCCAAATGTAATGCCCCCAATTGCGAAAAAACCTACCAGAAATATAACCCTGATTAATCCAGCTGAAACGCCTAATGCGGAAGCAATTCCAGATAATACACCCCCTAATATTTTGTTGTTATTTTTTCGATGCATAATTAATGTTTGTTTTAAAAATTATGATTAGTTAAAGGTCATTGGTTTAGATTTTGAATTTTAATTTTTTACTTTTTACTTATGTATTTCCGAAGTAAAATGAAATTCAATATCCGGGTTGTTGGTTATTTCTGTGTTTAAAAACCATTCACTTTGAGCCAGGTAAACCACATTTCCATCTTTATCTTCTGCAATATTAGCTTGTTTGTATTTTGTAAAATCATCCAGCTTTTTTGCATCTTTACTCGTTAACCAACATGCTTTATAAAATGGCAAATTATTCATTTGTACAGATGCACCATACTCTTGTAAAAGTCGGTATTGAATTACTTCAAATTGAAGTTCACCTACACAACCAATGATTTTTTTATTTCCACCAAATTGAGTAAATAACTGTGCTACACCCTCATCCGTTAATTGCATTAAGCCTTTTTCAAGTTGCTTGGTTTTCATCGGATCTTTATTCGACACCTCTTTAAATATTTCTGGAGAAAAACTTGGTATTCCAGTGAAATAAAACTGTTCTCCTTCGGTTAAAGTGTCACCAATTTTAAAATTTCCCGTATCAAATAAACCTACTACATCACCTGGGTAGGCTTCTTCAATAACATCTTTTTGACGAGCTAAAAAACTATAGGGGTTATTAAATCGAACATCTTTTTCCAATCTAACGTGATTATAAAAAGTGTTTCTAGAAAACTTGCCAGAGCATACCCTTAAAAATGCAATTCTATCTCTATGCTTCGGATCTAAGTTGGCGTGTATTTTAAAAATAAATCCACTGAATTTATCTTCTTGCGGATTTATATCACGCGTTGTAGTTCCGCGAAGACGTGGAGTAGGGGCTATTCTAACAAAAGTATTTAGCATCTCTCTCACCCCGAAATTGTTTACCGCACTTCCAAAAAATACAGGTGCAGTATTCCCGGATAAATAATCTGCTTCATTTAATTCGCCATAAACCCCATCAATCAATTCTACATCTTCTCTTAATGTTTCAGCATTTTTATCTCCAATGATTGTGTCTAATTTAGCGTCATTTAAATCACTGATTTCCATTACATCTTCATCATTGGCTTTTGTGCCTGCAGTAAATAAAACCAGATTTTTTTCATGTAGATTATATACGCCTTTGAAATCCTTACCACTGTTTATAGGCACCGTCATTGGGTGAAGTTGAATTTTCAATTCATTTTCAATTTCTTCCAAAAGATCAAATCTGTTTTTACCATCTCGATCCATTTTATTTATAAATACAATAACAGGCGTTTTGCGCATGGCAATAACTTCCATCAGTCTGCGCGTTTGAGCTTCCACTCCATTTACACTATCAATCACCAACACCACACTATCAACAGCGGTTAATGTTCTATAGGTATCTTCAGCAAAATCCTTATGTCCAGGGGTATCTAAAAGATTAATTAAAAAGTCTTTGTATTCAAATGTCATTACACTGGTGGCAACACTGATACCTCTTTGACGCTCGATTTCCATGAAATCACTCGTTGCATGCTTTTTGATTTTATTGCTTTTTACAGCACCTGCCGTTTGAATAGCACCTCCAAATAATAGAAACTTTTCGGTTAATGTGGTTTTTCCGGCATCCGGGTGAGATATAATGGCAAATGTTTTGCGCTTGTTGATTTCGTTAATGTATTTCATAAAGTGGGCAAAGATAATTGATATTCTTTACAGAAATATTGTCTTAATTGTCCAGTTTAAAAAACTGGTTACATATTAATATCAACAGGGGAAATTACTTCAATTGATAGTCAACCTTCAATGTTATAGAAGCTGTTTTTAATTTACTGCTGGTGTTAAAAGAACCGCCATAACTAAATGTTTCATTTACATTTTTTCCTGTTATTTGAAAAACACCCATATTGGCTTTTTTTATGCCGCCCAAAGAAGCGCCACTATTTTTTGCAATGGTTTCAGCCCTTGTTTTTGCATCTTCACTGGCTTTAGCCAAAAGGTCAATCTTCAATTCATTAAGCTTGGTGTAATAATATTCAGGTGTATTAGAGTTTAATTCAATTCCCTTTTCTAAAAGTTCTGTAATTTCTCTAGATAATTTTTCCACGGTTTCTATTTCATGTGATTCTACCCGCACATTTCCGGTTAACGTATAACCCGCGAAACTTGCATTGATTTCATTTCCTCTTTCATCATATTGGCGCTGAAATTCTTTGGTCATACTAACCGCTGAAAATACAATACAACTGTCTGCAATTCCCTTTGTATTTAAATAAGTTCTTATCGCGGCTTCATCTAGTTTTAAAGCGGCATAAGCATCTTTTAATTCCATTGCATTTCTGCTAAATGAACCACCCCATACAATTAAATCGCTGGTGAAATCTTTTTCAGATAATCCGGTTACAGAAACAGTTTCAGAAGATGTGAATTTATATTTGTAAGCATTGCCTAAAATTGTAATACCAGTTACTACTGCTAAGCAAATTAAAATAGTATTTAGATGTTGTTTCATTCTTTTATTTTATAAAGATGTAGGTATAAATATAATTGTTTTTCAGATGGGATAGAATGTTAAAAATTAATTTTTTAAATTGGTTTTATAAAAAGGTAGATTCAAGTTTCTATTTTTTTGATATTTCAAAAATTAAATTTGATGGAATAATGTTGTGTTTATATTTTAATTTCATCTATGATCAATATTGAATCCATTAACTTCAATCTCCAATCCCAATTTCATATGCTCCGGCATTTTGAATCTGTGGATGATGCTATTCTACAACTGCTTCTCAATAACGACTATACCCAAAATCAAATACAACAAGAATTATCATTAACCGGCTCGAAATTCTTCTCTCAATTTGCAAAAGATATTAAAGAACTGCTCAAAAAGGTTTTACAATATCCATATACAAAATCAACCGGAATCAATGGTAATCACATCATTGAAATATTAATTCCAAAAAATGAATATCCCGATGGAATAGGAACCAAAGGTGTTTTGTCTATAAACGAGATTTCATCAGATCAAAAACCTCAAATTTTCTACGAAAAAAATCGAAACTTTCCGCTTGCGCATTTATTGGTAGATATATTACCCATAACCAATCAATGCACCTTGATTTTAAAACCAATTCCCCAAGGATATACCTTTATTACCGCTTTCTCAGGCGAGTCTGCAATGCCAATTCCAGATTATAAAATGTCGAAATCACAATTTGATGCTTGTAAAGCTTTTTGGGATGGACATGTTTTTTTGAAGAAAAATTGATTTTCATCTTTTCGAATTTCCAGATTTTTCATTATTTTAGTGATTCTATTTATAATATAAATTTTCTATTATGAAACTTCTTTTTATTAGTATTTTTTCGGTTTTTATTTCATTTAGTGCTAATGCTCAATCAAGACTTGGTTATACAGAATATGACATCAGGAACGTAGAATTTCCTAATGAAAAATTCACAACTAGATTCACTGATGATAAAAAAAAATATATAGTTTGGGAAAACGAAAGGGTTGTGAATTATTACTATTTTGATTCAAAAGGGTTGTGCGATAATTGTTTTACAATGCCCAAATCGGTAGGAGTGTTAAATTATTATGTTGAAAAGTATAACAATGAATATGTTATCGTTTCTGACAAAGAGTGGAAATATTATACAAATAATGGTTTAGTTCTTCATATTAAGTTGCTTTATCTAGAAGGTAATAGCTATTTTAATTATACTTTTTAGTATTTCATTTGGGAGTTTTTGTTTTTTTATTAATTCAAAAAGAATTTAATTACGTGATGTAAATTTTATTCAAAGTTGATATTTTTTTGTAATAAAATAGTTTAATCTCAAATTACATTATTTAAAAAAATTAATTATTTATTCCTACAGATTCATTGTTACACCATTCGTAATTGAAAAACCTAAATCCATTATTACGGGTGTACTAAAAATTAAATTGAATGAAATTATCAATAAAAGCAAAAAAGCAGGATTGGATGTAGAGTTTTCTTTTGGGGTATTGAATGCGATGTATTAGAAGCCCCCCAAATCCCCCAAGGTGGAAGCTTGAAGTATTTTCAATTAATTAGCAACTTTTTTTAATAGAACTTCGAGACTTCGTGTGAATTCGTGAATTTCAATCCCTTTGTTTGTAAAAAAACCTATGCCTATGGTGTTGTAATCACCAACCATTAAAGATGTGATTAATAGGGATGATATTCTCAGGTTTTCAGGTAAAACATTATTTAGGATTCAAATTATAAAAAAGCAGTTATTTACTTTGCTTTTTTATATTTCCATGGTGGGGTTGAAACAAAATTACTGGTATCGACGATCTAAAAGGCCGGCCATTTTTGTCAAAAAGAAGTATGGAATTGATTTGAAATTAGACAACTTCACCACCGAACTTCCAAAAGATAGTTTATACTCATTGATGCCCATCAAAGATTTATCTGACGTCTCCAAGGCATATCCACCAAAATCATATTTGCTCATTCCCATTTTTTTGAAATGCATGATCTCCGCTTTTTTCATCAGTTTACCAGCCAATCCAACCGTTGTTCGATCAAATCGCTCATCCAATCGGCAACTTCCGGCCAAATAGTCATAAACAATGCCCAATCCTTCATCGTAAATGGATAAACCAGCATATAATTTTTCGCCTTCATACCGAACCCAACAGATTTTAAAATTTGATTTTAGTTCATTGATCAAGCTTTCCGGTACGGGGTAAATTCCCTTCAACTTTGCGAAGGTATTGTAAAAGCCAATGAAGCTTTTCAAGTCTTGATCGAAATCAGCCACCATGCCCAATTTTTCGGCTTTGCGGATGTTTTGGCGGACCGTATTGCGAAAGCCGGCAATGATTTCATCCTCATCAAGCGTCATATCCAGCATTACGGTGTGGAAATCATTCTTGATACAACCCAATGGTGTCGGGTGATTTACAGGTAGAAACGAATACTTCCGAATCCTCCAAAAATTCGAAATGGTTGAAACCGTTTTAAAATAATGGTCCGTGAGTTTGAAGAGGTAAAATTTTTTTTTGAACTTGATCATGGGGTAGTTGGTTGGAGTATCTACCAATAGACATTCACTTTCCTCGGGTAGTTTATTAATTCTTGGTCTAGCCTGTGATTCTTTACTCATCGGTTAGTCAATTAGTATTTGTGATGGTGTTTTTGTTAACACTTTTGCCATTTTGTTTAATTTATGAATAGAAGGATGAAACTTATTCTGACACCACATATTAAATTAAACAGTTGTTGTACCTAATATACTTACCATCCATTTTTGAGATAGATGATGATGTTCCAACTACTGTTTTATTTTATTCAACGTAACAAATTACACAAATATAAACTGTTAAAGTAAAACTTTAATCAAAGACAACTAATTTGATGTTCTTCCATTAGCATTCACTTGCATAAATCGTATTAATTCACTAGATCTCGAACTTCATTTATTAAGCTATAAATTTCAAAAAAAATGATTCACTTATTAAGGATTATTCTCAGTTAAAGTTTAACAGATTTCTGCCGATGTTGGTGTTTTTACCAATCATCAATAAAGATTTCAGTTGTTCAAAGGGTGCAAGTTATTCAAGAGGTTATATGTCTGCCAACTGTGTTTCCAATGATTTTTTGCGCGCTTTGTGTGAAAACTCTAACACTTTTGCCTCCTCTGAAAAGACAACTGTAACCTATTTAACACGATTAAAGCTATCATGAAACACATGTATCAAATAAGTAAAAGGTAAAGTATAATATGTACATTATTTACATACATTTGTAAATCAATCTCACTGCCGTCAAGCTTCTACCATTGATGTCAATGCACTATATTTAGAAATTATCTGGTTAGCCGAAAAATGTATAAAATAGAGTAGGCGATTAAATTTAAAAAAATGAAAAATAGATTAAACGGAATTTTACTAAAATCAATTTTGATGATTTTTGTTGTTGGCACCCAGCTTGGTTGTACAAAAAATAATACCACAAACAGCACTTCTACACCAACTTCAATTTTGGGACTTTGGGCTGGGACTGCAATTACTACAGGTGGTACCACTCCTCAATATTTTAGTTTAATTGTGAAAGCTGATGGAACGGTAATATCTGATACTAAAACAAGCAGTAATTCAAGTAGTCAATATTTTTCAGTTGGAACATGGGCATTAAATGGAAATACATTTACATATTCTATCACTAATGTTTATGGAAATACACTTCCAAGCTATGTAGGTCAAACGCAGACTGGAAGTGCAACATTTTCTTCACAAACTGGAAATCTTACAAATGGTAGTTGGACAAACCCTTCTCCATTTAGTTCAGGTACCTTCACGGTGACAAAAGTCAAGTAATAAAAATGGTCAACCTTCTCAGATTGACCAAAATTTTTATTCGTGGTCCTAACGGGCCTGAGTTCGAACTTTTGGGAGGATGTGGAGAGGTTGATTAATCTTTAGTCAAAGCTTACAAACATTAACTCTGTAAGGTAAGTGAGTCTGCAATATCCAACTTCTTGTATCTGCAAAATATTAAAAACACTTTACGGTTCCCCAAACTCATCTATAATAACCCTCACATGAGCTGGAGTAAATAATCTAATACCTGATTTATAACCAAGTTTTTCAAGTCTTGGTAAAGCAGTTTCGCTTTCGTTTATCCATCTATGCAACTGTGCACTGGCAATTTTTTAGTTACATGCGGACAATGCGCAGAGTGTGTAGATATAAGAGGGCATTTTGCTATCTTTGAAAATGTAATGGCTAATAAAAGTGGCTTTGTCGTTATGGCTTTACAAGCGCCACCAACAACTCCCGAAGCGGTAGTGAATAATGCGTTATGTGTAGGTTGCTCCATCAAGTTTTGTGTTCTTTAGGAGACAAACTTCATGATAACTTATTTGTTGAAAGGGCGTGTGAGGGTATGTGTAGCTCTAAAGAAGTGTGTAGATATTTGAGGGCATATTTTATTTTTGAAATCTGTGAATTTATTTCAAACTAGATTTGAAATAAATAATGCTGTACAAACCTTCGCCAATTTACCAAAATTTGGAGTGATCAGCGAATGTTTATAAAGACTATATACAAGTTATCAGTAACCCTAAGACCCGACCGTGCGACCACTAACCGACAGAAATAACCCGACCGACAATGCAATTTTCGG
>Ga0209598_10004359_pt1 | contig 10422 bp, 8 predicted proteins | sample M_140807_EF_Meta_FD_187317 | JGI IMG/M metagenome (GOLD analysis project Ga0209598, IMG submission 187317) | Freshwater microbial communities from Lake Montjoie, Canada to study carbon cycling - M_140807_EF_MetaG (SPAdes) (version 2) | ecosystem: Environmental > Aquatic > Freshwater > Lake... | reverse complement strand
ACATCTGATGGTTTTACCCACTGAAACGCCTGATGAACCGTCTCGGCTATTCAGGCAAACTAGTGGCTCAAGCCATTAACCTCAGATCCTCAATGAACAAAACCAACTCTGTGCTCGTCGTCACTCCGTATTGCGATCCTTCGCACTGGTCCTCAACTAACGCGATCGCCGCGTTTCGAACAGCCATCGAGTACGAGTACCGTTGCACTGAGTACGAGTAGGAGTACGAGTACGATTACGACGAATCCAATTGGGTACCGTGTATCCAACCGAGACTTAGCCCTTGGAATCCGACGCGATCGGCTTTTGAGTCATCGGCACCCCGCCACTGCGAGGCGCATTTCCAATCACGGTCAGACCAACCACGGTCAAAACCATCAGCAACACAATGTACTCAACCGGGCCAGGACCCGATTCGCTTTTGAATATTCGATCCAGCATGACTCAAATCCAACGGGGGACGGGTAAAAAACCGCGCTTCCTCGCGGACCCCAAGACCTATCCCAGGGGCCCTCTGCGCTGCTGCCAGAACTTCCTTGCATTCCAAACTATCGACCATCCATCTCCCCAATTCCTCCTTTATTTTCTCACTTCCCCCTAAACCGTCCCAACCGCATAATCGCACTTGTTGACGGACCAAATCGAATGGTGAACAATGCTCGATTGATAGAGCGGTATCCCACGATGAAGGGCTCGCAGGATGCGGCCAAGAAAAATTCCTCGTATAAAATTCGCTTCTAGAGCCCACGCCGTATCAATCGACCTAATCTCGCGAGCCAACCATGAACGACCTACGGACACAAGACCCCACGATCTGGCAAGCCATCGAGGCCGAGGCGAAACGCCAAAAAGAAGGGCTCGAAATGATCGCTAGCGAAAACTACACCAGTTTTCCTGTGATGCAGGCCGTCGGTAGCGTCCTGACCAACAAGTACGCCGAAGGATACCCAGGCAAACGTTACTACGGCGGCTGCGAATATGTCGATGTGGTTGAAACGATCGCCATCGAACGGGCCAAACAACTCTTCGGTGCCGAACATGCCAACGTCCAACCCCACTCCGGCTCCCAAGCCAACATGGCCGTCTACCTCTCCCAACTCCAACCCGGAGACGTCGTGCTGGGTCTGGACCTAGCACAAGGCGGACACCTGACCCACGGCATGTCCCTGAATATCAGCGGCAAACTCTACAAATTCTATTCCTACGGCGTCGATCCACAGAACCATCGTATCAACTTTGACCAAGTCGCCGCGCTGGCTAAAGAACATAAGCCCAAGCTGATTATCGCCGGTGCGAGCGCCTATCCTCGCGAGATCCCTCACGATCGATTCGCTGAAATCGCCAAAAATGTCGGCGCAAAACTGATGGTCGATATGGCCCACTACGCAGGACTCGTCGCCGCTGGTATCCATAACTCTCCGGTCTCTGTCGCCGACTTTGTAACCACGACCACTCATAAAACTCTCCGGGGTCCTCGCGGCGGTCTGATCCTCTGTAAAGCCGAATACGCCAAAGCCATCAACAGCGCGGTCTTTCCGGGCACCCAAGGTGGACCGCTAATGCACGTCGTGGCCGCCAAAGCTGTCTGTTTTGGCGAAGCCCTCGATCCATCATTCAAGGAGTACGGACGCCAAGTCGTCGCCAACAGCCAAGCGCTCGCCGATGCGCTCCTTGCGCACGGCCTGAGACTCATCAGCGGTGGGACCGACAACCATCTAGTCCTCGTCGATGTGACCGTTGCCGGGATCGGCGGTAAAATCGCTGAGAAAACCCTCGACCATTGCGGGATCACCGTCAACATGAACATGATCCCCTTCGATACGCGCAAGCCCATGGATCCGAGCGGAATCCGCATCGGTAGCCCGGCTCTGACCACCCGCGGTATGGGAATCGATGAATTCAAACAAATCGGTCACTGGATCGCTACAGCCCTGAAGTCCCACGACAACCAAGACGCCTTGGCTCGTATCCACGCCGATGTCCAAGCCATGGCAAACTCTTTCCCAGTCCCTGCTGATCGATGCGCCACAGGCGCAGAACCAATCGCCTCGTACTCCTAATTCACGACCGCTAATCCACGACCGCAACAGCGTAAACTGACTCCATCTATGACGACCCCCAAAATCCTCATCGCCGACGATAACGCCGCCAACCGCGAACTGTTGGAGGCACTCTTGGCAAACGTCGATTGCGATACCCAAATCGCTGTCGACGGCCAAGACACGCTCGACAAGGTCAAGAGTTTTAAACCCGATTTGATCTTGCTCGATGTCATGATGCCCAAGAAAAATGGATTCGAGGTCTGCCGAGCCGTCAAAAGCGATCCGGCCACCTCACGCATCATGGTCCTCATGGTCACAGCCCTGAGCGAACTGGGCGACGTCGAGCGGGCCGTCGAAGCCGGTACCGATGACTTTCTTTCCAAGCCAGTCAATTCGCTAGAGTTCCAAAAGCGGGTCAAGAACATGCTCAAGCTCAAGGGAACCGAAGACGAACTCGAACGCCTTCGGGCTTACATCCGGGAGATGGAAGAACGGGCCTAAAATGCACATGCAAGCCGACCCGAGGTACGCGCTGAAATTGCTTAAGCGTCTGGAACGCAGGGTCGAGCTTGAACATGGTCACGCCGAAATCGCCGGTGAAAAATATCCTTGGGCTCGCGTCATCAACCCCGACCGATTGCTCGAACAAACCCTCCTTAACGATCAGCCCGAATCCGCAGCTCTCGACCCATTCTGGGCTGCCACCTGGCGGGCTGCCCAAGGCCTCGATCGCTTCCTGGGCACTTTAAATATTTCCCCCGGGACCCCTGTTCTTGAACTAGGCGGAGGAAGTGGCCGCGCGGGGATCGCCGCAGCTCTTCGAGGTGCCAAGGTTTGTATCACGGATGCCTCAAGCATGGCCCTGATCATGTGCCGATTCAACGCCCGATTCGTCTCGGACCGAGTCCGCGTCCGCAAACTCGATTGGGCAGACCTCGATGGCTTCTGCCAACGCTTCCCAATCGTCATCGGCTCAGACATTGTCTACAACCCATCACTCTATCCAATTCTCGAACCTTGCATGCGACACGTTCTAGACCACCATGGCGTGGTGCTCCTGAGCGAACCGCAACGGCACACCGGGGACCGGTTCGAAAACTGGATCCGAAAAGCCGGCTGGAGCTGCGACTCAAAGCTGATCGACCTCGGAGACAAACAACGGGAAATACGCATCTTTCAATGCAGATTGAAACCGCTCACACCATGAAATCCAATCGATCATCCCATTCCCGACGCTGCGATCATCTGTCCAAGATTGGTCTCATCGCCCTTGCGTTGGTCGGGTGCGAACCCGCTGCGAATCAAGATAAAGCAACCTCGCCAAAAAACCCGTCTGCCGACAGCGCCGCAACTCGCGAAGAACCCAAAAAAGCAAGCTCGCTGCGAGCCATGAAACTGCTCGAATCCGGGCGATTCGATGACGCTTGGGAGGAGTGCAAGAACGTCCTGCTGAGCTCACCAAGTGATTCGCGTGCCCTGTATGTCTCTGCACAAGTTCTCCTGGAGCGAAAGAAACTCGACCAAGCCCTCGCGATGGTCGATCGTATCCCCATCGCTGATCCTGAATTCGGTATCCTCGCACACCGCAGTGCGACGAGCTGGTGCCGCGATCGATTTCTGCTGCAAGCCGCCGAAGAGCGCGCCAAAAAAATTCTGCAACGCAAACCCGACGACTACGAAACCAACAAACTCCTAGCCGCTGTGCTAGACCTCCAAGGACGTCGATTCGAATCCTCCTTGCTCATGCAGAACCTCGTCTCTTTGGGCGCCGCAGATCTGACAACTCTGGTCATGGCCCTCGATACGGTCAAACCCGTCGAGAGTGACGAACTGGTTCGCCAAAAGTTCACTGAAAATCCCAAAGAGTTTCGTTTGAAAAGCTCCATCGGCTTCGGAGCCCTCTACGAAAAAAAACCAGAACAAGCCGAAGCACTCTTCCGCGAGATCATCCAAGGGGGACAAGCTACACCAGCTCTCTGGGTAGGACTCGGTCTGGCTCTGATCGATCAAGAAAAATGGAGCGAACTCGGAGATTGGTACAAGCAATCCCCACGGCAGGAGATGGAAGCCTTGCCCGATTACTGGCGCGCCATGGGACTCTGGTGCCAATATCAAAACAAACACCCGCAAGCCGCCAAGTGCTTTACCCGAAGCCTTGAACTCGATCCGATGAACCCACTGGCTGCCGGCAACCTCGCACAAACGCTTGCTATTCTCGGTGACCAATCCGGTGCCCAGACCGCAGAGAAAGTCTTCCAAGATACCCAGCTTGCAAACCGAAACCTGAATTACTGCCGTGATGGCAACCGCCGCAGCGAGTGGATCCTCCAGATCGCTGACACCCTCGAAAGCCGTGGCAGAATTCTCGAAGCTATCCTGTGGCGCGAAATCAACGAAAAAGCGAACAACCCTTCGAGTGCAAAACTCAAGGAGCTTCAAGCCCAGCGAACGAGCCTTGGCAAAACCCCTTCGCAAACACTCAAATCGGGACTCGAAAAATCCTTTTCCGACTATCCACAGATCGATTGGAAAACATTGGCTGAGTCGACTACACCCTCCCAAAACCCAACGCCTAACCAATCTGCCAGTTCGGGGGCGGCCAGTTCGGGGACAGTCCAAGCGAAACTTGCATGGAGCGATGTCTCCAAGGAACTCCACGCCGATGTCGTATATCGCAACGGTGACGATCCCAACGCCCCAGGCATGCAGACCTACCAAAGCAACGGCGCAGGGGCCGGTGTGATCGACTACGACAAGGACGGATGGCCGGATCTGTTGGTCTTGCAAGGTGGCGGAGATCCCAGACAACCCGCTTCGAACGACCCGAATGTGCTTCTGCGAAATATCGCAGGAAAAGAATTCCAAAACACAGCCGTCCAGGCACGGGTCAACCATCGAGCCTACGGCCAAGGTGTCGCCGTCGGGGATTGGGACCAGGACGGAATGGCCGATTTGTTCGTCCTGAATTTTGGCGAGAATCGGCTGCTGAGGAACCAAGGTGACGGGACCTTTGAATCGATCCCAGTCGCCGCAATGAAAAGAGATATCACCAATCATCCGGTCTGGAGTGTCAGCGGAGCGATCGCCGATATCGACGGAGACCACCTGCCGGACCTCGTGGAGATCAACTATGCCTCAGGCATCGATGTGATCACCCACCTTTGTGTGTCCAGGGAAAACGTCCCGCAGGTGTGTAGGCCTACCGAGTTCCCCGCCTCCGAGGACTTTATCTACCTGAGCGATGGACAAGGTGGATTCAAGCTCGCCAATTCAACTTGGAACCTCTCGATGGCCGATGGACGTGGATTGGGACTCATCGTCGGGAACCTTGACCGAAAACACGGAAACGATTTGTACATCGCCAATGATATGTCTCCCAACAATCTCTACCTAAGTGCCCAGGACCCGAAGCACCCGGGGCGGTTCTTAGTTGCCGACGAAGCCGTCCGGCGGGGATGCGCGGTTGACAACCAAGGCAAACCGCAAGCGAGCATGGGGGTGGGCTGCGCAGACATCGATCGCAACGGTACCCTCGATCTGTTTATGACCAACTTCATCGATGAATACAACGCGCTGTATCTCCAAAACGACTCGAACTTTTTCGTCGATGCCTCTCGACGATACCGACTGATCGACCCAAAAAAGAAAACTCTCGGTTTCGGCGCCCAATGCTTGGACATCGACTGCGACGGTTGGCAGGATCTTATGGTGGTCAACGGTCACGTCGACGACTACCGGTCCAGAGGGCAACCCTACACGATGCGACCACAGGTATTTCTACAGCGCGAGGCAACCTTCGCCGAACAACCCAACGATACACTCGGACCCTTTTTCACGAATGAATACCTTTCCCGTTGCTTGGGCCTGTGGGACTTTAATCGCGACGGACTCGTCGATAGCTATGTTACCCACCTGGACCATCCCCTTTCGATCCTTAAAAATCAGACGTCAACCAACGGAAATTGGTTGGCAGTTGAACTGATAGGAACCGAGTCGGAACGAGACGCCATCGGGGCGGTGGTGAGCGTCCAGGCCGGTGGACAAAGCTGGGTCCATCAGCGACTCTCGGGCAACGGATTTGAATGCTCGAACGAAGACTTCGTCCATCTTGGACTAGGAACCTCGACCAAGATCGATTCGCTGGAAATCACTTGGCCTAGCGGCAGAACATCTCGATGGGAAAACCTCGCCGTCAACCGCCGATACCGAGTTGTCGAATCGCATTCCAGTCTCGATGAGGTGAAACTTGTCCAAGCCCAAGACTGAACGTTGGACCAGCCTAGACCAGTTCCGTGGCTATGCAGTTTGTGGCATGATCGTTGTGAATTTCCTGGGAAATTATGCCTGCTGCCCGAGAATCCTGCGACATACCAACGACTACTGTAGCTACGCCGATACGATCATGCCCAACTTCTTGTTTGCCGTTGGACTGGCGATTGCAATTGTTTGGAATCGTATTGCTGCAGATGATCTAGATGGCAAGCGCCGCATCCAAGGCAAACTGATTAAAAGATCCATCGCCCTGATGATCGTGGCCCTCTTGATCTACTTCCCCTGGGGTCAGGAGGATCTTCGAACCAAAATCCTCAAGACCGATTTTTGGTTCGCGATTTGGAAAAGAGATTGGTTTCAAACCTTGACCCATATCGCTTGGACCACCCTCTGGATCGTACCAATTCTACCGAGTCGCTGGCCGATACGGATCGCTTGGATCGCCGGTGGAGCGCTCGCTCACGCAGCCCTCTCGGAGCTGTTTTACTTTCAATGGGTACACGCCAACCCAGGAGCCATCGACGGTGGACCTCTGGGCTTCTTGACTTGGTCGATCCCCGCCACCGTTGGACTCTGGGCTGGCCAGCAATGGAATCAACTATCGCCGACCAAGTGGTTTGTGATCTCCTGCGCACTGATGGCCGCTGGCTACCTGCTCTCCTGCCCAACCCGCATGTACGATCGCAGTCGGCCCGCAACAGAATCGAGCCAGAAACTTGCTAACTCCCCTGCCCTGTCGGGAATCCAAGACATCGCAAGTGGCAAGAGGCTTTCATGGGCAGAACCCCCGTTTGTCCCGCCTCCAACCTGGGAACATCGAGCTTGGAACTACTGGATGATGAGCCAAAAAGCAGGCACGTTATCCTACCTTATCTTCAGCGCAGGATTTTCATTGACGCTCTTTCTGCTCTTCGATGGACTGATCAAGCAGTTTCATATCGATATTGGCATCTTTCGCAGCTTCGGTCGAAACGCAATCACTTGCTATGCGATCCACGGATTTTTAATCGATGGAATCGGTGGCTTTCTCCGCAAAGACTCGGCTGCTTGGTCGGTCGTGCTTGCTCTCGCAGCACTCATGGCTGCTCTCTATGCAATTGCGAGAATTCTCGAAGCCAACAAAATCTTCATTCGTCTTTGACGCTCGAGTCCGCTAGCGGCACACACGCCGCACTCTCGAGATTCCAAAAACCTATCCTTCCAGTGGCTTGCTGAAGATCGCAGTCGGCTTGATGCCACTCGAGCCAACGCTCGATCTCCTGCGCCCTGGCCCGGTAATACTCGAGTTTGACTTGGACCTGCTGTGTCAGATTCCCCTGAAGATCCGCCAATCCTTGGAGTCTCTCGAATCGCTCAGCAATCGTGTCGGATTTTTTGACCGCTAGCCTCCAACGCTCCCATGCAGTCGCCTTGGATGTATAAGCCGCACCGGTCTCAACGCGTATCTGATCGCTTCGAGTAGCGATCCATCGATCCAATCCCCTAGAACGCTTGGCAAGCTGATCCGCCGATGGCTTATGTCCAAACAAACTCGGTCGCTCGACAGGCCCCCATAGACTCTGTAAACCACCCGGAAAACTCGAAAGCGCACTGACCAGTTCGATACCCTCTTCGTTCAGTAACTCCAGATGGCCTCGAACATATCGCAGAACCAGCAGTTCAATCCTCTGATCGATCGCCCAGGTTTCGTATTCGCATCGTTCATGCAAATCCGGCGTCGGAGCGCACATCAAGTGCGAACGGTACGAACAAGCTAGCTCGGAGCCGACCAGCAAAGAGAGCTTCTCTCGCAACTGTGACAGTTGGCTTTCGAGCTCCAGTTTCCCATCCTGCAAATCGATCGCAGATCGCTTCAATGCCGTGATGTCGTCGACTCGGCCACCGAGCTCGATAAGCTCCTCCTGCACGGCCACTTGGTCTTCGACATAGCCTTGCGCCTCGGTCTGCAACTCCAGACCCATCTGACAAGCCGCTATCGCGTAGTGCAATCGCAACGCGCCAACGGCTGCGTTGAATCGGACTTGGTTCTCCCACTCTTTCGATACACAACTCAGAAACGCACGCTGCTGCTCGGAGGACTTCCTCCAAACCGCTGACCACTTCGAGTGCAACTTCGAGGGGCTCGACCAACCCCCCCGAGCCTCGGCGATGGCTTGGCCCTCTTTGCTATGCCAAAACGCCCGATCTGCAAACTGGCTCTGGCTTTGCGCAACGGCTCTTGGTGCGACCGACCAGCTACAAAGTAGCGAGCAAATCGCAGGTACCAGCCACCGCATTACCGACCCAATTGAGCCCATCGTCCCCCGAACCCGTTGCCCCACTCTTGCCCCACCGATTGGTCCGTGCCAGCAAGCCTTTGCTAGCAAACCCTCTTCTCGGCGCGCACATAGGGCCAAATCACTTCGTCATCGGCTTTCATCGATAACCGGTTGTAGGAAACTCAACGATTCCTCTCGATATTCCATCCAGGCAAACTGCGTCGAGTTTTACTCGACCGGATTCGTAGACCAAGCGAGCCTAGGTCGGATGACAGGGCCGTACCAAGAACCCAGAAACTCCTTTCGCATCGCGCCGGTATCGAGCACGCTAAAGGCCAAAACCGAGTCGCATTGGACCGTCGGTCGGCCGATCTCTGGACCCAAGAACACACTCAACACATAGCGGGAGTCGTTCAGAAAGTTCGGTGGCAAGACGCACTCGGCGCGATAGCGACCGAGCCCCAGTGGTTTGCCAAAGGAGCCGTCGGGGGCCAAGCTCATCGATGGTGCGTTGGCCGACGAGAGAACAAACACGCCATTTTCGTCCTTAAGGTGAATCTGAACGGTGTTCACGGCACCGTCGCTGAGGACTTCATAGTCGACCTCAAAGAGAATCGGCTGATCGATTTCAACTTGGTTGCTGCTGGTCTGTGCGCTGGTATTCCGAACACTCACTAATCGCAATCGCACTTGATCGCTTGCGGGTGCCCCATCAGGCTCCCATTGCACTTTGCCAGTGTCGAAACGCATCCCCTGCATATACCTCTCGATCGCCTGCTTGGGCTCTCCGTCCAGAACGATAGTTCCGTGATCCAGGAGCATGGCTCGGGAACAGATGTTCGAGATCGCAGCTAGGTTGTGAGAGACGACCAAAATCGCTCGGCCCTGATTGCCAAGCTCGGTGGCTTTTCCCATGCATCGGTTCTGAAAAGCCTGATCACCTACACTAAGAACCTCGTCGATGATCAGCACATCGGGTTCCATGTGAGCAGCGACTGAAAAACCGAGCCGAACGGTCATCCCGCTGGAATAACGTTTGACAGGCGTATCCAAAAACTGGCTGACCTCAGCGAACTCGACGATTTGATCGAATCGTTTGCGGATCTCGGATCGCTTCATCCCCAAGATCGCTCCGTTGAGAAAAATGTTTTCTCGACCGGTTAGTTCGGGATGGAATCCGGTACCGACCTCGAGAAGAGAGCCGATGCGTCCTCGGACTCCCACACGGCCGCTGGTCGGTGTGACGATCCGGGAAAGGATTTTCAACAGGGTACTTTTGCCCGCCCCGTTGTGGCCGATGATACCGACGACTTCTCCTTGCTCTATTTCAAACGAAATATGCTGCAATGCCCAAAACTCTTTGGATGCAGAGCCTGAGATCCGGGTACCCCGTGCAAAGAGCGACTTGAGCCCCGAGCTGATCGCTTCGGTGAGCCGCTGATGCTCGCCGATCGTGCCGAGCCGAAATCGCTTCGAGACATCCTCGACGCTGATGGCTACAGGTGCTTGCTGCTGGACTCGCATGGGCATTAGATCCTGTCGGCCATCCATTGGTTGCAGCGCTGGAACCAGACCAGACTCGATAGGACGAGCCCCGCGGTGAGGATCGCAGCAAGAGCCATCCCCATGACCGGCGGCAGAGGAGCGCCTAGGATCCCCCAACGCGCCAAACCGATGCAGCTCGCAACCGGATTGGCACAGTAGACAATCTGCCAGAACTTGCTCAGCGAATTTTCAATTCGATCGTATCCGTAGACGACCGGCGAGAGAAACATCCCAATCTGCAAAAGAAACGGCAGGACATAGCCGACGTCGCGGTACTGAGCGTTCAGGGAACTAAGCCATAGGAT
>Ga0209598_10004357_pt1 | contig 10422 bp, 4 predicted proteins | sample M_140807_EF_Meta_FD_187317 | JGI IMG/M metagenome (GOLD analysis project Ga0209598, IMG submission 187317) | Freshwater microbial communities from Lake Montjoie, Canada to study carbon cycling - M_140807_EF_MetaG (SPAdes) (version 2) | ecosystem: Environmental > Aquatic > Freshwater > Lake... | reverse complement strand
CATTCATACCCTGCTGCCGCACTTCGCCCTTCAATGTCTGATCACCGATCGAAACGGTGAAGGTGCCGGCAAAGGTTTGCTCGCTTCGGGCGGCTACAGCGCCCCCGTCGGTTTCGACTTTCGTCTTGTCGGCCTCGGGTGCGTCGTAGTGCGCGATAACTTGGAACGTGGCGGGCTGGACGAGCCGGGTTTTCCAACGGGCGGCACAGTCTTTGCTTGTCCAACCCTTGGCGTGCGAGGTGATCGAGGTGCCCTTGCCGAGGCTCCAACCTTTGCGATCAACCGGACCGAGCAACTCCGCGGTGAAGACACTGAGTTTGTTGTCGGTATTGGTCTGCAAAAGTCTTGCGGGATCGCCGGTGGGGCGGGTTTTGCAGTGCACCGCAATGACGCTGTCGGCCGCGTCCGGTGGCGAGGCTGGTAGCGTGATCTGAAGGTCGGGACCGATTCGCTCGCTCGGGAGGAGCGTTGCCGAATCGGCGAGCAGCGTGGCGCCGGAGACTTCCGTCTTAAGCCCGCCGACGAGAAGTTTTCCATCCTTCGGCCAATCGAAAACATGAAGGTACACAGTGTTTTCCTTGAGCGTGGACTCCCCCCAACTCTGCGGGGCCAATGGCGTCCGCACCGTGCCGTGGATGGATTCGCCGTTGACCTTCCACCATTGGGCGATCGCGTCGAGTATTCGGCGATCTTCGTCAGCGAAGGTCCCGTCGCCTTTCGGGCCAATGTTCAGCAGCAGGTTTCCGCCACGGGCGGCGGCTTTGGCGAGGAGTTGGATGAAGTGCCCAGCCGGCTTGTGGGATTTGTCGTGGGCGTGGTAACCGTAGGATTCGTTGGTGGTCGGGATGGCTTCCCAGTCCTGCTCTTCGGGGGTGGTCATGGGACCGAATTCGGCGGGGCGGTCGGAGGTGGTGTGGTAATCGCCGTAGGCGGAACCCGCGATACGGCCGTTGAGGATCAGACCCGGATCCTCTTTGCGGAGGGCGGCGAGGATTTCGAGGTTCAGTTCCTGCGGATTTTGGTGCGGCGTGTCGCCCCAGAGGATGGCGGGCCGGTAGTTACGGATGAGCTCCAGCAGCTGCGGCAACGCCTTGCGTTCGACGCAGGCCTTGCGGCGCTCGGGGCCGTTCGGTTCGGGAAACCGCGGATCGCCGGAGAGAGACCAGTCGACGGCATGGGAATAATAGACGCCCAGCTTTATCCCGTGTTTGTCGCACGCGACTTTGAGTTCGCGCAGCGGATCGCGACCGAATTTGCTCGTCCTGACCACATTGTAGTCGTCCACCTTCGAATCGAACATCGCGACGCCATCGTGGTGCAGCGCCGTGATGATAATGTAACCCATGCCTGTTTCCTTCGCAGCTCGCACCCACTCGTCGGCATCGAAGGCGGTCGGGTTGAAGGGCTTCACCACTTCCTCCAGGTAGGTCTCGCGTTTGATTTTGGCAATGCGCTGGATGTGCTCCGCATAGCCCTCGACTTTTTGGCCTTTCCATTCTCCCGCCAGCGCGGAATAGACGCCCCAATGAATGAACATCCCGAAGCGAGCCTCACGCCACCAACCGAGACGCTGGTCTTTGGCCGCGTCGGCCGTGGAAGGTTGGAGTGCAGCGTGTGACGACGGCACAATCAGCAGCAGGAGAAGAACGCGAAGAAGACGGAGTTTCATGGTAAACTTTTGGAGAACTCAATTGTTCTGAATTAATCGATCCTCAGCTTGGCAAAGACAGCCTTCGCCATCTCCCCAGCACCCTCGGTGCTGGGGTGGACACGATCAGGAATCAGCCGAGGCTTGTCCCGAAGAACGCTGTGCAGATCAATGAATCCGAGCGACTGGCGGGTTGCCAGATCCTGGATCAACTCGAGATATTCGGCCAAACACTCGGCGGTGATATCGAAGTTCCCCTCACCAAACACAGGGCAAGGCAAACAGACATGAATGCGGGGGCGAGTGGCCAGAGCGCGAAAGGATTCGACAAGCTCGAGATAGTCCCCGACGAACTCCTCGCGATACCGCCAGTTCTGGGGCTTGGTGTCATTGGTCCCGAGCATGATAACAACCACATCTGGACGAAAACTGAGAGCGCTTCGGTAGACTGACTCGTTCCAATACGGAATATCACCTTTCTTGAGCAGGGTGCAGCCGCTCCGGCCAAAGTTGCCGACTATCCAGCCGGCGCCGAGCAGCTTTTGTAATTGCTCCGGATAAGACATGCCCCGATCCGCACCCGAACCCTCGGTGATGCTGTCACCGACGCAGGCGACCCGGATAACTTTTTCGGAAGACGACAACATAAGATTAGTCGTAGGTAAACTGAGCAGTCGCCATCGTGTCGACGGAAGAAATCAGCCGGACCCAGCAGGCCTGAAACCAATCGGGAAATTCGTGATGCACCGACTCGCCGGGCGCAAGGTCGAAACTTTTTACCGCAGCCCAGGAACCCTCGCCTGTGGCGTCCGCCTCCACCGCAAGGGTCACCGCCTCCGGACCATCATTACGCAAATGCAACGACTTCCGGTCAAAGCCCGTCATCAAGTAGGGATCGGAAGCTTCCTTTGCCCGGACCTCGCTGCGATTCCACGGACCTCCGGTGCCACGTGGCTTGCCCATCTTCCACAGATCGTCGGCTACACCGAGCCACACTGCAGCGCGGCCATCCTCGGAACGCACAATGCGGTCATTGCGCACGGTTCCATCCACCCCAGTAAGCACAAGCAGGCCCCGATAAGAGCAGTAGTCTTGGATTTTCAAGCCGTGGGTGCTGATCGGACGCACCTTGGCGATGCCGCCGGCATTTTCGGCCGGCAACTCGTAAAATGTGCCTTGGCAATTGAAGAGGTCGCGTTCGGTGCAAACCTCGCGGGCGAGGCGCAAGACACCTACTTCGTTGAATGCCGTGTATCTTTTGTCCCCGGGTAATCGCCAGCGTTTTCCTTTGGCATCCACGTAAATGGCCGAAGCCTCGTCACTCCGCACGATCCCACGGGGGATCGCCGTCACTTCATTCAACTCTTTGCGCAGATCCGGATCGCTGCACGATTTCAACCGCAAGTCCGCATCAAGCTCATAGAGACTTGCCGCTGGGGACGGGACGCCGTCGCCCAATTTGGTTACCACCAGACCCAGCGTCCTGAGGTCGCCACCCCGCGTGCGCAAAAATCCGCCGATCGCCTCGTTATCGTCCAAGCGGGCCAGCCCGTCGAAAATGTCCGCCGGAGCAGCAGGACGATCGTCCCGGCCTGCATACTGAAAATACGCGGTGGTTCGTGGACTATCGCGGTCCGCGCGCAGACGGATCCACTCTCCCTTCACCTCCGAGCCGAGTTCGAGCCACGCAGGTTGCCCTGCCGGGACGTCAACCGAGCGGAGATCCTCCCACTTTCCATTGCCAAGGCGATCGATCTGCAAGTCGAAGCGCACGGCTTCCGGCCCCTCATGACGGAGAAAAAGCGAACGACGCGAAAAACCCTCGAGGAGAAAAGGCTCGGACCACTGATCGGCCTGCACTCGATCGTTGATCCACACACCCCCGCGCGCGATCACGGGTCCGAGATGGTCGGGCGTCTCCGGGGCAGTGAACCACAAGTTCGACTGCGACTGACCCGGCCCGCCCGTTTCGCCTTTGACTGGTCGCTTGTTGAGAAACTCGGACTTTGCCGTGTCGTCGCACCCGAAAACGAGCCGATAATTCCACCGGCAGAAATCGCCGATCACCTTGAGATAAGTCGAACGCGGACGCAGGCCGGCCGAGGATGCCGCCCCGAAGCCACGCGGGAATCGCCAGAACATGCCGTGCATAGTCATAAGCAGATCCTCTTCCCCGATGTCGCGGATGCGCGGCCACTCGGTGTTCCAACCATGGGCACCATCGTAGCAATGGCTCGCCTTGGGCAAGCGGAAGGAATGCCACGTGCCCTTGTCCAGCATCATGAGAAGAAGCGAGCGCGAGTCCCAACCGATGGTCCACACCGGATCATCCATCGCGTCTGCACTACCGCGAATACCGCCGGGGCCGGTCACCTCGGTGAATTGGTTGCGGCGGACCAACTGCCAATCGCCGTCACCTTTCCACTCGGCCAGCGCGCCGCTCGGCGTGGCCGGATCGATCTGCGCTTGCTTGCTGCGCTCGCCATTGTTGGCGTAGATCAGACGTCCCTGACCGGAGTAAAGCCCCTTGCCGTGGTAGCCGGGCAGATCGGAACCAGCCACGCTGTCATAGCTGCTCACCCCGGCGGGCGGTTCATAAAATTCCCCGTTGCGGATGAGGCATTTCACCTCGAGCGTTTTCACATCCACCTCGTAGAGCCCCTCCTCCATCGTGGCGTAGTAGGCCTTGCCCGCCGGATTGGTCAGATGTCGGGCCGTTCCGGTCAGTCGCCCCGGCATAATGAGGGGAGAGATGCCCCTGACCTGACCTTCGCGATCGATGAGGTAAGGACCGATGAGAAGTTGGCCGGAATCCTCGTGGATCATGCGATTGGCTGGAGTGCCGCCGACGCTTTCCGGCCGGACGATTTGCTGCAGTCCGGGCGTGATTTCGTAAAGCTTATCGGAGGAACCATACGGCTCATGAGGAGCATAAGTAATCACCCACAGCCGGTCGGCCCACGGCACGACGGCCCCGACGCCGCACTCGTTTTCGGCATTGAACATGGCCAGCGACGGATAAATCCCGCTCACCTCGCGCGGTGCATCCGCAAAAAGATAAGCGGGCAAAATGGTAACCAGAAAAGCTTGGCGCAGCATCATCGAGGAGTAATGGGATCGTCGATGACAGGACGGTCCTTTTTCCAGCCGATCTTCAACTTCGACAGATACCAAGATTTCCCCTTGTCTGCGTTGCCTTGGTAAAAAAGGTACGTCTGGCCGTCGTTGTCGACAAAGACGCCAGGATGACCGGACTCGCTCGCGTTCCATGAACCGGGCGCGCCATTAGCCAAGAACGGTTTTTTGGAGAGGCGCTTCCAACGAATCCCGTCGGTGCTCACCGCACACCCGATCTGCTGGGGTTCGTTGTTGTACCCCCCCGCGTAAAACATGAAGAATTTTTTGCCACGGCGCACAATGGAAGGCGCTTCGATGCACTTCTTCTCCCACGCCAGTCGCGGCCGGATGATCGCGCGGTCGGCGAGGAGTTTCCAACAGGAGCGTGAAAGGTCGGAGCGACGCGAAGCCGAGGCTACTCCGACCAACTGCGTTTGGTAGGAAGGATCGCGAGTGGCGAAATAGAGCAGGAGGCGGTCGCCATCCTCGAAAACCTCCGCATCAATGGCGCGCCCGCAGGTCCATCGTCCCTGCGGCGGTTGGAAAATCGGGTTGCTCGGCTCGCGGGTGAAGTGAATGCCGTCGGCGGACCACGCATGGCAGATGGCGTCTTTCTCGCGGTTGCCGTAGGTCTGATAGAAGAGGTGGACCTTGCCATCCAGCACGATTGCGGCGGGCGCGCAAAATCCGTTTTTTTCGCTGGGGTGCTGCGGTTGCATGGTGGTGACTTTTTGCCAACGCACCAGATCACGGCTCGTGGCAATGCCGACCCTCCAACCTTGGAGGGTTCCTTGCTTTGCCTCCCCGGTCGGCACGGAATAGTAGAGGAAATACCGGCCTTTGAACTTCACCACCGCCGGATCCTTGGCGAACGGACGGCCGCCCTGCGAGTTGTCGCCGAACATCATGACGCCGCGGTCGTTGAACGACTCCACATTGACCGCACCCCCTTGCGCGAAGCTTGGGGACTGGAAGCAAATGGAGGACAAAATTGTGCCGGACAAGAAAAGGAACCGATGCTTCATTAGTTTGTTACATTGTTGCACGTTTGTCGATGCGCTGCGGGCGCTCACACTTGCATTTTGTGTTTAGGACTCAATGCAAAAATGATACATTGACGTTTCCCCCATGCGTTTTCACCCTCTGATTTGTTTCGTTCCGTTTTTGCTGGGCGCAGCACTCGCCGCCGCTCCCGACACCATCTCCCTGTCGGGTTCTTGGCAGGTTCGTTTGGACCCGAAAATCATCGGCTTGAGCCAGAATTGGATCGCACCGGAGGCGCAGTTCAACCAAACGCTCGAACTCCCTGGCACCACGGACCAAGCCGGCCTCGGCGTGCCGCTGACCATGCAAGCCACGATCAGCAAAGAGGGATTGGCTCGTCTCCAACGAAAACACTCCTTCGTCGGCCCGGTATGGTATCGGCGCACCATCGAAATCCCGCCGGACTGGCAGGGAAAACGCATCACACTGGAAATGGAGCGCGTGCTTTGGGAGAGCCAAGTCTGGCTGGATGGACGCAGCGCGGGGACACAAAACTCGCTCAGCACGCCGCATGTTTTCGATCTGAGCGCGCTGGCCACGCCGGGGCGCCACGAACTCGTGGTGCGAGTGGACAACCGGCAACTTTTCGACGTCGGACGCTCGCACGCTTACATCGAAGACACACAATCGATCTGGAATGGCATCGCGGGCAAAATCGAACTTCGCGCCACCCCGCCGGTCTGGATCGAGAGTGTGCGTATCAATCCGGATCCCGCCAAGGCCGGCGCGGAAATCCGTCTCGGCAACGTCACGGGAAAAAGCGGCGAAGGTTTTCTCCGCGGCAAACTGACCGGACCGGATTTCGAGGAAAACATTGCCGTTCCCGTGCGGTGGGACAAGGACGGCGGAAAAGCGGCGATTGCTTTCGAGGGCAAAAACCTCCCGCGGTGGAGCGACACATCTCCCCATCTTTGCCGTCTGAGCCTCACGCTGGAGAATCCCGACGGAGAAAACGACAGTTCGGAAACGGTGAGCGGTTTCCGCAAAATTGCCACTTCGGGTCCAACCATTCTGCTCAATGATATCCCGACCTTTCTGCGCGGCACGCACGAGGGGGCCTCGTTTCCGCTCACCGGTTATCCGCCGATGGATGTCGAGGGATGGCGCCGGCTTTTCAAAATCCTCAAGGAATGGGGACTCAATCACATGCGGTTCCATTCCTATTGCCCACCGCAAGCGTGCTTCACCGCGGCCGACGAGGAAGGCATCTACCTCCAGGCGGAGCTTCCCCTCTGGACCGGCGACTTGAGCAAGCCGGGTGATGCGGCCCGCGTTCAGTGGATCCGCGACGAGGCGAAGCGCATCTTCGACGCCTACGGCAATCATCCCTCGATGGTTCTCTTCTCGCTCGGCAACGAACTGCACGGGAAATACGCGTTCATGCAGCAACTCCTCGGCGAATTACAAAAGGCCGACCCGCGTCGCCTTTACACCAGCACATCGAACCGGCTTTGGATCGTAGATGCGCCGGAAAAAACCGGGGAGAAAGACGGACCGGCGGAGGCGGACGACTTCCTTGTCGAGCGAGCCATCCGCATCGATGGAAAAATCCAAGGTATGCGCGGCCAGGCGTTTTTCGATCGCCAACCCAACACGACCGACGACTTCAGCGCAATCCTCGCGCGGACCGACAAGCCGGTCCTGACCCACGAAATCGGACAGTGGAACGTCTTCCCCAACCTCGCAGAAATCCCCAAATACACCGGCGTGCTCCGACCGCTCAACCTCGAGGCCATCCGCGATGATTTGCAAAAAAACGGCATGCTCGACCAAGCGGCGGATTTCACCCGCGTCTCGGGAAAATTCGCCGCGGAGCTTTACAAGCAGGAGGTCGAACTCGCCCTGCGGAGCAAACCCCTCGCCGGCTACCAGCTCCTCGACCTACACGACTATCCGGGACAAGGCACCGCGCATGTCGGCCTGCTCGATTCGTTCTGGGATTCGAAAGGAATCGCCGAGGCCTCTGCCTTCCGCGAGGTGGCCGCACCAGTCGTTCCCTTGGTACGAATGCCCAAGCGGGTCTACGGGAACGACGAAACATTCGAGGCTGGAGTCGAGTTCGCAAATTTTTCCGACCAGCCGCTCGCCGGCGTTGTCACCTCATGGGAACTGTGCGACGAGAAAGAGAACATCATCGCAGAGGGAAAACTCCCGGCGGCCGACATCGGAATCGGCCCCTGCCAGCCCGCGGGAAAAATCACCGCACCGCTCGGCGCGGTGGGCACCCCCGTGCGCGCGACTCTGCGCCTGACCACGCCATCTGCCGGCGCGAACAATTCCTGGAACATCTGGATCGTTCCCGCAAAAGTAGCCCCGGACGCGCAGGAAGACGTGCTGGTCACGACTTCTTTCCGCGAGGCGAAAGCCTCGTTGGCGGAGGGCGGCACTGTTCTCTTCACACCGCCGAAGGAATCCATCCGCCGCCGTCAGGATACGGCGTTCCTCCCCGCTTTCTGGAGCCCGGTCTACTTCACGAACCAGGCGGGAACTATGGGCCTGCTCATCGACGACAAACATCCGGCGCTCGCCGATTTCCCAACCGAGGACCACAGCGACTGGCAGTGGTGGAGCCTCCTCACGCCCTCGCCCGGCGCGGTGGTGCTTGACGAAAGCGGGCTCTCCTCGCGTCCGATCGTCCAGGTTATCGACGCATTCTCCCGCAACCAGAAACTCGGGTTGATCTTCGAAGCACGTGTCGGTCAAGGACGGCTCCTCGTCTGTGCCGCCGACCTCACGACCGGCGAAGCACAGGATCCGATGCGACGTCAGATGAGGGCAAGTCTCGTCCGCTATCTGTCCGCTCCCGCCCCATCGGACTTAGAAACAATTTCGGACGAGGCGCTGGAAAACCTTTTCCGCGAGGTCGATGCCGTCACGAAACCACAGCAGGAGTGGTCGAAGGATCTCGAACCGCCGCCCGCGAAAAAATGAAGAGTCTTTTTCTCGCCACGCTGGGTTTGGCCGCAGCGCTATCCTCTCCAGCGGACGCTCGGGAGTCCGTTCCCCTGCTCACCGGGTGGAAATTTCTGCCGCACGACATCGCCCCAGACGAAAAGAACGATGGATGGAAGAATCCGACCATCACGCCCTGGGAAAACGTGACCGTGCCCCACACGTGGAACGTGGAGGACGGGGCCAACGGCCTCGCGGCGAATCCGGATTTGCCCGAAGGATATTACCGCGGGCCCGCTTGGTATGTGCGAGACTTGCCGGTGCCCGGGGATTGGAAAGGGCAGCGCGTTTTCATCCGTTTCGAGGGCGTGTCGCAGATCGCCGATGTTTTCGTCAACCGCAGACACGTCGGACAACACCGGGGTGCTTTCGGCGCGTTTTGTTTCGAGATCACTCCGTTCCTCAAATTCGACGGCAAGGACGGGGTGCGGGTCCGGGCGGACAACGCGCGGGCTTTCGATGTCGCCCCGCTCTCCGGTGACTTCACGGTCTTCGGCGGAATCTACCGCCCGGTGAAAATGTTCGCCACGGGCGAGGTTTGCATCTCTCCGCTCTTTTTCGGCTCGCCCGGCACATTCCTGACCGTCCGTTCGCTCGGGGAAAAAGAAGCCGTGGTTGAAGTGAAAACCAAATTGTCGGGTGCGGGAGCGGCGACATCCTCCGTGCGTCTGGCAACGGAGATATGCAACTTAGACGGCGCTGTTGTGGCCAGCTCCACGGATGAGGTCGCGGTCGCGCCGGGGACCGAGGACTTTCATCTGCAGACCTTGCGGATTCCCTCGCCACATCTTTGGAACGGCCGGAGCGATCCTTATCTCTACTCCGCCAAGGTTCGGGTCATGCGAGGCGACGAGGTTCTCGATGAAGTAACGCAACCTCTGGGGCTGCGCACCGTGGCCCTCGACGGCGAGAGAGGCTTTTTGCTCAACGGGAAGCCTTACGAGTTGCACGGCGTCAACCGTCACCAAGACCGCGACGGCAAGGGATGGGCTCTTTCGGCCGAAGAGCACGAAGAGGACCATGCACTCATCCGCGAGATGGGCGCAAATACCATCCGCTTGGCCCACTATCAACAGGCCGCGTATTTCCACGATTTGAGCGACCGGCATGGGATGATCACTTGGGAGGAGATTCCGCTGGTCGATGCGGTCAGCGCCTCGCCGCAATTTCTGGAGAACGCGCGGCAGCAGTTGCAGGAGATGATTTGGCAGGATTACAACCACCCATCGGTCGCCATGTGGGGGCTTTACAACGAACTGGAATGCGGTGCGATGACTACCGCGCCACCCGTTCCCATCGTGGAAAACCTGCAAGCTCTGGCCAAGCAGATCGATCCCGCACGCCCGACGGTTGCGGCTTCGTTCCGGCAGGACGCATCGGCGCGGCACAAAATTCCCGACCATGCCGCGTGGAATATTTATCCGGGTTGGTACAGCGCTTCTCCGGATGATGCGGGCGCGTGGATCGAAAAATACCGCGGACAAATGGGCAAGAGGATCGGCATCAGCGAATACGGGGCCGGGGCCAATCCTGCGCAAGGCAGCGAGGATTCCCTCACCCGCCCGGAACCAGACGGCGATTTCCATCCGCCGGAGTGGCAGAACCATTTTCACGAGTTGCTTTGGGCCCAACTCAAAGGCAACCCCAATCTTTGGGGAACT
>Ga0209598_10004354_pt1 | contig 10425 bp, 7 predicted proteins | sample M_140807_EF_Meta_FD_187317 | JGI IMG/M metagenome (GOLD analysis project Ga0209598, IMG submission 187317) | Freshwater microbial communities from Lake Montjoie, Canada to study carbon cycling - M_140807_EF_MetaG (SPAdes) (version 2) | ecosystem: Environmental > Aquatic > Freshwater > Lake... | reverse complement strand
GGGTGGTGACGCTTCGCTGACGGCGGCCATCGGTCGCCTTGCATCCAGCCCCGCTGCCAAGGGCATGCTCGATGAGCATTCGAAGGAAGTCGTCGATCAACTGGTGAAGGACCTGCAGGGCGCCAAGGGCGCCTCGCTGGTGATGTGCGGCACCGGCCAGAGCGCCGAGGTGCACGCGCTGGTGGCCGCGATCAATCAGTCGATCGGTGCCATGGGCACCACTGTGGGCGTGCAGTCTGCCGATGCCGGCGCGATGCGCCTGCCCGAGCTGGTGACCGCGATGAACGCGGGTCAGGTGGACACGCTCCTCATCATTGGCGCGAACCCCTGCTACGACGCACCGGCCGATCTCGCCTTCGCGAAGGCGCTGGCAAAGGTGCCCAACGTGGCGCGTCTGGCGTACTACCGCGACGAGACCAGCGTGGATCCCGCGTGCACGTTCCATGTGCCGCAGGCGCACTTCCTGGAGTGCTGGGGCGATGTCACTGCTCCGGACGGCACGAAGTCGATCCAGCAGCCGCTCATCCAGCCGCTGATCGACCCCGCGCAGGGCGGTGTGAGCGGCATCGAGATGCTCGCCATGCTGCTCGGCGGCAGCGAACCCAAGGACGGCTACACCATCGTGCGACGGACCTCGATGGCGTCGAGCGGCATGTCGGGCGCCGCCTTCGAGACCATGTGGCGTGGCGGCCTGGACAAGGGCGTGATGTCGGCCGCGACATCGACCGCCGCGCCCGGTTCGATCCGCGCAGGCGACGTGGCGAAGGCCGTTTCGGCGCTCGCCGATGCGCAGCCCTCTTCGCGCGACGCGGGCCTGGAACTGTGCTTCGTTCCCGACAACCGCGTGCTTGACGGCCGCTTCGCGAACATCGGCTGGATGCAGGAATTGCCCGATCCGGTGACCAAGATCACCTGGGACAACGCGCTGCTGCTTTCGCCGACCACGGCGAATCGCCTCGGCGTGAAGCAGGGCGCCATGGTCAAGGTGACCGCAGGCGACCGCAGCATGCAGGCGGCGGTGTTTGCCGTGCCGGGCATGGCCGATGACACCGCGGCGATCGCGCTTGGCAACGGCCGCAAGGAAGTCGCGGGCACCATCGCCACCGACGCCGGCTTCGACGCCTACCCGATGCGCACGACCGCCGCCATGGGCATGGTGCGCGGCGCCAGCGTGCAGGCGACCGGCGACACCTACACCTTCGCGCACACGCAGGATCACGGCAGCATCGACGCCGCGCTGATCCCCAGCGTGCCGCACAACAGCGTGCAGGAGCGTCTGCCCACGCTGGTGCGCGAGACCACGCTGGAGAGCTACAGGCACCATCCCGATTTCGCGGAGCATGCGGTGCACGTGCCGCACCGCCTCAGCCTGTGGCAGGAAGGCAACCTCGACGGCGCGCAGTTCCGCTGGGCCATGTCGGTGGATCTCACCACCTGCACCGGTTGCCAGTCGTGCGTGACCGCCTGTCAGGCGGAGAACAACATTCCCATCGTGGGCAAGGACCAGGTGAAGCGCGGCCGCGAGATGTTCTGGATCCGCGTGGATCGCTACTTCCGCGGCGCGGATCCGGCCAAGCCCGATGGCTTCGCGGTGCAGCCGCTCACCTGCGTGCAGTGCGAGAACGCGCCCTGCGAGCAGGTGTGCCCGGTGGCCGCCACGGTGCACGACAGCGACGGCCTGAACAACATGGTCTACAACCGCTGCATCGGCACCCGCTACTGCAGCAACAACTGCCCCTACAAGGTGCGTCGCTTCAACTTCTTCGACTATCAGCGCCGCGATCCGATCCGCGAGCAGCAGGGGCCGATGCAGGTGAAGCCCGAGTACTACGTGGAGACAGGCCCCGACGAGTGGCTGCGCATGCAGTTCAATCCCGAGGTCACGGTGCGCATGCGCGGCGTGATGGAGAAGTGCAGCTTCTGCGTGCAGCGCATCGCCCAGGCCAAGATCAAGTACAAGAACGAGTGGGCCAAGGCCGGCGGCACCGCCAGCGGCAAGCCCAACTACTCGATTCCCGATGGCGCCGTGGTGACGGCCTGCCAGCAGGCGTGCCCGGCACAGGCGATCGTGTTCGGTGACCTGAACGACCCGACCAGCAAGGTGAGCAAGCTGCACGCGGCGCGCGTGAGCTATGGCCTGCTGGAGGAACTCAACACCAAGCCGCGACTGAAGTACATGGCGCGCGTGCGCAACCCCGGCGTGGATCACGGCGCGGGTGGCCACGGACATGATCATGGAAGTGGCGATGGTCACGGCGGCCACGCGAACAACGGCACGCAGAACGGAGCCCAGGCATGAGCGCGATCCCGTCGCATGGCAACAGTGGCCGGCTTCCCGGCTTCGAGGAAACCGACAACACCGCGGACGTGCCCGGCAAGCGCGCCACGCTGGTGCTGCACATGGATCGGTTCAACCAGGTCACCCGTCAGGTGTGCCAGGTGGCCGAGAGCAAGCGTCCGCCGTTCGCGTGGTACGCCGCATTCGCCGTCAGCCTGTCGCTGGTGGGCCTGCTCGGCATCTGCGTGAACTACCTCATCTTCACCGGTGTCGGTGTGTGGGGCCTGAACAACCCGGTGATGTGGGCCTTCGACATCACCAACTTCGTGTTCTGGGTCGGCATCGGTCACGCCGGCACGCTGATCAGCGCCATCCTGTTCCTGTTCCGCCAGAAGTGGCGCACGGGCATCAACCGCTTCGCCGAGGCCATGACGATCTTCGCCGTGATCTGCGCCGGTCTGTTCCCCGGCATCCACGTGGGTCGCGTGTGGCTGGCGTACTGGCTGTTCCCCATTCCGAACCAGATGGACATGTGGCCGCAGTTCCGCAGCCCGCTGCTGTGGGACGTGTTCGCGGTGAGCACCTACTTCAACGTGTCGCTGCTGTTCTGGTACGTGGGCCTGATCCCCGACCTGGCCACGCTGCGCGATCGCGCCAAGGGCACCATCCAGCAGTTCGCCTACGGCCTGTTCGCGCTGGGATGGCGCGGCAGCAACCGTCACTGGCACCGCTACGAGCGCGCGTACCTGCTGCTGGCCGCGCTCAGCACGCCGCTGGTGCTCAGCGTGCACAGCGTGGTGAGCTTCGACTTCGCGGTGAGCCAGCTGCCCGGCTGGCACACCACCATCTTCCCGCCCTACTTCGTGGCGGGCGCCATCTTCAGCGGCTTCGCCATGGTGGTCACGCTCGCCGTGCCCGCGCGCCAGATGTTCGGCCTGAAGGACATGATCACGCTGCGCCACCTGGACAACATGAACAAGATCATCCTGGTGACGGGATGCATGGTGGGCTACGCGTACTCGATGGAGTTCTTCATCGCCTGGTACTCGGGCGCGATGTACGAGAAGTTCGCGTTCGTGAACCGCGCCTTCGGTCAGTACTGGTGGGCCTACTGGATCATGGTCAGCTGCAACGTGATCACGCCGCAGCTGTTCTGGTTCAAGCGGATCCGCACCAGCATCCCCATCATGTTCGCGCTGAGCCTGGTGGTGAACATCGGCATGTGGTTCGAGCGCTTCGTGATCATCGTCACGAGCCTGGCGAACGACTTCCTGCCGACCAGCTGGGACTTCTTCACGCCGACCTGGGTCGACATGGGCACCATGATGGGCGCCTTCGGCCTGTTCGGCACGCTGTTCCTGCTGTTCTGCCGCTATCTGCCCATGGTGGCGATCGCCGAGATCAAGGCCACCATGCCGCAGGCGGATCCGCACTGGCAGGGCTACGGCCATCACCACGGCGCCGGCGCGGCGCACGCGGCCCACAGCCCCGATGCGCCCCACGCACCCTGAACCCCGCACGAAACCGGAACCACAGAGATGACCACCTTCGCTCCAACCACCTCCACGGGCCACGACGCTCCGGCCGCGCGCCGGCGCGTGCACGGCGTGCTCGCGGAGTTCCATGATCCTCACGCGCTGATGCACGCCGCCGAGAAGGTTCGCGATGCCGGCTACCGCTACTGGGACTGCCACACGCCGTTCCCGGTGCACGGACTCGACAAGGCGATGGGCGTGCAGCGCACCATCCTGCCGCTGCTCGTGTTCGGTGCGGGCATGACCGGCACCACCGTGGGCTTCATCCTGCAGGCCTTCACCAACGCCAGCAGCATCTCGCTGTGGGCGCTGGTGTGGGTGACCGGTTATCCCTTCCTGATCAGCGGCAAGCCGCTGCTCAGCCTGCCGGCGTTCATTCCCGTCATGTTCGAGCTCACCATCCTGCTCGCGGCCACAAGCTGCGTGGGCCTGATGCTGCTGCTCAACGGATTGCCGTGGCTCTCGCATCCGCTGCTTGGCAACAAGCGCTTCCTGCGCGCCACCGACGACCGCTTCTTCATCGTGATCGAGTCGCGCGACCCGCGCTTCTTCCGCAGCCGCACGGAGGAATTCCTGAAGAGCCTGGGCGCCAAGGCCGTCGAGGCGGTGGAGGCCTGACATGCCGCGACTCTTCATCTACATCGGACTCATCCTGCTGCTCTGCCTGCTGATCCCGCCGGCGGTGATCGCGCGCGTGCGTGCCACGCCCAACCCGTCGCTGCCGATCCACATCATCCAGGACATGGCCTTCCAGGCGAAGTTCAAGACGCAGGCCGTGAACCCGCTCTTCGCGGATCGACGCACCATGCGTCCGCCGGTGGAGAACGCGGTCGCCCGCGGCGAGACGTATGTGGACACGCACCTGTACGACGGCGTGATCAATGGCCAGTGGGCGGCCACGCTGCCTGCGCAGGTGCCGCTGACCATGGCCACCCTGCAGCATGGCCAACAGCGCTTCAACATCTACTGCTCGGTGTGCCACGGCGAGAGCGGTGCCGGCGACGGCATGGTGAACCACAAGGCGATGGAACTGGTGGCCAACACCAACGGCCCCGTGAACGGCACCGTGTGGGTGCAGGCCAAGAACCTGGTGAACGACGAGACGGTGACCGTGCAGCCGGTGGGCCAGCTGTTCAGCACCATCACCCATGGCATCCGCAACATGGCGGGCTACGGCAGCCAGATTCCGGTCGAGGATCGCTGGGCCATCGCCGCGTACGTGAAGACCCTGCAACGAAGTCAGAACGCGCGTCCCTCGGACGTGCCGGCCGGCATCAAGCTGGCGGAGGCGAAGTGACATGGCGCATGCAGCAAGTGCATCGCAGTTTCCGGCGTCCGTGATCGGTGGCGAGCGGCTTGTGCCACGCGCACGCATGCTGCAGGTGGCGGGCTTCGCGTTCATCGCGGGCGGCATCGCGCTGGGCTGGCGTGGCAACGACGGCTTCCTGCTGAAGGCGTGGTTGCAGGCGTGGATCTTCGGCGTGTCGCTGTGCCTGGGCGCGCTGTTCTTCACCTTCATCCAGCACCTGGTGCGTGCGGGCTGGAGCGTGGTGGTGCGTCGCCCCGCCGAGGCCATCGCGGGCAACCTGCAGTGGCTGTGGCTGGGCTTCCTGCCCTTCGTGCTGCTGTGGTGGCAGGGTCGCCTGGACGTGATCTTTCCGTGGGCGAACCTGGAGCACCTGAAGCAGGTCGATGCGGCCGAGGCCGCGAACGTTGCCAAGAAGGCCGCGTTCCTGAACGTGGGCTTCTTCATGATCCGCGCCACCGTGTACCTGGCGGTGTGGGCGCTGCTGGCGCGCTTCTTCGTGCGCAACTCGGTGCAGCAGGACCGTGACGGCGGCATCGAGCACTCGCAGCGCATGTCGAAGTGGGCGGGTCCCGCGGCGATCCTGTTCGGCATCACCACCACCTTCGCGGCCTTCGACTGGATCATGAGCCTGAACCCGGTGTGGTTCAGCACCATGTTCGGCGTGTACTTCTTCGCGGCCTGCTGCGCCGGCGGCTTCTCGCTGATCGGCCTGGTGTGCGTGCGCGTGCAGGGTCAGGGCTACCTGAAGGGCGTGATCTCGGCGGAGCACTATCAGGATCTGGGCAAGCTGCTGTTCGGCTTCGGCATCGTGTTCTGGGCGTACATCGCCTTCAGCCAGTACATGCTGATCTGGTACGGCAACGTGCCGGAAGAGACCACGTGGTTCCTGGCGCGTCAGGTGGGGCAGTGGCGCCTGGTCGGATTCGCGCTGCTGTTCGGCCACTTCGTGATCCCGTTCCTGTTCCTGATCAGCCGCTGGACCAAGCGTTGGCGCGGCACCTTCACCTTCGCGGTGATCTGGATGATCGTGTTCCACTATGTGGACCTGACCTACCTCATCCAGCCGGTGATTCCGCATGATCTGGCGAAGTTCGACAGCTATGACGCGCTGCTGGTCGCCTACGCTGGCGAGCGTGCGCCGATCCTGGATCCCACGCTGCTGCTGCTGTCGATCGGATTCCTGTTCCTGGTGATCGGCTCGTCGTTCGCGCGCCTGACGCGCACCGGACTGCTGTGCGTGCGCGATCCGCGACTGCCCGAGAGCCTGCACTTCGAGAACATGTGATGGAGACCACCATGAGCGCCAACACCGCCGCCATCCCCACGCAACTTGATGACCCGGAGCCGGGCAGCACCTGGTTCTTCTCGCTCGCCGGCACCGTCATCCTGGTCGCCCTCGTGGTGGCCGCCAGCGTGATGTACTTCCATGCCGAGACCAGCGAGACGGACGTGAAGGTGGTGGATCAGGCCTACGCCAAGCTGGAATCCGCGCGAGGCACCTGGCGCGAGCAGCTGAGCAGCTACCAGCGCTACAACTGGACGCAGGCCGACGGCAAGAACGTGCAGAAGGTCCGCATTCCGGTGGACCGCGCCATGGAACTCGTCGTGCAGGAAGGTCTGCCCGCGGCCAGCGCCGCGCCGGCGGCTGCACCTGCTGTGGCACCCGCTGCGGCGCCTGCTGGAGGCGCGGCGAAGAAGTGAGCATGCGCGCGTTCCAGATCCGATCATGCAACGCCATCGCGGCCATCGCCGCGCTGGCGCTGTCGTGCACGGGCTGGGCGCAGCAGGCACTTGATCGCGGCTTTGCACCCGCGGCTGAATCCGCCGAGGCGCCGCGTGAACTGGCGGGTCTTGAAGTGACCGACCATCGTGGCGAGCGCCTGCCCATGCAGGCCACGCTCACCGACGACTCCGGCAAGCGCGTGACGCTTGGGGAACTCTTCGCCGATGGCCGTCCGCGCCTGCTGCAACTGGGCTACATGCGCTGCCCCATGCTGTGCAGCCTGGCCCTCAACGGGCTCGTGCGCGGCATGCAGGGACTCGACTGGTCGGTGGGCAGCGAGTTCGACGTGATGTTCATCAGCATCAACCCCGCCGAGAACAGCGAGCTGGCGGCCGCCAAGCGCAAGGGTTACGCCACCGAGTACGGCCGCGCGGGCGGCGAGAAGGGCTGGCGCTTCCTGACGGGTGACGAGACCACCGTGCGATCCATCGCCGAGGCCGTGGGATTCCCCTATCGCAAGATGCCCGACGGCGAGTACGCGCACCCCGCCGCGGTCTTCGTGATGACGGGCGACGGCCGTTTGAGCCAGTACCTGCCCGGCGTTTCGCCCTCGGCAACCGATCTGCGCCTTGCGCTCACCGGTGCCGGTGAAGGCAAGTTGGGCTCCACCTTCGACCGCTTCGTGTTCTGGTGCCACCAGTTCGACCCTGCCAAGGGCGGTTATGTGCTGTGGGCCTTCCGCGTGATGCAGCTGGGTGGGCTGGTCACGGTGCTGGCCCTCGGCACCACATTGCTGGTGCTGTACCGCCGCGAGGCGCGGGCGCGCCGCCTGGCGCCACCCACGAACGAATTTTCGAGGCACGGAGTGGCCCCGACCGCCTAGCCCCCCAATGATCGACGCTTTCCCAGCAAGAGACGAACCATGATTCCTGCCTTCCACACCATCGCCGCCACGCTTGCCGCAGACGCATCGCCCACGGGCACCGTATGGCTGCCGCCCGCTGCCAGCACGCTGGCCGGCAACGTGGACGCGATGTTCAACGCCATCAACTACATCTGCTACTTCTTCTTCGCCGTGATCGTGGTGGCCATGGTGTACTTCGTGGTGAAGTACCGCGCCCGCAAGGGTCAGGCCTTCCGAAGCGATGCGCCGCTGCACCACCTTCCGCTGGAGACCACGTGGGGCGCCGTGCCGCTGCTGATCGTGATCGGCATCTTCTACGTGGGCTTCCGCGACTACCTGAACATGAGCACGCCGCCGAAGAACGCCTACGTGGTGCAGGTGACGGCGCAGAAGTGGGCGTGGAACTTCAAGTACCCGACCGGCGCAACCAGCGACGATCTGTACGTGCCCGCCGGCCGTCCCGTGCAGCTGACCATGCGCGCCAGCGATGTGCTGCACAGCTGCTACATCCCCGACTTCCGCGTGAAGAAGGATCTGGTGCCGGGTCGCTACAGCTACCTGTGGTTCCAGGCCGACGAGCCCACGCCTTCCGGGAAGGGGCATCACCTGTTCTGCACCGAGTACTGCGGCACGGGCCACAGCAACATGAACCGCAAGGTGTACGTGCTGCCGGAGGCCGACTTCGACAAGTGGCTGACCGAGCAGGGCCAGTGGCTGGACAAGATTCCCGAGGAGGAGCTGTTCTTCCGCGCCGGCCCCAAGATCTACGCGCGCTGCCAGCAGTGCCACGCGCTGGATGGCACGAAGGGCATCGGCCCCAGCTGGAAGGGCATCTGGGCACGAACGCACGGTGGCGAGGGCAGCGACGGCAAGTTCGCCGACGGCACCAGCTACGCCAGCCTGATCGGCCCCGGCAAGAAGTACGCCACCCCAGAGGATTACCTGCGCAACAGCATCCTGAATCCCGGTGGCGAGCTGGTGTCGGGCTACGGCAATGCCATGCCCAGCTTCAAGGGCCAGCTGAACGACAAGGCCATCGATGCCGTGATCGGCATGATGCAGCATCTGGACGATTTCGATCCCAAGACCGGCAAGTACCTCAAGGAGGCGCCTGCGGCCCCCAAGGTCAGCATGAAGTGAGCAAAGCGAGAACAACGCCATGACCACCATCGACGCATCTCGACCCATCGACCTGGCCAGCCGGCCAGACAACTACCTCACGCACACGCGCGGCTTCCTGAGCTGGGCGCTGACGCTCGACCACAAGCGCATCGGCGTGATGTACATGGTGGCGGTGCTGTGCAGCTTCTTCGTGGGCGGCGTGTTCGCGCTGCTGGTGCGAACCGAGCTGCTCACCCCGGGACAGACCATTCCTGGCGTGACCGCCGACGTGTACAACCAGTTGTTCACGCTGCACGGCGCCATCATGGTGTTCCTGGTGATCATTCCCAGCATCCCCGCGGCGCTGGGCAACTTCGTGCTGCCGATCATGCTGGGTGCGAAGGACGTGGCGTTCCCGCGCCTGAACCTGGGCAGCTTCTACCTGTGGCTGTTCGGCGCGGCGTTCACGCTGGTCAGCCTGGCCATGGGCGGCTTCGACACCGGCTGGACCTTCTACACGCCGTACTCCACCACCACCACCGCCGGTGGCGTGATCCCGGTGCTCTTCGGCGTGTTCATCCTGGGCTTCAGCAGCATCTTCACCGGCATGAACTTCGTGGTGACGGTGCACAAGCTGCGTCCGCCGGGCATGACCTGGTTCCGCATGCCGCTGTTCCTGTGGGCGCTGTACAGCACCGCGCTGATCCAGGTGCTGGCCACGCCGGTGCTGGCCATCACGCTGATGCTGCTGGTGGTGGAGCGAACGATCAACATCGGCATCTTCGACCCGAGCATGGGCGGCGATCCGGTGCTGTTCCAGCACTTCTTCTGGTTCTACAGCCACCCCGCGGTGTACATCATGATCCTGCCGGCCATGGGCATCATCAGCGAGCTCATCAGCGTGCACGCGCACCGGCACATCTTCGGCTACAAGTTCATCGCGCTCAGCTCGATCGCCATCGCCATCTTCAGCTTCCTGGTGTGGGGCCACCACATGTTCGCCAGCGGCCAGAGCCCGCTGCTGAACACGCTGTTCAGCCTGATCAGCTTCAGCGTGGCCATCCCCAGCGCGGTGAAGGTGTTCAACTGGCTCACCACGCTGTACAAGGGCAACATCTCGCTGACCACGCCCATGATGTACGCGCTCAGCTTCCTGGTGCTGTTCACCATCGGCGGTCTGACGGGCATCCACCTGGCCACCCTGAACACCGACGTGCACCTGCACGACACCTACTTCGTGGTGGCGCACTTCCACTACGTGATGATGGGATCGGCGCTGATCGGCATGATCGGCGGCCTGCACCACTGGTGGCCCAAGATGACCGGCAAGATGTACAGCGAGCGCACCGGCACGGCCGCCTGCATCATCATCTTCATCGGCTTCAACGTGACCTTCTTCACCCAGTTCTTCCTGGGTTCGCAGGGCATGCCGCGTCGCTACTACGACTATCAGCCCGAGTTCCAGGTGTATCACGTGATCAGCACGATCGGCTCGTACATCATGGCGAGCGGCTTCCTGCTGACGGCGTACTGCCTGATCACCAGCCTGTTCAGCGGCAAGAAGGCCGCCGCCAA
>Ga0209598_10004353_pt1 | contig 10427 bp, 11 predicted proteins | sample M_140807_EF_Meta_FD_187317 | JGI IMG/M metagenome (GOLD analysis project Ga0209598, IMG submission 187317) | Freshwater microbial communities from Lake Montjoie, Canada to study carbon cycling - M_140807_EF_MetaG (SPAdes) (version 2) | ecosystem: Environmental > Aquatic > Freshwater > Lake... | reverse complement strand
CCAAATGCGGCAGGGCATTGCTTCTTTGCCCATTGGACCTCAGTTGTTGGGCCGTGTGGTGGATGGCCTTGGCAGGCCTCTTGATGGCTTGGGCGGTGCCACTTGGTCGGATGCACTTACGCGGCCTGCGTCACCCAACCCCTTAAAACGAACGCCTATTCATGAGCCTCTAGATACGGGTGTGAGGGCCATCAACGCCATGCTCACTGTGGGCCGTGGCCAGCGCTTAGGTTTGTTTGCAGGCTCGGGTGTGGGCAAAAGCGTGCTGCTTTCTATGCTGACGCGCAATTGCGTGGCTGATGTCATTGTGATTGCGCTGGTGGGCGAGCGCAGTCGAGAGGTGCGCGAGTTTTGTGACGATCAACTAGACGATACCTCGCGTGCCCGCGCCGTGGTGGTTGCCTCGCCCGCAGATACCTCGCCGCTTGCGCGTGCAAAGGGCGCCGAATACGCAACCGATGTGGCCACCTGGTTTCGCGACCAAGGCAAGCATGTGGTTTTGATTGTGGATTCACTTACTCGGTACGCTATGGCGCAACGAGAAATTGGTTTGAGTTTGGGTGAAGCCCCTGTAGCGAGAGGCTACCCTGCCAGTGTCTTTGGCCGCTTGCCTGCGTTGGTGGAACGTGTGGGCAATGGAGAAAATGCTGAAGGCTCATTAACGGCTTTCTACACTGTGCTGCTTGAAGGCGATGATGTTCATGACCCTGTTGCAGATGCTGCTCGAGGTGTATTAGATGGCCACATCTTTTTATCGCGAGAGTTGGCAGATGCAGGTCATTACCCTGCCATTGACATCGAGAAATCAATCTCTAGAGTGATGACCAAAGTGGCCACCAAAGAGCATGTGCTTGCAGCTCGTCGCATTAAGCAGCTTATAAGTAGGCATGTTCAAAGTCGAGACATGGTGGCCATGGGCGCTTATATGGCTGGTTCTGACCCAGACCTTGATGCTGCGCTGAAGCTTTGGCCGCACATCAAAACCTTTTTGCAACAAGACTCTCACTTGGTGGCCGACATCGACGGCAGCATTGAAGCACTGTCTACCATTGCGAGGGCTTCGCAGCTATGAGTGGGCGCGTGTTTCAGGTTTTGCAGCAAATGCTCAAAATGCGCAAAGACAGGTCGGTGGCCAAATCCAAAATGGTGAAGGCAGAATTTGACCGAGTGCGCACTTTCAATGAGCAAATTGAATCGTATGCAACTGAATACGAATCTCAGTGGATGAGTGCTGCGCATAAAGGCGATACCGTTTTGCAGTTGCAAACGCAAGCCAGTTTTGGCCAAAAGCTTCGCGCAACGGCCGCGTCGCAGCAACCTGAAATTGAGAGCCTTCAGACGCAAAGTAGAGAAGCGCTTGAAAAGGTCCAACAAGACGCCGTGCGCCTTAAAACCTTAGAAAACTTCATGGCCAATCGGCAGCTGCTGAAACAAAAGGCCTTGGACCACCAAAATGAGAAGGCCCAAGAAGACGTTTTACAGGCCAGACATCGATCTTCTTGAAGGGTGGCATCTAATTTGCATGACATGGTTATATTTTGGGAAATTAGACCATGGCAATTCTTGTTAGCAACCCATCGACTGTTCAATTTACGGGCGCACCTGCTGAGCCCCAAGACCCCGCTGCGAACCCGCTAGATACGGGCTTTACAGAGGAGCTGGCCAATGCCATGCAGCCCTCTGATCAGAAAAATGAAGGCGGTGCTAAGGGAGAAAAACCAGCGGTCCCCTTAGTGGATACAAAGTTGAATGGCCTGCAAATTTTGCCGGCCGATGTCTTGTTGAATGCCGTTGGAGAAGCAAATTTTGCCTTTGTGGCCCAAGGCGCCCAGGCTTTGCAAGATGCCGCTACCTCACAAATATTGATTGAGAGCGTAACGGAAACACCCTTGCTTGAAACCTTGGATGCAACTCAGGCCGCCGAGATGGCTGCTGCTGCGTTGGCAGCACAAATGGCAACTCAAGTGGCGGGTGTTGAAGACCAAGCACCCCTATCTTCAGCTGCAAACTCATTAAATGCTGTAGGTGCTGTAGGTGAGGTCCAAGCTGCTACAGTTTTACAAGCAAGTGTGGTCTTAAGTGGAAACACAGCACTGCCTGACGCTACCTTACCAACTGCCCAAACAACTCAGAATTTGATTCTTCCTGAATTGAGTTTGCAAGCTGGTGCAGCAACTGAGAGACTTGCCCCAATGGCGTCAAATTCAGCGCAAACCTTGACTCAATTGAATCAGGGCGCGCAAGCAGAAGTCATGCAACTGACAGATTCAAAGCCCGTAGCCATTGACGCATCCACCTTGGTTGCAGTGGTGCAAACAGCAACTCCAACACAAATTACCAGTTCAAGTGCGACGCAAGAGAAATCTGCATTAGGTCAGGCTCAGCCCGTTGAAATTTCAGGTGTATCCAATCAAGCTTCCGGTTCAATGTTGTCGAATGGACAACTTAGCGCTGACTCAGTTCAAGTTGAATCGAGCAGCACCCTTCTAGCGCCTGCAGAATCAGTGCTTGCAAAGCCACAGGCACAGATCAGTAAGGGGGGCAATGTCGTTTCCAATTCGAGCACTGCAAGCATTGCGACGGTGGCCTTGAATTTAGAGGCATCTGCATATGCTGGTCCGAAAAGTGATGTAGCTAGGCCTGGCGATGTGGGATCGGCCAACCCTGCACAAGCAGGTATTGCGATTCAGTTGATTGAAACTACCCAATTACCAGCCAACGGCATATCTGCCGCGACCCCACAAGAAAATGTTCAATTTAACCCACAAGGCAGCGATGACTTAAGTGGGCTACAAACTCAAGCATTTCAGAGTGATTTAAAGTACCAGCCAATGCCCATGGCAGAGGCTGCATTAAATCAAGAAACATCATTTAAATTTGACGCAAAGTTAGGGGCGTCATTGCCCAACGAAGCCGTGGCTCTAAAGGCGAAACTTCTAACGCCGGTCTCTTTGGGCGGCGTAGAGGGTGCAACAGTACCTGTGTCGCTGTCGGCGCCAGCCCCGATCAATGGCACGGTTGTTCAAAATCAGATAGTTGTCTCCACTGATGCGGTTGTGGTTTCTCAGGTGCAGTCCTTTGTAGATGGCAATGAAGTGGTGCTTGAATCTGAGGTTCAAACAACCACCATTACTAGCACTGTGGGTCAAGCAGGCTTAACACCGGTCATTCAAAAATCGGCTGCCACTTCAAGCAAAATTCAAACAATTAATTCAACGGAGGGCTTGGTTGCAAGCCGTCAAGCGAATACCGAATCTGAAGTCACATTGGATGATGAAATTCTCTCTGAAATGGCCGAGGAATTGGCCGTTAAACCATTGGGCAGTGTGGCTACAGCTTCCGGTGCCAGTGCTTCTCGATTGAGTCAATCTTCTGGTGATAGTGCATCCGCCAATGAAGCGGATTCCCAAAATGGCTTGGCTGCAACTGTTTTGAGTACCCCGCAAGTTGCTGCTGAAAATGCGCAATCTTCTTCAGCTCAAACAGAGTCAGTTCAGCCCGCAGCTAAGAGCTTTAGTGATGTGTCCTCTACCTTTGTCAGCACCCTTGTTGGAGGCCCGCAGCGTCCTATTACTACCGTGATGGATTGGGTTGCTTTAAAACCCCAAGAGCCTCCTCGCCCGGTGATGCCGCACGAACTGCGCCTAGATGCTGGCGCTGTGCAAGTAGAAATTCAACGCATGGTGAAGCAGGGCGGCGGTCACGTGGTGATGGAACTGACACCCCCAGATCAAAGCAAGTTCACCATCGAATTGAAGTTAGACGACAAAGGCGGTGCTTATTTGCGTGTAGAAGGCGCAAGCGACTCTACCAAAACCCGGCTGGAGCAAAGTGCGCCGCAACTGCAAGAACAATTCCAAGAAATGGGCTTGAATTTACAGTTGGACATGCGTCAAAATCGTGACTCTTCCTCTTCTGCTGCATCTGAATGGTTGGGCAATGAGGCAGAATCAATCAATGGTCAACCACAAGAAGCAACACCACAAGCCACTCGCGCAGTGGCGGCTGAACGTGCCCGCAAAAACAATGGCGGCCAAGTTTATCTATATGCTTGATAGATCGAAAAAATGAACAAACCATCCGCAACCCAGCAATTTCCATTTGCGACGGGCGCCTTCATGGGCATTGACTGGAACCGTGAGCAAGTGGAGTCATTGCACATGCAGTTTTTGGCGCAATGGCGGCAGTCCTTGTCGGCTTTGGTGCCGGCAGTCGTTCAAATTCGAGCGGGCGATTTTCAGCTCAAAAGCTATCAACAATATTTGCAAGATGTGCCTGGGCAAGCAGACATTCAAGTTTTTGAAATTGATGCCCTACAGTCTTTGTGTGCTTGGAGTTTTGACAGTCGCTGGGTAACAACCGCGGTTGACTGTGTCTTCGGTGGCGCTGGCCGCATTCCCGTCAGAGATTTACCGCGCCGTGTCACTCACATAGAGCTAGGTGTGCGCCAACGCTTGGTGGAGTCTTTGGCCACAGCCTACGAGTCTGCTTGGCAGGCGGTCTATCCTATTCGCCTGAAAAACTTGAGGCAAGAGCAGCAGATGTCTTCCTTGCGGCTGACATCGCCGCAAGAGACAGTGCTGCACGCTCAATTTGTCATTTCCTTCAACCGCGTTGAGCTTGAGGTTAATTTGTGCATGCCAAGCAGGGCCCTAGAAAGCTTGAAGCCGGCTTCTGCTGAAAACGAAACCGATGGGTCTTCTCAGCCAGTGGCTTGGAGCAGAAGCTTGCAGCATCAGTTGCACTCAACCCCTATAGATGCTGTTGCTGTTTTGTGTGAAAAAGAACTCACTGTTGCACAGCTTTTGTCATTGTCAATTGGCCAAGTTTTACCAATCGAACTTTCTGAGCCTGTTCGTTTTATGGTGGACGGCGTGAGCATGTTGAGTGGTCGCTATGGCGTTCGCAATGGCAACTATGCGCTCAAGGTAGAGCACATCAATGAACAACATGCCTTTCATGAGTCAGCACCCAGCACCACGACCGATTCGCTCAGTCCTGAGGTGTTTACCCACAGTCCTATCGTGCCAGACCAGGCTCAGGCCGACTTGTCCTCAGCGGCGGAGGCCATGAACCAGTTGGCAGATCAAATTCAAAAAAATGAGGGAGCCCAGTAATGGACGAACTTTCCAACTTAAGCGGCAATACGCCAGCTGACGACCTCACTCGCTGGCTCAAAAACGCTCCTGCCACAGGCGTGGTGCAAAAAGCCACCTTTGATAATTTAGAAGCCACCGAGCCTGCCGACCCTAGCATTCGCGATGTGGGCATGATCATGGACCTGCCCGTCAAGGTGATGGTGGAGTTGGGGCGCACCAAAATGTCGATTGGTGAGCTATTGGCTTTGCACAAGGGATCGGTTATTGAGCTCAATGTCCATGCGGGAGATCCACTAGATTTGGTGGTCAATGGGTGCTTGATTGCTCAGGGAGAAGTCGTTATTGTGAATGATCGTTATGGTATCCGTCTGACTGATATCATTTCACCTTCGGAACGATTGCGAAAAACCCATCGATAACCTATGAAATTTCATGCGCGCACCTTAGTTGGATCCCTTTTCGGAATTTTCATTTGGAGCGTGCAGGCCCAGACAGCGGCACCTTTCAGCAGTGCCGCGCAAGCGCCGGCCACTTCTTCCTCGGTGTGGGGCAGTGCCTGGTTAGGCTTGTTCACCTTGTCTATGTTGGTGGTGCTGGTGGCCGTTGTGGTGTGGCTTTACCGCAGGGGCACGCAGGGTTCCACCACAGGCGGGCAAATTCAGCTGTTGGCAGCGTTTCCCGTCGGCCCCCGAGAGCGCTTGCTGGTGGTTCGCATGGGCGATCGCATTATGGCTTTGGGCCATACGCCCAGCCAAATTAGCTACCTGACAGAATTGGAAAGCTTTGAGCCCACCTTGGGCAATGGCGCTTTGCCTGCTGGCTTTGCAGGCCAATTGCAATCCCTGCTTTCTGGAAAGACCAGCGCATGACCTTTAAGTCATTGATGGCATCGAATGGGTTCAAAGGCTTATTGGCCCTTGCATTGTTGTTGTGCGGCGGTTGGGCTGTGGCTCAAAACCTTCCCTTGGTTACAGCAACCTCTTCCAAAGCAGGCACTGTTTACGCAGTGCCGGTTCAAACGCTACTAGCACTCACGGCGCTTTCTTTCTTGCCAGCAGCGCTCATGCTCATGACCAGCTTCATTCGCATTTTGATTGTCTTCTCCATGCTTCGGCAGGCCCTAGGTTTGCAAAGCATGCCACCCAATTTGGTGTTGATTGGCTTGGCCGTATTTCTCACGCTGTTTGTCATGAACCCTGTTTTCATGGCCATGTACAACGATGCCTATTTGCCTTTGGCCAGCGGCAAAATAGGCTTTGAAGAAGCGGTCACCCTGGGCACAGAACCCTTGAAACAATTTATGCTATCGCAAACCAATAAAGATGATTTGAATCTTTTTGTGCGGCTGTGGGGCCAACCTATTCAAACGCGCGCCGACGTGCCCATGACGCTTTTGATTCCTGCCTTTGCAGTGTCTGAAATCAAAACAGGTTTCTTGTTTGGCTTCCTCATTTATTTGCCCTTCTTGGCCATTGATTTTGCAGTGGCCAGCATCCTGACTTCTCTGGGTATGGTCATGGTTTCGCCCATGATGTTCTCTTTGCCATTGAAGTTGGTGGTGTTCGCTTTGGCCGATGGTTGGTCTTTGCTGGCAGCTTCTTTGGTCAACAGTTTCAAGGTAACCTGACATGGATTCAGGCTTTGTCATTGAAGTGACCTTCAAAGCGCTCTGGATGGCTTTTATTTTAAGCGGGCCGGTGCTTATTGCGCTTCTGGTTGTAGGTTTGGTCATTGGTATTTTGCAAGCGGCCACATCTGTCAATGAAAGCTCAGTGGCTTTCATCCCCAAGCTTCTTGTCATTGCCTTGGTGCTTCTGGTGGCGGGGCCCGTGAGCCTGGCCCTGTTTGTTGATTACCTGAGAGAGGTGATCATGGAACTGCCAGACATTTTGCGCTAACGCTTATGCTGCCCATCAGCCCAGATTGGATGACGCAGACAATCACGGTCTGGATGCTCATTTCTGTTCGCTTGCTAGGCTGCTTTCTGGCCATGCCTCTTTTTGCTTTCAGGGCTGCGCCCTTAAGGTTAAGAGTTTTACTGGCATTGGTGCTCTCTTTTTCATTGCTGCCCCTGGTTCAAAAAAACTTACCTGAGCTATCAACACTCCCTCCTGGCTATGCGCTGGTATTTGTAGAGTTGGCCATTGGCTTGGCATCGGGTTGGATGATTCGGGTGGGCCTGACAGCAGTCGATATGCTGGCCGATGTGTTGTCGCAGCAATCGGGTTTGAGCTTTGCCGCCACATTGCAGCATGACCCTAATTTGGCTTCAGGCTTGGTGGGTGAGTTGCTGGGCATGCTGACTTTGGCTCTGGCGTTTTCACTCAATATTCATTTAGTGATGCTTGAAGTTTTGATCCAAAGCTTCATGGTGTTGCCATTGGGTACTTGGCCTGAGGCTTGGCATTGGGGCTCGGTGTTGGTGTTGTTTCAAGAGGCCTTTGCGTTGGGCCTTATTTTGGCGCTGCCCGCCATCGTGATTTATTTCTTATTCAATATGACCCAAGCCGTCTTGGCACGGGTAAGCCCCCAAATGAATTTGTTTTCGGTGGGCTTTGCCATCATGATTCCGGTGGTTTTTTTGGTGCTCACTTTGCTCCTGCCCTCTTTTGGCGATTTGGTTCAGCGAGCCTTGGAGTCTCCCTTCGAGCTCATTCGCGCAGGGTTGTTGGTTAAACCCTAGCCTCCATCTCGGGCAATGTGCCAATGTCTGGCAATGGCAGTTCTTGAGGCCCTGCAGCTTGCTTCAATTCATAGGCCCATGCCAATACTTTGGCCACCGCCTCAAACAAAGTAGCAGGAATAGGCTCTCCCACTTTCAAATGCCGGTGCAACAGTCTGGCCAAAGGTGGAATGCGCGCAATGGGCACCTGATTCTCGCGCGCCAAGGTTTGAATGATGAGCGCCACTTCGTCTACACCTTTGGCTACGACGATGGGAGCGCGCATTTTTTCAGGATCATAGCGAAGAGCCACGGAGTAGTGGTCTGGATTGGCCAGCACCACATCGGCTTTTTCTATGGCAGACATCATGCGTGAGGTTGCAATTTGCCTCTGACGCTGGCGCAATCTGTTGCGCAATTCGGGTGAGCCTTCACTCTCCTTCATCTCTTGCTTCATTTCCTCTGGGCTCATGCGCATGCGCTTTTGGAAGTTGAACCATTGAATGACCACATCTACGCCGGCCACCAACACAATGGGCATGAGCAAAAGGAGCAAGCCGGTTTCTATCAGCCCCACGCTGTTGAACAGCGCTTGCTTGAAGTCTTGGTGTGCCAAGGCACTCAAGCTGCTAAATAGGCTGACGACATAGGTCACACCCACGCCAAAAATCACAATCACTTTGAGAATATTCTTTAAAACCTCGGTGAGGGTTTGGGTGGAAAAAATTCGCCCAAAGCCTGCAATGGGGTCAAGTCGATCGGGGTTCATTTTGAAAGCCCATACAGGCCTGAACTTCACCAAGGCCAAAGGGGCCAAAGAAGTGACAAACCAGAGCGGCACGATGATGGCCAGTACCCACAAGAAGCTTTTCATTAGAGGACCCGCAGCCCACACGAACAAATGGTCTTGCCAGTCTTGGCTTGAGTCGAATGTGAGTCCCGTTTTGACCAAGGCCACCAAGCCACTCATGAGGGCGCCGCCTGCGCTTAAAAGAAATGCTGTAAAGAGCACCAAGACAATGAGGGTGGTGAGGTCGCGCGATTGGGCAAATTGACCTTCGTCGCGAGCACGTTCAAGCCGCCGCTCCGTGGGTTCTAGTTCCCGTTCTTCGCTGGTGTCTGCAGATTCAGCCAATTTTGCTTGTGTAGTTGGTTGTGCTCAAAGTCTGAAAGCGCATTGAATTAGCCCGGCATAAATTTCCAACTATTTACAGACGAGGCCTGCAAATTTTGCCGCGAAAAACGCATATCGCTTTCATTTCAGCCATTTGTACCACTTAAATGGCTCAAAAGGGGCTTCTGCAGTGGTTTTGAGGGTTGGCACGGGGTTTGCGAAGGTATCTCCAAACAACTTTTGTAGAACCGGATTTAAAAGTGAACACCGTCCCCCGTTATGACCCTCTAGCTTTTGGTGAGACTGCGCTCAAACTGCGCACCTATCGCCATGAAGTCTTGAGCTCAAATCTGGTGAACGCAGACACGCCTAACTACAAAGCGCGTGACATTGACTTTCCTTCCGTATTGGCTGCCCGCTTGGCGGGGCAAACCGATCCTACTTCCTTGGGCCTAGACCTGACCCATGTAGCGCACATCGCTGTGCCAATTCGTGTGGGTGGCCCCAACAAAATGTTCCGTGTGCCTGTTCAGCCTTCGGTGGATGGCAACACGGTTGATCCTGATATTGAACGCGGCCACTTTGTAAAGAACTCATTTTTCACTGAAAGTGCATTGAGTTTCTTGGGTTCCACATTGCGGACACGTTTGTCTGCCATTACAGGACAACCCACATGAGCTTACTAGGTACTTTTGATGTGGGCACAACTGGTTTGGTGGCGCAGTCTTTGCGCTTGAACCTGATTGCTTCCAATGTGGCCAATGCAGAAACTGCTGTAAGCGCAGATGGCAAGCCCTATCGTGCGCGTCATGTGGTGTTTCAAGCTGAACCCCGCAATGGCCATGCAGGGCAAGGCGTGAAAGTGGCACGCATTGTGGAAAGCGATGCAGCGCCGCGAATGGAATACCGGCCTGGCCATCCCTTGGCCAATGCACAAGGTTATGTGGTCATGCCCAATGTGAACCCTGCTGAGCAAATGGTGGACATGGTGTCTGCATCACGTGCTTATCAATTCAATGTGGAAATGATGAACACCACCAAGCAGTTGATGCTTAAAACGCTTGATCTTGGTAAATAAAGGAAACCCAAATGTCTACCAGTGTTAGCAATATTCCAATTTATGACCCTACCAAGCCACCTGCTTCTGCTAGTAGCAATGGCACGTCAGCCAAAGACCTGTCGCAAAACTTCTTAAGGATGCTGACAGTGCAATTGCAAAACCAGGATCCATTGAGCCCGATGGACAACGCCGCCATGACTGCGCAATTGGCTGCCTTGAACCAGGTGGATGGCATTAACAAACTGAACACGTCGGTGAATGCGTTGGTAGCTCAAATGCAATCAGCCAACTTCATGAATTTAGCTTCAAGCGTAGGAAAAACAGCTTTGTCAGCTGGTACAAAAGCATATTACTCAGGAAGCCCCATCAGCATGGGTGCCAAGCTAGACACGTCTGCCAGTTCACTCAAGGCCGTGATTCGCGATAGCAATGGCCAAATTGCGAGTCAGTTTGACTTTGGTTCTACTGCATCTGGCGTAACAGACTTTATTT
>Ga0209598_10004350_pt1 | contig 10428 bp, 7 predicted proteins | sample M_140807_EF_Meta_FD_187317 | JGI IMG/M metagenome (GOLD analysis project Ga0209598, IMG submission 187317) | Freshwater microbial communities from Lake Montjoie, Canada to study carbon cycling - M_140807_EF_MetaG (SPAdes) (version 2) | ecosystem: Environmental > Aquatic > Freshwater > Lake... | reverse complement strand
CTACCTGATACTTGCGCTCTAAATCATAATAAGGAGACTTATCACTTTCCGGTTTTGGCTGAGAAATTAAAATACGCTTTGGTGCGACAGCCTTAACAGTTGTTCCCGCTTTTGATCCGATTTTTGCCATGCTACTTATCTAAGTTTGTGCAGAGTTAAAATGTTCCGCTAATAAAATCCATCATTAGTTTATATAGAACCAAAATTGGAAGTACTTCGCAGGTGCAAAGGTACAAGAAAAAATGGAAGGCGCTCACCTTCAAAGTGGCTCTTATAATTGAGAAAGAAACTAGATACCTGTATACAAATAAAATAATGATGATGATTAATGCCCCATTATAAGCAAAATCTTGAACAACAACTGGCGAAAAGGCCAATAGCAATATGGCCGGAATTAAAAATACGCCCATCGCTTTATTGGTTAAAAACACAATAAAGCTATAATTTCCTATAGCCTCTTGTTGACCAAAGAGCCATCCCGAAAACCACAAGAACAAAAATTTACAAAAATATATGCCCGTAAATCCTAACGCAGCATATGCAATACAGGTATAGAGTGACACATCAACCCACGCATTTTTTTCTGCTAACAATGATACAAAAATAGATGCGTTGACGATAAATAAAATGTTGCTAAAAAGTGATGCTAAATTATTTTGTTGAAGTTGCTCCCTGGTTTGTTTTTGCCTAATAGGGCTTTGGAAAATAAGTTGAAAAACATTGGAAAAATAATTAGGAAATGTGACTTTGATAAATGCCAAAAAGAAAAGCATGCCTATGACCAAGTAAAACCGACCATCATAATTGGTTGTCAAATGCAGTTCATTGATTCTAAATGAAGGTTTGGTTTGCATCGGTAAAAAAGGATGCGTCATAAACTTACGATAGGAAGCAGTGTCACGTATTTGCTTTTTTTTCTGGAGCAGTAGCAATGAATCAGAAGCCCTTTTTACGCTATCTATATAAGCCGAATCACTTGCAATAAAAGCTTGTGCAGTGTCTAATACATGAGTTGTATCGGGCTTTTGCTTTGCTAAAAGGCCTGTGCCCAATAATAATAGCGGTAGAAGAATGCTTAATAAATGGGCAGGGCGGGCTTGCATGGTTACAAAAATAAGGAGCTTGACCTAACATCAAACGCATCCTAACAACTATTTGGTAGATTTGCAAGATAAACTTTTACATGGCAGGCATTTACATTCATATTCCTTTTTGCAAGCAAGCCTGCCATTATTGTAATTTTCATTTTAGTGCTTCAACACAGTTATTGGATAAAATGGTAAACGCTATTTGCAAAGAAATAGCATTGCAGCAAGGTTTTTTTGAAGATACAGACTTGCTTATCGAAACAATATATTTTGGAGGGGGCACACCTTCTATCCTACCCGCTAAGGCTACAGCGCAAATTTTAGATACCATTAAGCGTCATTTTAATGTAAATGCAGCTGCAGAAATTACACTAGAAGCCAACCCCGACGATATTACCCTTGAAAAGTTGAATGAATTTAAATCGATTGGAATAAATAGAGTAAGTATGGGGGTGCAATCATTTATTGACGAAGACCTCATTTGGATGAACCGCGCACACAGGTCTGCGGCTGCCATTGAAGCGATTGGGCTTGCCAAACAAGTTGGTATCTCCAATATTTCTATAGACCTCATTTATGGGATACCCACCCTTACGGGTGACAACTGGATAAAAAATATTGACAAAGCTATTGAATTGGAAGTTCAGCATTTGTCTTGCTATGCATTAACCGTTGAGCCAAAAACAGCACTTCATACTTTCATCCAAAAAGGCGAAAAAGAAGATATAGATACCGCTAAACAAGCAGCACATTTTGACATCTTAACAGAACGAACAATGCAGGCTGGCTATGAGCAATATGAATTTTCAAACTTTGCCTTACAAGGATTTAGAAGTAAACACAATACTAGTTATTGGCAACAAAAAAAATACCTTGGTATTGGACCATCCGCACATTCATTTACTGGAAATTCGCGTCAATGGAATATTGCTAACAACGCTCTTTACATCAGTAGTATCGAAAATGATACAGTACCATACGAATCGGAAACACTTTCGACATCTACCCAGTACAATGAATATATGATGACCTCACTCAGAACTATTGAGGGTTGCTCTTATGATTATGTGTTAACAAATTTTGGCGAACCGGCGCTAGCTAGAACTAAAAGAATTGCGGATAATTTTATTGAAAAAGGTCAATTAATGGAGCAGGAAAACAGTTTACAAGTAACACAGCAAGGCAAGTTTTTTTTAGACGGAATTGCCTCGGATTTTTTTGAAGTTAATTTCAAATAAAAAAATTAAAGAAGAATTTTTTCAATTTCTGCAAATCCGTTTGCAGCGTGCACATGCTTCCATAAAATTTGATAGATCGCTGTAGCAATAGGCATTTCGGCACCGTACGCCTGATTGATTTCATAAATACATTTACTAGCGTTATAGCCTTCGGCCACCATGTTTAATTCTAGTTGAGCGGCTTTAACGGAGTACCCTTTACCAATCATGTTACCAAAAGTTCGGTTCCTACTATACAAAGAATAACAGGTAACGAGTAAGTCGCCTAAATAAACAGAGGCATTATAATTAGGTTTCGTTACAATAGCAGAAGAAGGGCCCTCACAATGATCGCATTTTTTTAAAAAATTAGCCATTTCACTGGAACAATTGGCGATATAAACACTTAAAAAATTATCTCCGTATTCGAGGCCATGAGCAATGCCAGCTCCAAGTGCATATATGTTTTTTAATACAGAAGCAAACTGCGATCCATTGATATCCGTATTTACAACTGTATTTATATATTCGCAATTAAAATGCGCAGCAATTTCCTGCGCTGCTTCATGCGTAGTTCCCGAAAATGTTAAATAGGATAATTTTTCGGCGGCTACTTCCTCTGCGTGACAAGGACCCAGTAATGTAAAATAATGTTCGAGCGGAAAATTAAACTTGGAATGCAGGTATTGATTGAGTAGCACATTGTGATCTGGTAAAATTCCTTTTACGGCAGAAACGATTTTTTTACCCTCAAGTAAACTAGCATCTATGCCTTCAAAAATAGAACTCACAAACGCAGATGGCATAGCCACCACAATAACATCTACTGCGTTAACCAATTCTTGTACATCATTGGTTAACTGCAATTGCGCTTGGTTAAAATAAGCGGCACTTAAATAATGTGGATTGTGCTTGCGTTTTTGAATGTATTGGATGGTATCGGAATTTCTAACATACCAATGTATGGAATTGCCGTTATCTGTTAAGATTTTAGCAAGTGCTGTTGCCCAACTTCCACTTCCAATAATTCCAAAACGCATGTTGTTCTAAATTATGATTCAACCACAAACATACGAAAGGATTTTTTATTCAAAATCCTAGTCTTTTTTCTTCTCCTCAAAGAGCTTTTCCTTGCTTACTATTTTAACAAGGCTACTATCTTTGATGAGCTTACTAACTGTGTTGTATGGACCGGTTATTACTTCGTCTCCAGCTTTTATACCAGTTACAATTTCGATATAATTTAAATCTTGGATGTCCGTTTTTACTTTTACTTTTTTAACGCGGTTGTCTTTTTGCAAAACAAACACCACTTCTTCTGTGTCATCAGCCTCTAAAGATTTTTTATCAGACGCTGGTGCAGTTTCTTCTTTTTTCACTTCTTTACCATTATTTGCACCTGCCTTTGCTTCTAATTTATCTCTTGTTGTTACTGCATTTAAAGGAACAGATAAAACATTCAATTTTGTTTTTGTTTGAATATCTGCACTTGCACTCATGCCCGGTCTAAAAGGAAAGCTATTACCTGCAACAAGTAGGTCTTGGTAGCTACTTTGTAATAAACGAATATGAACTTTGTAGTTGGTTACTTCTGAACCACCACCTGCAGCTGCGCCACCAGCAGTAATAGGGTTTGCAATTTTGTATACAAGGCCCTTGAATTTTCTATTGGTATATGCATCTACTTCAACTACTGCAGTATCACCAATTTTTACTTTAGGAATATCATTTTCACCAACGTCCACTCTAATTTCAATGCTTCGCATATCAGCTACACGCATCATTTCGGTGCCGGCCATTTGAGCTGTACCTACAACACGCTCTCCTTTTTTTACAGCAAGCAAACTAATGATGCCATTCATTGGAGCCACAAGCGTTGTTCTAGATAAATCTTTATTAGCACGAGCTAGTTGAGCTTCTGCACCACTAATAGCAGCTTGCGTACCTTTTAGTCCTTCTCTAGCGCCATTGTAGTTGGCTTCTGCAGATCTGTAGGCTTGTTGGGCTTGTTCAAATTCTTGACGAGAAGTTACTTTGTCGTTGTATAATTTTTGCTGACGCTCATACACTTGCTTTGCGTTTTCGAGCGTTGCTTTAAGTCCTAGAATACTTGCTGATGAATTTGCAAGTTGCGCACGGGCTTGGTTTACACCGGCAGCCACCTGATCGCGCTGTGTAGAATAAATGTCTGCATAGATACGAGCTAACACTTGACCTTTGGTAACACTGTCGCCTTCGTTTACGTTTAACTCTACAATTTCTCCACTGATATCCGGACTTACTTTTACTTCTATTTCTGGATATACTTTACCACTTGCATTAACAGTTTCTATAATGGTACGCACAGATGCTTTTTCGGCAGAAACGGTAAGGCCGTCTTCTTTTCCAATAACACCCGCTTTTTTAAGCGATACAAACAATACAATTAAAACAACAAGTGCGATGATTGTCCAAAGTAATTTTTTATTCATGGTATTCTATTTCAAACTTTTTAAAAATTGTAATGATGCTTTATTAAAATTTAACGCCTTGACCTTTGTAAAATTCAAGCACTTTCATTTTAAATATATAATCGTATTGGTTGCTTAGTTGTTGCACTTTAGCACGCAACAAATTATTTTGATTGGTAATTAAATCTAGCGAACTTAATAGCCCTACTTCATATCTTTTTGATGCAAAATCGTAGGCTTTTTGTGCTGTTTCAACGGCTTTGGTACTTGCATTAAATTTTTGTAAAGCAGCAGTAGCGTTGTTATAAGCCGTATAAATGTTTTGCTTTAAGGTAACGTCTGCTTGCTCTTTTTGCAACTCTACATTTTTTACGTTTAGGTTAGCGCGCTGATAAGACGCCTTTGCCTGTCCAGCGTTAAAAATGGGAATAGATAAGTTAAAGCCTATATTTTGACCAAAGTTGTTACTCAATTGTTTAGACCAACCATCCCAAATTTCACTGATGTTTCGGTTGGTTTGATTGATTTTATACATCGGGCTTTGTACATAGTAGTCTTGACCTGCAATAGACACTTTTGAATCGTATCCTGGAACGGCAGGACCGTAACCTAAAAAGCTAGCACCTGTTGTTTTTTTAAATGAATTGGAAAAGTTAGACGCCAAATTACCACCTACACTGAGTGTTGGATACTGCCCCGCTTTGGCTACCATCACCGATTTTTTAGCAGCTTCCAATCTAATGGTATTTGCTTTTTGTAAAGGCTGTGTGCCTAGCGCCATTTCATATACCATGGCAGGTTGTAATTCTGCAAAACTTGGAATAGGAATGGTATTAATATTAGGGGTAGCCACTTCAAATGGAACGGCAGGATCCAAATTTAATAAACCTTGCAAATTCAAAATATTTTGCTCGTAGCCAGTATACGCTGCAATATAATTACTACTATCAGAAGCAAGCTGTACTTGAATTTCAGCAAGGTTTAGCTCAGGCAATGCACCCGCATCTACGCGCTTTTTAGTAATTTCTAATTGCGTTAATGTTTGTCCAATTTGAACTTGTGTAATTTTCACTTGTTCTGCAGCAGCAAGTACGGTTAAATAAAAATTAGCAACGCTTAAAGAGATGTCATTGGCAATTTTATCAACGTCGGTAAGGGCCGCTTTGGCGTTTAAATCTGCAACGGTAGCCGAATTTTTTAAACTACCATAATTGTATAATTGCATACCTCCAGAAAGGCCAAAATTTTGATATAAAAACTGAGTGGTAGAAAAGGCATTGGTAGTAGGGTCGATGGATCTACCAAAACGCATACCAAGTCCAGAACTTCCAGAAACCGAAGGGTAAACGGCTAATTTGGACTGTTTTGCCTGTATCGCAGCAATTCTAGCTTGGATATCGGCTTGTTTAACAGATATGTTGTGACTGGTAGCATATTCTACACAACGTTTGAGGTCCCACTTTTCTGTTTGAGACTGCGCTTGTAATACCACAAAGGCAGCAAGAAGGGTAAATAATGATTTCATAGAACTACAAAAATAATGCTTTCGACGCCCTTAGCCTTAAAATTTAGACAGACGGAAAGAAAGGCGGTATTTTGGCAATTTATGGGTTATGAAGGGTGAATTTTTCTATTCACTGGCTGCAGGACCTGATTTTCGGTACTTAGCAGTGGCAAAATACAGCAACATAAAGGCTGCCAATACCGCAACCCCTACGCCGGCCGTTTCCGGTGTTTGCATCGCAATGCTGATTCCAACAAACAAATAATTGGCTATAAAAAACAAGGGGATCCATGGAAACAATTTCATTTTAAATATACCCGTCCCATCAAGGTGTTTGGTTTTACTGCGAAGCTTAAATATAGCAGCGCTAGAAGCAACCATTCCAAAGCAATCCAAAAAGATGGTGAAATTTAAAATCTTCTCAAAAGTTTGCGCGAAAAATAAAATGACAATACATACTGCTGCAAAAATGGTTAACGAAAAAACGAGTACATCCGTTTTTTTATCTTGTTTAGAAAACACGGCAGGTAAGGTTCCTTCGGCACTCATGGCGTACATCACCCTTGGATTACTCATTAGTAGTGCATTCACATAAGCCAGTACACCAAAAAATAAAAAGAAGGAAAATATGCCGGCTGCTTTTTCGCCAAATGTTTTTTGAATTAATACATATGCAATTTCCCTTTCACCTTTCATGTTATCAAATCCAATAATCATGTAATAACTAAAATTGGCGAGTAAATAAAGCACGATAATAATAGTGATGCCAATAAAAATTCCTTTAGGAATCGTTTGCGATGGCCTTTCCACTTCATTGCCAAAATTAATGGTTTGCTGATAGCCTCCATAGGTAAACGAAACCGCAATTAAACTAATACCAAAACTTTGAATCCAACTCATGTTTGTTGCAGCTACAATAGGCGCAGATGCACTGTGCAAAAGGTTTTCATGCGGAAAAAATAGTGCTGCAATGATTACTACAATGATGGTGATTTTTACCAGCATGAGCATATTTTGCGCACGCGCACTCATTTTTAAACCACGCAAATTGATAAAATAGAAAATCAAAATAGCTACAACACTTAAGAGCGCTTTATCAATATCAGACCAACTATGTCCAGGAAAAAGTTTAGCAATATAACCACTGCCAATAAGTGCAACCCCACTTAAACTAGCTGCGTTACTAATTAAAATAATACAGTTAATGGCAAAAGCAATACTTGGGTGATAGGCGTATGAAAACACTTTATAGTAACCACCCGTAACCGGGTAACGACTCCCTATTTCGGCATACGTAAGGGCGCCGCACATGGCAACCAATCCGCCCATAATCCAAGCCGTAAAATACACAGAAGGTTCTATGGCATCTTTTGCACTAGTGGCTGCCGTTCTAAAAATTCCCATTCCAATTACAAGCCCCACCACGATCATGGTGAAGCTAAATAAATTTAATTTCTGTTTTGATTGCATAAGATACTGTATGGCCTTAAATGTAGTAAACTTATGGGAAGTTTTCAACGCTTGGTGTAAAACTAAAATGAGCCAACCGGCAACCACTTCATCTTTAAGAACTATTTTTGTTTTGTAATTGGTTTTCGAATTTTTCGGAATTAAAAGGGAAGCAAGTGTAAGTCTTGCGCTATCCCCGTAGCTGTAAACGCAAATAGGCAACCAACACCTCAGCCACTGTTCTAATCCAGAATGGGAAGGCCCGTTGGAAGCGCGTAAGCCAGAAGACCTGCCAGTCACAAACCATCATTCACGGCTTTCGGGCGAAAAGCATGGAATGTAAATGCTGTATCAGCGGCAATTTATATTTCTACCGTTTTAACTCTTGAAAGCTCATTGTTCAAATTAAAAAAAACAAACAATGGGCAAAAAATTAATGCTCCTCACCTTGCTATTTTCGGCGAAAATAGTGAGTGCACAACAAGACACGACTACTTTAGATGAAGTGGTGGTGACCGCCAATAAAATGGCACAAAAACAATCGACCACCGGCAAAGTGGTTACTGTAATTACCAAGGCCGATTTAGAAAAAATGGGCAACAAAAATTTAGCCACACTACTCCAAGAACAAGTAGGTATTACAGTCAATGGCGCAAGTAACAACGCGGGTAGTGTTCAAACCATTTTTACCCGCGGCGCATCAGGCGGCAGAACGCTAGTGTTACTAGATGGCATTCCGGTAAACGACCCTTCTTTTATCAATAACGATTTAGATTTAAACCTTTTTGCAACCAGCAGTATTGAGCGTATTGAAATTTGTAGAGGCGCGCAATCTACCCTCTATGGTAGCGACGCTATTGCAGGTGTTATCAATATCATTACTACCAGCAAAGACATTCGTAAACCGTTACAAATAAATGCTAACAGTATACTTGGCAGTTTTGGTACGGTAAAAAACAATGTGCAAGTGGCGGGTAAAAAAAATAAATGGTCTTACAGCGCAAGAGTTGCGCATACAAGCTCAAAAGGATTTTCCGCGTCTATCGACACCACCGGAAAAAATAATTTTGATGCAGATAATTACAATGGCTTAGCACTTCATGGGCAGCTCAACTATGCAGCGAGCGAGCATTTTTCGGTTAAAGCATTTAGCATGTACAATAAATACAAAGCAGGTGTAGATGCAGGCGTGTTTAAAGACGATAGAGATTTTACCATCACCAATAGTGGCTTACTTGTAGGAACAGGATTTGTGTACAAGAAAAATAATTGGCAACTAACGGGCACTTATCAGCACAACACATTAGATCGACATTTTTTTAACGACAGCGCCCACAAAACAAGCAACTGGTTTGAAAAAAATGATTACGCAGCCGCTTCGGATTACGCAGAAATGTATACCAGTATAAAATTGTCAGATAGGCTAACAGCCCTTGCGGGACTAGATTACAGAAAAGGATCTTACAGTCAAGACTATCTTTCTGTTAGCGGTTGGGGGCCCTATGATTTTAAGGATCCTACAAGATATGCGGAGCAGTTGGCGCTTTACGGTTCACTACTTTACACCAACCTAAACAAAAAATTAACCCTCGAATTAGGTGGCCGCGCCAACAAACATTCTGTGTATGGAAGCAACCAAACATTTACTTTTAACCCTTCATTTGCACTGAGTGCAAATACTAGAATTTTTGCAAGTGTGTCTAGTGGTTTTAAAGCACCATCGCTCTATCAAATTAGTATTAACGACAAACTCGATCCAGAAAAAGCAACCAGCTATGAAGCAGGTTTTAGTTACCAACAAAAAACGTTTCAAACGAGGGTTGTTTATTTTAACAGGCAAACCGCTAATGGTATCGATTACAATTACATCAATTACCAATATTTTAATTATGTAAAACAATCGGTAAATGGATTGGAATTTGAAATTAAAAAATCTATTTCGCCTACCGTTAGCGCCTTTGCAAACTACACCTACTTAAAAGGAAAAGAAACCACACAAAATAGAATCACGAACCAAGATACCATTACCTACAATTATTTGTTGCGTAGGCCTACACACCAATTAAATATGGGCTTTAGCTTATCACTATCTAAATCTTTTAACTTAGAAATGAGTGGTAAATATGCGAGTAAAAGATACGATGTGGGTGGTTACGCTGCTCCAGATGTTGAACTAAAAAATTATGTGGTGTTACAAGCAAATGCACAGTTTACACTCAATACAAACTGGCGCTTTTTTGCAGACCTACAAAATTTTACCAATACAAAATATTACGAAGTGTATGGCTTTAAAACCATGCCCCTCAATGCAAGTATTGGAGCCGTGTTTAATTGGTAAAATAATTGGTTATATTTGTAAGAAGGGTACCAATACTTAAAAGTATGAACTTTCATTTTGACCAACTCATCACCGTTACATTTACATTATTTGCGGTTATAGATATTGTGGGATCCATTCCGCTTTTAATATCTCTGAAAGAAAAAATGGGTGGCATTAAATCGGTTAATGCTACCCTGATTTCTGGAGCACTCATGATTGCGTTTTTGTATGTAGGTAAGCCCTTTTTAAACGTTTTAGGCCTAGATATTAGATCTTTTGCAGTGGGTGGATCGGTGGTTATTTTTTTATTAGGCCTCGAAATGGTACTTGGTCACGAAATATTTAAAGGCGACAAAGACGCCAAATCCAGTACCATGGTACCCATTGCCTTCCCCATTAT